>Ga0126336_10000764_pt1 | contig 14675 bp, 10 predicted proteins | sample SidCmetagenome_FD_92530 | JGI IMG/M metagenome (GOLD analysis project Ga0126336, IMG submission 92530) | Coral microbial communities from El Islote,Puerto Morelos, Mexico - Siderastrea C C metagenome | ecosystem: Host-associated > Invertebrates > Cnidaria > Coral | place: El Islote,Puerto...
CGACACGTAAACAATTGACCTCATCGCCTGATGAAGACTAGCAGTATTGCAGTCGAAACGTCACGATCAACAACTCAAAGCGATTCCATCGTGAGACAAACGAATAAACGTTCATCTTACCTAGCTCTGTTGTTTAGATCAATTATCATTGATTGCCATCGATCAGTGTTCTCCAGAGATTTTAGAGTAGGCAGTCGCAAATTGAGAGTAGCTGGCACTTAGCAGTTGAGTGCCCGAAGGGCAGGAGCCTCTAGGGGTGTGCGGGGGCATGCTCCCCTGGAAAATTTTTTGAAAATTATGTGGCTGGAGGTGCAAACTGGTGCATTTCAGGGCCAACACAGAGAAAAAATATATATCATTTTTGCTCAGTTTCCATGCAAATTTGGAACTATGTAACTGACCCTCCAATGGATTATGCAAACAACGTGAATGCACAAACACGCGGAAATGATGGTCTACACAATAAGCAGTGAAAGAAATGACACAAATGGCATGTCATATTGAATTTTCCTTTTGTTTTTAACCCACTTGAAAACGCAAAAGCAAAGCCATGTGTCCAAAAAGTGGGATGAGTTCCAAAACAAGAAAACCATATAAAACAACACTAGTGAGCAAAATCTGAAGAAAATGTTTGAAGAAAATGTTTGAAAGGCAAGACTAATCATTGCCGTACAAAGGAAATAACATACGGAGAAAAGTTTAGAAGACAAGACTTTCGCCGCACAGAATAAGTAACATATGCCGAGGAATGTTTAGAAGACAAGATCAATGCCGTACAAACCAAGGAGAAATGTTTAGAGGAGTAGATTTTTCCCGTGCAAAAGAACTTACGCGTAGAGAAACGTTAATAAGACAGGAGTAATGCCATAACGTATCAAGAGAGAAATGTTTATAAGACAAGACTAAAGCCATAGCATATAGAGAAAACCATTAGAAGACAAGATCATTGCCGTACAAACGAACTAACGTACGGAGAAACATTTAGAAGACAAGACGTCTCCCATACAAACAAACTACTAACATATGGAGAAACGTTTAGAAGAAAAGACTAACGCCATAATGTATGGAGAACTGTTTAGAAGTCAAAATGAATGCATTACACATGAACCAACAAGTGGAGAAACGTTAAGAAGACACGGCTAACGCTGTAACATGTGGAGAAACATTTTGAAGTCAAAATTAATGCAGTACAAATGAACTAACCTGCAGAGAAATGTTTAGAAAAGAAGACTAATGCCATAACATGCGGAGAAACTTTTTGAAGTCAAAATTAACGCAGTACAAATGAACTAACATGCAGAGAAATGTCTAGAAAAGAAGACTAACGCCATAAGAATGGTGGAAGAAAAAACTAATACCGTACGAAGAGAAGTTAAGAAAAAAAACAAGAATAACGCTGTCTGACAAATGAACTGACGTACGTAAAAACGTTGAGGAAACGAGAGAAACGGTAGTAGTGTACAAATGAACTGAATTACAAAGAAATGAGTGACCAATGCTTACATATAATTATATGAACTAACGTATCATTCCTTCAAAATGATTATGTGATAACCGAAATCAGTTTAATACAGAACTGAACACAAGTTGAAAATTTCTTTGGTCTAACAAAGTAGCCGGCATTTCAGACACGAGTAGCCGGCAAAAACACCGACCGCCGGCCCTCCTGGAGAACACTGATCGATTAACATTGATTACCATTGATCTCATTGACTCGCATCGCATGCCCTCGAGGGAGAGTATCTTCCTGATAGCAGTCATTTGATTCTGTCCTTGTACGGGAGTTGTCGTAATAATCAGATAGGAGTTCCTATCTGTCTATTTCACAAGTGTGAGCATCGCAAGTGGGATCAAGAACAAGCTGGCAAAATACCTTTAAACGTGCATTCCCTTAACAAATTTCAACAGAGGACACAAGCATTCATTACAAGTAAACAAAGCTTTCAGTTATGGTCAGTTATCACTGTTTACTTTTAATTGATGTACTGAGGATGACGATGCATGTGCCGCAATAAGAAATAAAATTGCAAATTATGGGCTTCACTTGTTAGATATGTATCAAGAGTTTCGAAGTTTGTATTTATTTCAAAATAAGCTTTTTTCCCATTTCCTTGGCCTATAAATACGAATGGAAGATCATGCTTACGTTCACTGGACATCGTAACAATCTTAAATTGATGACAATCGATAATAATCAATGACAATCAATAATAATCAATGTTAATCGATATTAATCAGTCAATAATGGTTATTGATTACTAATCGATGAAAATTCACACAAATGTCGGTCATCGATTACGCATCGATTACCGATATTAACCGATTAATATTATCAATTAACATAGATTTTCATCAATTATTTGTTCCATCGATTAATTAAGCTGGGAAGTATATTACAAGTATGTCATCAATTACTAGGCTGGGCAGCACACAATATGATCGACTGCATTCTTAGTACAAAAAATGATATTGGGTTGGGAAACCAGTCTTCTCAATTATAAACTTTTCATGTCTAGAGCTCATTTACATCCTAAATGTATGACGCACATGTTACAGTAATAATGTCTTAAATCCAATGAAAAGAGTCACAAAAGAGTCTCTGAACATTAACCAAAGTACAACCCTGGTAAAAATTCTGCCCATGATCCTAATAAGATCTTAATGGGATCCTAACAGGATCCTGTATGATCTTAACCAGGATCCTGATAAGATCCTATATAAGATCCTGTAGGATCCATTCCTGTAGGATCCTATAGGATCTTGTTTAGGATCCTATAGGATCCTGTAGGATCCTGTTTAAGATCCTATAGGATCCTACAGAATCCTGTAGGATCCTACAGGAACCTAAGCAAGATCCTATAGGATCCTAGAGGATCCTAAACAAGATCCTACAGGATCCTAAACAGGATCCTGGACAATCTTAAGCAGGATCCTGAAAGACTTTTACAGGATCCTGAGTACAATGTAGGATCCTAAACAACATGGTGCCATTTAGGATCCTGGGTATGATCCTGTGTGAACTTACAGGATCCTAGAAAATCCTGTAGAATCCTATAGGATCCTAGAAAATCCTGTAGGATCCTGTATAGGATTTCTACCAGGCCACCAGGGAATATAAAAAGATAGCAGGAGTTTGAGACAGACCATTGTTGCATGAGAGTATCCAATTTCAGTTCAAGTTAGTAAGAGGTTCAAGGAGTTAACTGTATAAAAAGGGGTGCTGTTATCCTGCCAATTACAAACAAAAGCAACCAAGATGATAAATAGGTTCCTTTTTCAGAGGTTGGTGCAAATACCAGAAGAGTAGTGCGGCAAATTCCACAGGAGATTCTAAACAATGCAGAGCTGCAGGATGCTGTTAAACAGGTGAAGCTCACTGAATGAATTTGGTTACTTCTCAGTAGAAAATGTTTATCAATAAACTGTTATTTTGTAAACTGTTTCAGTCCCAACTTTGTTTTGTTAAAGTGTTTTCCACTGATTGCTTTGCAGTGTTACTTTGTAAGGTGCAGGTAGTTTTTGCCAACGGTTCAGTGGTATTTGTGCTAAGTTAGTAAACCGGCTTTCTAGAGAGTGATTTGTTGATAGTAGTTCGTACTGTAGGTAAGGCATTTAGCAGAGTCCCAGTCAATTCTGTGGTTTGTTTTTCAAATGTGCAGCGTTTTTTGACCAAATTTTTCCGTTTGCTGGTCTTACCGATATAAGTGGCCTGGCAGTTGCAGCATTTGATCTTATAAACCGCTCCCTGTCTATCGCTCGGCCTGTCTTTGTCCTTAACGTGTGTCAGTAGTTGTCATAAAGTAGTGATAGGCTTGTGAGCAACACACGTTGTAGGCTTGTAGGATCTGTACGATAGTTTCGGAAGTCCCTTTGATGTACAGTGTAAGGTATGGTTGTAGTAGTGACAGGTGTTGAGTTAGTGTTCGTAGCATTCGGTTTAGAGAAGAGAAGTGAGTTAAGTGTATCATACACAAAACCCAGAAAAATTAGATGGGACATTTAAAGCCAGTAATTAACTATTTTAGAGCATAGCCCATAAACTGTGACCACTTTTGATTAATTTGCACAATTTTTGTGCTAGGAAGCCAATTTAAGTTTGCTTTTGTCCTTTAGTTAGTTTCCTGGATGATATTCTTGAATTCTAATCAGGCAGGGTCCATTGTATCTCATTGAACAGGCAAATTTGTGAGAATTGGTCACACTTGTGCATGTCTTGCTTGAAAAGGTCTGTATGAAGTAGAGATGTTGCAATGTATTTTTTATACATTTTTGTTATTGAAAGTGTACTATTTCCTAAGCAGCTACCTCCAAACTACAATTTTGAAATCTTCAAGACCGTGTGGAGAATCAAAGAGACAAACTCAAAAAGAGGTGAAGATTTACTATCGTTTTTTTGCTAAGCACTGTGGGTTTAGAATACAGTGACTTCATTTGGCCTTGAACTTAAGATGATTTTCACTACAGCAGTGAAACTTTATTTACTGAGAAAGCCTGGCCTATTTTAAGAGTGTACAAGTATATGGGGGTCTCATCTGGGATCATAAGCCATGAGATCTGAAATCACAAGCAAGGGATCTGAATAGGGATTTTGAATTGCAAAGCTCTGCCATTTTTGCTGGATCAGGGATTCAAAAGTTGTTATGATTATTAAACTGTGGCCTGGGTACAAAAATGAGGTAAGTGATGACTGAAATATAAATGTACCTCATTTCAACTCTGTTATTCATATTGATGTTTGTTTTCAGTTGGATAATAATTAATTTATTTTAATAACAGAATCGCACTGAACAAACTAGTAGTTGTAGTGTGATGCTGACGTAATAATTATATAGATCAAATTATATGAAATTGACAGTGAGTAATGTTACACTCCACTGTAGATTTGTTGACCGGAAATGGCATAATTTTTATATGACTTATGTGTGGATCCCATTGTCTTGATACTGAAAATAGTGACTTAGATTACCCTGGTGTGGTTAGGAAGATTGTTTTCTATTACAATCGGCTGACACCGACTTGAAGAAAAACCTCTTGACAACAGACTGAATCCTTCCTGTAACATTATGATGATTTTGGATTTTTTTTTTCATGTTAGTGGCCTTGCAGTTTCCAGAGGGGCTTCTTTTGTTTGCTTGCACAATAGCTGATATTTTGGAAAGGTAAGTTGTACTTTTCTTAGGGTTTAGTTTTTCTACAAAAGTATGTAGACTATCCACCATAACATATAGTTTTATTGTTTTTATGTGTACATGTATGTACGTATATGTGAAACATTTTCTCAGTGATGAATAGGGAATATGGAGGATAAGTGAAGTCATTTGTGATAGAGGTTCTAATCAATCCATTTCTATCACAGTGCATGAACCAGTAACATTACCTGTGATTCTCCACTTTTTCATTTTGCAGAAACCCTAGGGGTGTTTTCTTTTATATCTCCATGATGTTGTAACTTGAAATAGCATGAACAAAGACCCTTAACATCCAAGGGCATTAATTACACCCATTAATTACATCATAATTCAACTAAACTGATAGATGCAATCTCTTTGCTCTGGTATCGAGGAGGTTTGCTTACTGTCTCATTTCACTTGCCCAGGGGCGCATTTCTCGAAAGCCCCGAAAAGCCATTTGTAAAAATATGAACCACTCATTCTACAAAGCTATTTATTTTAGAGTGTCTTTAAGATAAGAATTGTTTAACTTATAGCAAAGCTTCATTCCTAGAAACTTCATTGTTTGCAAGATGCAGGGGTAATTATGCTCGAAATCAACCCAAAAAGTTTCGGGGCTTTTGAGAAACGCACGCCAGGCCATATTTTGCTGCTGTACTGTTTCTAGTTTAGAGCTATTGTTTCTGTTGTATGAACTATAAATGATCTCTCAACCATTGCTGTAAAACCCTACACATATTCACATGGTTTGTGTCATGTCCATGTTGTGTTCTAGATTCACGGACTGTGATACTGTTATCATGGGAGATGTAACTTATGGAGCTTGTTGTGTTGATGACTTCACCGCGAGAGCTCTTGGTTGTGATCTGATGGTACATTATGGCCACAGTTGCTTGGGTGAGAAAAGAACATGTTTGAAAGATATTGAGACTTTCTTGATAAAATACACTTCACAGTGGACAGAGTAAAATGTGCATTCTGATTGGTCTAGGGGAGAGTTTGTGATTATAGCACAGATGTGAAGTGACATCTGTGACAAATCAACACTTCAAAGATTTAAGAACATTTCTAATTTTGTGTGGGATAACTGATATCAAAACAATGTATAAAACAAATAGATTCCATTTGGCCATGTGTGTGCATTCTGATTTGCACAAAGGAGATCAAAACTAAAAACGTACCTCTTTAAATTAGCTTTTAGTCAGTTTTAGGTTTAATTCAAATAGTTGTCATCATTTTTTTAACTTAGTTTAGTGAGTATAATTACACGAGTATTAGTTTGGAAATTTGCTTACATCTCAAACTTTAGAATTTAGTGTATAATGAAATCTAGTTGAAGTAATTTTTTAGAAATTTTTATTGTACGTTCTGTAATGCACATTTGAACAAGTGTAGCTTGGAAATCCTTCAACAGAAATGTTTACTATTCTTTATTTATTTATTTATTTATTTATCAAAACACGGTAAGAACTTTAGTCACACCACTTGCCTGAGGTGATAGCGTACTTCTTTGTTCTTACCATGTTTTGACGTCATCTGTGCATCATCAGAGTAGACATGCATAGCCAAGTGTAAGGCTAATATGAAGCTTCTTTGTTAACTGCTGGGAACAGTTACCTGTCAAATAAATGCTCTGCTGTCTGTTACAATATTTACTTGCAAACATGTTAAAGGTCACTGTTGGTCAAAGTATGGGTTTGTCACTTAATCCAACTGATGTCTGTCCACCATAAAGGGTTGCATAAAATTACCTTCTCTAAGCTCATTAGGCTAAGAAAGGTGGGTTCATGTAACGTCACGTAGTGGAGGAAGGTGGAGTCAATGTCTTGTCTCATTTGGTGACATAGTTTAGTTACACATGCACTGAGTATTTGGGCGAAACAGAGCTGTCAGACTTTCAGTTGTGTAAAACAAAACAAATTCAGTTTTTGGACTAAGAAACTAGGTGATTTAATGGAAATACAGCTGAAAGGTACAGTGATTAGTCTGATATATGTCAGTAATTCATTGTAGATGATGGAAAGTCTGAGTGATGGAAGGAAGTTTAACAGAGATGGAAGGCTTTTTTATCTTTCAGATCAGATCTATATCTTCACACAACTGTGCAGTTATGCATAATTCAATTAGAAACCTATTATGAGTTTCTGATTAAATATTAAATAAATTAAATATTATTTTAGATTAATTAATCTAATAATTTAAAATTATGTTAGAATTCAAGATTGATGTAGAGAGGTAATTATATTAGAATTATATTAGAATTCAAGATTGATGTAGAAAGGTAATTAATTTGTGGATCTCTTTGTAGTTCCTATTGACTCTACAAAAGGAATCAAAATGCTGTATGTATTTGTGGATATTAAACTGGATGGCACCCACTTTTTGGAAACTGTGAGACACAACTTTGAACCAGGTGCATCGCTGGCAATTGTGAGCACAATACAATTTGTGGCAACTCTTCAAGTACGTGATTTGCTCTTTTGTGTTTAGAATTCTGCTACTGGCTGGGGTCCGGTGGTGGTGGGGATACACACTTCCTCTTATATTTGCAACCGTCATTAAAAGGACTCTGGTTTTATGGGGACGAACATTCATTCACACAAACCTAGCAGATTACCTAGCAGATATTTTAAGAATAGAGCACGTCTACCTTTCCTCTTAGTAATCAATTTTTGTATCAATGCTTCCCCAAAGTAGCTTGGTTTGTAATAAATGTCTTGTGAGTTAGTTTGCAACCGTCCAAGCAAAAATTTTCATCAAGTGGCCTTTTAGCAAATAATTCATTAGGTTTAGTCACCAGGGGAAATTTAATTGAAGAAGAAATTAACGAATATGTATTTATTTAGTAAGCACTGTTCGTTGTCACCTTCATTGAACAAACTTAAAATTGTATATTAAAAAATCTTTTAACCCTCTTCTCACTGTTTTGGTTCAGTAAAACTTGCGATAGTTTTAAATGGTAATATATATTATCATTTGCAAAACATATTTTCGTGCTTGCTCAGTAGTTTTAGTTTCTCCATAGACATGTCGTTTCTGATTGCCAGTTTGGCAAGTATTTTTCAAATCCTGCTGCTAGTGCCAAAGTTTGTCAGTTTCCATGGCATAATGTAGAATGGTTACAAGTTTGTCTTGAAACAACTGACAAATGTTAGAAACTGTCTGTGCGTGCTTCTTGATGATAAATTTAAAATAAGAAACATGCTTGGTTGCTTTGCTGCAGATTGTTTTTGCACAAATGCAGACTTCTCCAATCATTATTTGATATTTTGCTCAAAAAGGTAGTGGTATGAGTATTTATAGACATTTTGTCTGGTCTATCCATACCAATCCAGACACTCCAAAGCAGTTCAGAACAATAGATTTAAGTCATAGTCATCGTCGCTATGGACGAACAAACATTGTCATCTTATTTGTGTATGTACAAATTTTGTGAGAAACGTTCAACCTGACGCTGTATCATTATTGATTCAGGCATTTTAATGTGTAAATGTTATGGTTCTTTCTTTATCCAGGCTGTGTATCAAGAACTTTGTAAAGACTACAAAGTGGAGATACCTCAGTGTAAGCCGTTGTCACCAGGAGAGATTTTGGGCTGTACTGCTCCTCGTATAAAGGACAAAGATGCGTTCATGTAAGACAGTTGTACTGAGCACTGGCAATGTTTCCCTAAGAATATTTTCTCATTTACAGCGGACGTAAGTCCTGTCTGTATACATTCTTGAGGCTTTATGACAATTGAAGCCAACTGATTGGATCTTTGCATTAATCATCACCATCATCATTGCTCTCCATGCCGGTGCATTAGGCCAATCGTTACTTAATGCTTAGTCTAGAGAATAAAGCACCCAACAATGTGTTTCGGTAGAATACTGTTGGGAAGGGCTAAATCGGCTGAGATGTTTGGATGTAAGTGTAATAAAAAACTAGAATTAGCTTTGCCAAAATGACACCTTAGAGTTTCATAACACGAGACAAATAACATTTGGAGTGCGAAATAAGGCCAGCTTGCATTGTCGGAAAAGCCAAGAGGAGCTTAGTAATTTGGGAAGGGGTATTTTATTAAGGGGCGTTTTTCCTGAGTGTGTTCTTTCATGTTGTTTATAGGTTAATCACTCGAAAAGCGGTTGCATGCTTAACTTAAGGCTTTTCTTCACCAGTGTCAAAGCTTATCAACGTGCAGAAAGCAAACTAGGCTAGATATCAAAATTCCCTGACACAGTTTTTGAGTCAAAGGTGTTAAGAAATCGGCAAGATGTTAAACTAAAACTTAATAAACTTCTCGTTCAAAAACGGTAATAACGCATTGTTGTCATTTGGGGTCCACTGAAACAATCGTTTTACTTTTTTGAGGTGTCAAAATTGCTGATTAGGAAAAGTGTCTGACCAAGACATTTGTGAAGTCTTTCAAATGAAACCCCTCTTGTTTCATCCATTGTCCTTTATAGTTATCTAGGAGATGGAAGATTTCATTTGGAAGCTGTCATGATTGCTAATCCCTCTATATCAGCTTACAGGTGTGTAGAATTTTGTATTGTCGAAATAGGCTTTATGTGAAGTAGCACTGTACTGTCCCTCTCTCTATCAGTTCTTACCCTTCAGCAAGCTGCTGTGAAAAATATCATAATAAGAGGTTATACTCACTTGGAAAAGTGGAAAAATGGAAGAAAACACACTCCCACACTGTGGCCTTGAATGAATGAATGAATGAATGAATGAACTTTACTTATAACGGTAATAATTTCAACATATAATTGGCTTTCAGAGTAGTCGTGTTTCTAATATCAAAAAACTAAAATACTCATAAATAATAACTATATTACAATGACTTAGACTTTTTATTACTAATACCAATATTTGGATACTTTGTTATATTAACTATCAAAAAAAATCTAATCTAACTATCAGGGCTGGGCTCTCCTCAAAAACGCTTTGAAACTATTTAATGTTTTCATATCTCTGACATGGTTTGGAGGTGCATTCCATGCTGTTGCCTCGCGATAAGCAAGAGATCTTTTTACCGAGTCAGTTTGAGGTTTGGGCAACTGCATGTCCAACGTACTGCCTCTGAGGTTGTACTTATGCATCTCAGAGGTCAGACGAAAAAGACTCAATTAAGTACTCAAGTACGGTCGCATGATAAACTTTGTACATCATGATATTTGTTTGCATTGACTGTCTATCATGCAGTGTTGGACAGTTTAGCTCTTCTAGTATATCGCATGACCTTATTGAATAGTCCGCTTTTGTAATAATACGTGCTGCTCTATTTTGGAGTTTCTGCAGTTGATCTGCACGCGTTTTTGAGCAATTACCCCACACAAGGCTACAATAGTAGAAGTACGGCTGCACTAGTGATCGATAACCAGAGTTATACCACAGGAGAGCACTGCTCATAAGCTTTGATTTGAATGGTGAAACTTCCGAATTCAATGGAAAGGCTCAGAAGTTAATAGCACAAAGTACAACATAATAAACAGCACCAGTGGAAAGTACATGTACACTTTATCACTGTCATTCAAGACGTCACGCTCTTGGATTTCAAGACGTAAGACTGAACCACCCTACACAGCATATTGAACATTACTACAGAAAGTACTGCGCAATAGCATTTATTAAATGGACAAAATTTATGATTTTATCCACTGACTCAACATAATAAACAGTATCACAGGAGGCTACTACTCAATTAACTGTAGTGTAGTTCATGTTAGGTATGATCCATACAGCAAGATATTTTCCAGAGAATATTACGACATTGAAGCCATGTTCAAGGCAAGGAAAGAAGCGATACGTATGGCATCCAAAGGCAGGAAATTTGGACTCATTCTCAGCACCCTAGGAAGACAAGGGAGTCCCAAAGTCTTAGAGGTACCTATACTATATACCAAGAGGGGAGGGGTTGGGGCTCCTTGTGTGGGTTGGAAAGGGCGCTCGTCGTGCCTTTTAGGGTCAATTGTTGTGTTTTCATTCCAGTCTATTGTTCTAGTACATTGGAGACAACCACGCCGTGCAAACCCGTGCAGAGTTAGACTATTAAATGCGCTAGTGACTTAAAAATCTGCAAACCCACCTCGCATGACAAGTTCATATCGAACAAAGTCTGTTAACCACTGTACCACCAATCCTCGGGTTGGACATGCATGCGAAATCACAACTCTACGATTCCTTTTGTACAGTGACCATGTACTGGAAGGTGGTAGATGAGCTAAGCGGAAATTTCAGTGAATATTTTGTTGATTTTTTTTTACTTTGAAGATGTATTTAACTCGTCCTTCACACGATGATTTGATTTCAGAACTTGGAAGGGAGGTTTAACAAGGTTGGACTTGAATATGTGATCGTTTTGATGTCAGAGGTTTTTCCAGACAAGCTTGGTTTGTTTGAAGATGTTGATGCGTAAGTTACTTTCAGTGTTGACTTTTAAGTAAGTTATCTCCACTCCGAGAGTGCTTGCCAGGAGGTTAACTGAAAACTTATTCACACGGGATTTCCAAGTTTTCTGGACACGCTATTCAGTCGGCTTACTCAGCTACTTGAGCTTTTTGCCATTTATTGGTAGCTGGTGTATTTGTGAAATTTCTGTTTTTATTAGATTGTACATTGATGTCCGCTTCTGAACTGCTGTTGCTGCTAGACTTCTTTTCTCAACTATTAAGCTGTAGTCACGTAGTCCATTTCAATGCAACCTCCTAGAGAAATTTAACTGAACCCCTTATTTCAGTATAAAGAGCCTCGTTTCGTTCTGAAGTGCTGCTTCGACTAGAAATAAGATCGTTATAGACACTCGGGAACAGATGATCGGGTAGAGAGGACGATAAACGACCAGAGAGAGTTTTAGATAAAACTTTGTACTGTACAAGGGTTTGCATTCTTTCTCAAGGATGTAAAATATTCTCTCATCTAATTGGAATATTACCCAATAAATTGGCCTGTGCTGAGCATCTTCTTTGACTACACGATCAACCGTATAAACTCCGCATTTAATCATTTCGTAAGCTTATTTTCACTGTTTTCCTGTACTAAACGGTCTTTTTGTAAACTAAACCATACGACATTTTCAAATGTTTACAAACACAACAAATCGCAAAAGCTTTTGTTTTATTCTTCCTCCTCAAAAAATTTCTTCTGTTGATTTCTTTTAATACCTGTCGTCCCTGTATTAAATGAACAACCTGTATTAAGCGGTCAGTTAGCCATTCCCAAACAGTGGTTATTTAATACAGGTTTCAATGTATTTAGAGTCTCAAAAGCGATAACTTCCTGATCTCCTGGCTGTGAAAGTAGTTGTATGCATATGTGCACCATATGCATGTACATGCAGTAGTTGCATACGAATACAAAACAAGGCATAGTTCTGGATTTTCTCTTCTTCACTTGTCATTCCTCTTTTTTTACAGGTGGGTTCAAGTTGCTTGTCCAAGATTGTCAATTGACTGGGGTTATGCCTTTCCCAAACCTCTCTTATCACCTTACGAGGTAAATAAACTTCTTTATTCCCTGTTATTCCAGGTGAAAGCCATTTAGAAAGTGAAACATAGAGTAAAAATACCTTGCTCACACAAATCACGGCAGTCTTTATTCATCCCACAGGCATCAGTTGTCCTACAAGAGATCGAGTGGCAAAGCGATTACCCAATGGACTTTTACGCAAATGCAAGTCTGGGACCGTGGACTGTGAATAATGAGCTGAATAGACACGTGCCTGTTAGTGGGAGAAGAAAGAACCTGAAAACAGAAAAGCTGTCGTCTGATAATATAGGATCCATTGCAAGGAGTGATGACAGCTGTGGGGGACAGAGCACGAAATGTTGCGGAAAATGCCATCAAGAAAATGAACAGAAGTTGAAGAATAATGAGACAAGTCAGCAGTAACATGCGTGAAAGAAATCAAACGACAATGATTTCACGTTTGCCTGAAGATTGGCGAGGGGGGGTTGTTCTCGTACTACCTGTTTATCAAAATCCTGAACCTATTTAAGACCCAGCAGTCTCTCGTAAATGTCCAAGTTAAAAAAAAATTCATTTATTTTGTAAAGTATCAATAAACAAGCATTACCAGAATGGCTTTTATTGGAATGGTTATATTTTGGGTATTTTCTAAAGTAAGGATCTTGTTACACTTTAATTTCACGCAGTAAGTTTAAAAAAACACAGATTCAATTTCCTTGACTTAAATTACGATTGTTGGGAAAAGCAAGCAAGGCGGACGAAAGAGATTGTTTCAAAAAGGTAAGCTTTAGACCTCACAGATCTGTACTGGCCTGACTACCTGAAAATCGGTGGGCGGAGATGACAAAATGGGGGTCTTTGTGGCGTCCATATCCCCCATTTTCTCCCGCGTTCTCGCTCCCCTTCCCCTTCCCCTTCCCCTTCCCCGTTTAGGCCTGCTACGCAGGCTAACAGGAAAGAATTGTAGCTCTCTTTCTATTTCAGGGCGTGAGTGCATATGATAGCTATCTGTTTTGAATCCTCAGAAACTTCGATGAGCATTACTATAGCCGAATGAAAATTTAACACAAAAGAATTTTAGTTATCTTTTGATATTTGAAAATGTCATATAAGCTTGGATAAAAATTATTTGTTTCCACAAAGTTACGTTTTTCAGCGAATGAGTGCCTTAATAGTGTGGTTCACTTCATATTAAACTTTAACTTATTCTTCTCTGCCGGCTTAATTAGGCGAAAGAAAGTGTGCGAATCCTCAGGTAGTGAAGATTCAAAGCGTTCAGCATGTGTTAGTTTTTTTTCTTTTGTTAATTTTAGTTTTGCTAGCTTGCAGTGTTTTTGGATCAACTTTCATCTGAAATGCACTCTTCTACAATCTTCTTCAGGTTCGGATTTTCCATTGCAGCTGCTATTCTCTCCTTATCGTTAATCTGCTTGTTAACTGAAAAAGAAAAGAACAGAAAAGTATCTGTTAAGTTTGTGGAAGAGGTTTTTAATAATCACATCTTTATTGAAACGTTAGCTAACAGATGCTGTAACCCAGAGGCAAATAAGAGGAGATGAGTTGGCTAGCGGTTGGCCTAGTTGAACAAATTGGCACAAGTGGGAGTGGTGGCATTTTTAATAGACAGAACTCTGGTTGACGTGGAGGGTTAGCTTGTGGCCAGTATTTCTATGGGAAGGACAAAATTGCAGAGCGGTCAGTACAAAATGCAGACTGCAGACTGCAGACTGCAGACTGCAGACCGGGTACAAAATGCAGACTAGGTACAAACTGCAGACTGCAGACTGGGTACAAAATGCAGACTGACATTTGAAACTGTTTTTTTCGGGGTTTTTTTAATATTATTTCATTTTATAACTTACCGGTTGTCACGCAATCCCTTTTCCGATGTCATATTCCACGAAAACTCGCATTACCGGGGAATGATCTTCCTCCATTACTCGAAATATACTTTTTAAACGAAGTCTCGAAGATCAATTCGTTCTTAAACATGATTTAAGCCTTCTCAGTCTTCTTACTTCAAGCGCGAGATCGCATAACATAAAATAACAA
>Ga0126336_10000765_pt1 | contig 14674 bp, 9 predicted proteins | sample SidCmetagenome_FD_92530 | JGI IMG/M metagenome (GOLD analysis project Ga0126336, IMG submission 92530) | Coral microbial communities from El Islote,Puerto Morelos, Mexico - Siderastrea C C metagenome | ecosystem: Host-associated > Invertebrates > Cnidaria > Coral | place: El Islote,Puerto...
CGGTGCCGTTCTCCCTGTGCTGCATCGTGGGTTTGGCGCGGAAGGGCAGGGGGGCCCGGGTTGCAGTTTTTTTCCTTTGGGGGGGGGGGGGAGAAATAAATTATATCTTTTCCTTTTTCTTTTCTTTTTTTATTTAACGACTTGAATAAGAGAATTTTCACAAATTAAAAAGTACCAGCCAAAAAAAAAAAATACAAAATAAAACCCAAATAAATAAATAAAAAATAAAGGAAGGAGCTCTGCTTTTGGGCTTGACTAAATCTATCTATATATATATATTTTTAGTTATTCTTATAGTTATTCCCATCCTCGGAGACCCAGGGGCAGCTAGTCGGGGCAAGAGGCAGATAAAACGATGATGAGTTTTCAAGAGCGTTCTTTGAATATGAGGTGCAAGAATAACTAACCGATTAAGGATTTTTTACCAGCAATTTCGAGATTTTGGGTGATCGTTTTTTTTAAATAGACCAAGCATTTATGAATTTAACTGTCTAAAATTTTTGTCGTTTTGAATTTCCTCACAGGGTGTTACCGATGACTGTCATTACCAAGGAACCATCCGTGGCGTCAAGGATTCCAGTGTGGTCCTAAACACTTGTGCAGGACTTAGGTAACTATTCGTTTGTACTTGCTCAAACTCGGAAATGATATTGTTAATTTTAATATTATTTAAAATACTTTTTGATCAGTTACTCGTTATGATTATCATTTGGTCTGCTTTCATCATACAACTTTAAACATTTAACGATTTTTTCCCAAAAATATAGCTACTGATTATAACTTTCTGCCGTTTGTTCGGCCCCCTTTTCTGGATTTTCATTGTCTGCGGTTAGCATATCATGCACTTGTAAATGAGCAGTGTTGGTGATGTGTAGGTGCACAGCGGTTCAGCCGGGTTTTGTTGGGAACCCTGAACCTGGAGGGTGGGGGGCTGATTCTGCCCCACCCCCCATAACTCGAAAATCATTAGACCTTCAAGAAATGAACTAAGGGAGTTTATAGGACGCGCAGAACCGTTTGAGGTGATGGCGACAAGGAATTTACACCAGGACTCGCAAACAGCTGCCATCTCGGATTCCCGATGTCTCTTTGTCAGCACAACTGAGTAAAAAGTACTTAAAACCCATGCATTAAGAAACCAACAAAAAATTTCGAAAACCATGCCTACTACTATGGTTGGCTTTCAGATATCAAGTACAAATTTTTGCCTGACATATTTAGGAAAAGTTACAACTTTTGGCAACTTTTTCGATTCTGCAGTTGTTTACCGGTTGAACCAATCGCCTGCAGAGGGCTTAACTGCGTTTTGGATTATCCAGGTCACGTTTTGAAAAGGAGGCTTAGCTTATGGCCAAATTTAGACATGGCCTATTTTATTTCACTGAGTTTCGTCATTTGTGTTCGCTTTAATCTTACAGAGGGATCATCGATGATGGAAAAGACACCTTTCACATTACACCTGACACTGGACACAAAGTAAGCAAAACAGTATCTATTGATTGTCCTTAAATGGCCATGAAGCCCAGATTGAGTAGAAATAAGTTAGTTTTTGGGACTTTTAAATAGATTAGAAGCTGTATATGGCCTTTACCTTCAATGTATTCAAACACTATGTCAGTCAGGTCTCACTCGGCTGGTACCACACTCTCCTGCCAGATGTTTAGGCTGGCCTGGGCAGTTCTCGTCAGTGGTATGTTTTGTGTCCGCATGCATGGAAGGGTTTTTTGGGTGTTACCTGAGTTATTCGACTTCTATAAACACTGTTCTTAATAGAACATGCAGACCCCCACATTATATACAGTTAAAACACCATGGCTGTCTTTATGCATTTTTTCTTTACATTTGAATCATTCCGTAGGTCAGTGGAGCTCACAAAGTTTTCCAGGCCAGGGAAGACGACAGCAGTGACATTGACAAAAATTGCGGTAATCTAGAAACAATAACAACAGCATTTCTACTCTTGTCATAAAAAAATTATAATAAAAAAGGTAAAAAATTAGTAGACTAACGGATGCCTAGAATAACTATTGCAGCTCGAGGTCGAGGGGCCGTTAATTGGTTGAAAAAATTATTATTAAAATAGACGTCTGGACGAGAAGGGAAAGAATAGCCTATAAACTCACACAAACACGCACACAAGCTCATACCCAAGGGCTTTAAAACAAAAAACAAAACAACAAACAAACAAACTAACAAACAACAAGACAAAACCATAGTCGAGGAAACAAACCCAAATGAGTAAAATAGTCTGGCAGCTTATGTGGGAAATTTGGGCTGAAAGTAAGCCACTAGTCTAGACATGTTAAGGGGTCCCTAATAAACAAGAAAAATGCTGACGACAATTTTGTAACTTGCACCGAGGGAAAATAAAAACCATAGCCGAGGAAACAAACCCAAACACACATGTGCCGATGTGAAATATATATACTGAAAAGTACTCTCTAGCTTGTACAAAAACGTATTTAAAGCACTGAGTGCTACTAATTTGGTTTGTTTGTTTGTTTGTTTTTACCAGGAAACGAAGATTCACCTGTTGATACTCATGCCCCAGGAGATAGCCCCGGACCATTTTCTAGGGTATGTTTGTTTACTAGCTATGAATACAATTATTAGAACGAGAACGTTGTGGAGTATAATTAACAGCACACCACGTGTGGGAATGAAGTACTCAGTTGGTTTCCTTGAATGGTCATTTTGCCCACAGAATCAAAACTGAAAACCTCATAAACGACTCAACAAGACTTAAGGTCAGACTCAGCCTATAAAAAGAGTAATTTCTTTGATTAATCTGAAGCACTTATCGACCACTTGGTTTAAAATTTATGAAAAAATATCGTGACACAAAACGTCTGTTTATCGTCTATGACACCGTTTACATAGTTTTATTTTCTTGAGCATGTTTCGTCTTGGAAATATACAGTGAATACTAACTTGTGTTTTAACTCAAATACTTCGTTTGTTTTAGATGATCCGTGCCATATCAAATGCGGATGACATTTACAAGCCATATCTAACAACGAAAGAGACACGATACAATGAGCTTGTGATGGTAGCAGATTTCAGAATGGTTAGTATCGAAGATTTGCCGTTATTTTATTTCTAATGACCTCGCAACGAATAAAATGTTTAATAAACCAGTCAGTCAGTTGGTCAGTTGGTCGGTCGGTCGGTCGGTCGGTCGGTCGGTCGGTCAGTCAGTCAGTCAGTCAGTCAGATCACTTTGTAGTCAATCAATCATCAGTCCTTCGGACATTCAATAATTAGGTCATTTTGTCGTATAGTGAGATAGGACGTATTGTGAGATAAGTCGGACAGTTAGTTAGTCAGCCAGCCAGTGAGACATTCAGGCGGTTAGAGGGACAGACAGTCATCTATTGGCTAGTTAGAGTAAGTAAGTGACGGTTTCATCCCGATTTTTTCCACCTTGACTTTCACTTGTAAATTAAACAATACACATGCACAACACTGCTAAATGTATGTGTGTATAAAGAACTGAAGAGATTTTTTTTAGGCTCTGTTTGCAACTTCTTATGTTGATTAATGTGATACGTATTTCAGTATGTGAAACACAACAACGACACCGCTGCCATCAAAGACCGGGTTATCACATTGGTAAATACCGTAGATGCGGTAAGTTACAAAGACGTTGGTACTCTGGGTTTTGAAGTCGTTTTATTTCGGGCCCTATCTATTCATGTTAGCACTGGACTCTTTAATTGATAGAAGAAACAATGAACAAGAATTTACTGAGCCGGCGTTTATCTGCAGAAATGTTGCCAAACATCTTTCGAAATTTGCGAGCCATAATGTGATTGAAGAATAAGAATAGGGATCTCTATTTCTTCGAGTACTTGTAGGAAGATTTGCTGAAAATTAGTCTATAGGAAACTTTCCTTTCCCACTTTGAAGAGTGGTGAATGCATCTAGTGAATAGAAACTTTTCCCTAAATGAATTGAATCAGTACGATCACATTATAAAAAATTTAAGTGTTCCACTGATCATTTGCCGGGAAATCCTCCCTTTTTTCGAGCTGTCTTCGACAATTGTCTGAGGTCTACGGAAGTTCTTCGAAAACCTGGTACAGTAACTCCGATCCCCGGAATGGATATGCGAGATAGAACCTTTACTATTGTAACTGAACCACTATAGGAAACGGTGTCGGGAAGAATTGAGGGGCTAAGAAAAAAGAGTTTTTCCTCGTCTTGAAAACGAGAATGACAAAACGTCTATGTCGATATAGAGCGCGCAAACAAAGGGTTTTTCTCTGCTCCTAGGGAGCAGTTAATTTTTGGGTTTATCGGAATAATAGGTTTCGTGCAATAACATGTAATGTTTATTGTTTCGTTTCTTAAAAGATCTATCAGAGGATAAATATCAGGATTATCTTAAAAGGATTGGAAATCTGGACAAATGGAGATCCCTACGAGCGACAGGACAAAGGAGGGCCTGACCTGAGCAGGTTCAACACCTACCGAAAGGAAACTTTGAAAAAGAAATTCGATCACGACAATGCACAGTTACTGAGGTAAATTAAATATATTTTGTAACGGTTCGCTAATTACACAAAAGGGATGTATTGTGTTATATATGCAAGTATTTTAGGTGTGCTGTAAGGTGTGATTAGTACTATTAGTCCTCGGGGACTGATAGGGCTATTTTTAAGAGTTTGTAATTTATTCAAGAATCATTCGAAGGCATCTCTCTGTCAAATTTATTTTATTTTCATTTATAAGGATTTGTATGTATTTAGCTGAGATTCCTTAGATATAAATCAGTTACTGTATCGCTCGCTGTATGGACACGCCAAGAACATCAATAAACGAGATGCCCGCCCCTGATGCTGTGTGGTGTGTTTATTAAGATTAGTTACAAATTATTTTATAATCGTTCCCGTTGGATTGGGTTTAAGGGAGCCTGCTCTCTGTTGTAACCTAGATCCTAGGCTGATCTGAGTACTACATCCAAAGCTGTTACATCGACAAAGTGACCTCTAAATAGCAGTAATAAATAACTAGATTAATTTTAAAGGACTATGTGGACGTATATAAACAAGTTGCATAAACTTTTGCTCGTATAACGCGCGTTGTGTTGGTTGGGTAGCTGTTTTAGATCGTTATGTAAACCACACAGGCATGGCATCACGTAACAATTGCCTGCCTAAATTTGATAAGAGAAATGAAAAATGGCCACTTTAGCTTACATAACCTGACGCAAATTTTTATGGAAGCCCTTGCCTTGATGACTTCGACATAAACTGATTTTCGAGTTATTCCAAACTCCTTCTTGTGTTTATCAGATGCTAGCTCAACCTGATTCAGACAGATCGCTTGTTTACCCTCTCCCTGATAGGGTCCGTGCACTTTTTACTGCTTTAAAAAAGACCTCTTTCCCCTTTCCTCTTCTCTAGCGAAAGGCCTTGGTCAGACTGTGCAGGAATGGCTTACGTATTTGGAATGTGTGGCGGTGTATCAAGTGGTGTTAATCGGGTAAGTGAATCTTTCTTTTCTAGCGCCAGTCAACATTGAAACGATCTTGTTGTTCTTCTTCTTGTTCTTGTTCTTCTTCCTCTTCTTCTTATCCTTCTTCTCGTTCCTTTTGCTGTTGTTGTTGTTGTTGTTCTTGTTCTTCTTGTTCTTCCTCTTTTTCATTTGAATGCCACACTCACTACAAACTTTCTTGTAGACTTCTTGACCTGGTTGTTTATGTCGTTATTGTTGTTGTTGTTGTTGTTGTTCTTGAATTGCATGTCACAATCATTATAAACTTTCTTTCAGACTCAGTTATAGAAACCATATCACGAGAGAAGTTGTTTAGTTAATGATGCAGTAGTAGCAGTTTACTAATAGTTTTTAGTTTATGTAAGTGACTGGGTATTTAGCTTTTAAAGAACTAATAGGGGACGCTAATAAAGTACAAAAAGAATGAAAAAGGAAAAAATAAGAATATTTACATATATAAATAGATAAAAGGTACGATACAATAAAACGAGAAACAGAAATATATTTCTGTATAAGAAAGGACTAGTGTATGTTAACTAATTAGGTACTTTACGACTAATTTGAAACTGATGTTGATGAACTTTTAAAACTAATTCAACCTTTTGGTTTCCAATGTTGAGCTCAATTGCATCTTGTTTTGACAACTGTCCCGGATAGTTTAACCCTCTCACTCCCAGAGTCAGTTATGGAGACATTCGGGTGATTCTGACATCTGGCTCTGTGGATGAAATCCTATAGTGTTACCATTCAAATGAAACCTCTTCAGCAGTACTTTCACATGACACTTTTTATTTTTCAGTATTTTACAAATGAAATTTGGGATTCGTCTTGAATTTTGATTTTAGGCACTCTTGGGAGTGAAAGGGTTAAAGTTCCGTCAGTATTAGTCTAACCTGGCTTATATCTCATTACATAGCTCGATCACAAATGAAATTATTTCTTGATTTTAGTGGTCTATGAGCAGCATCATTGGACCTTATGTGACTGTTGCCCATGAAATGGGTCACAACTTTGGATTCAGCCATGATTCAGGTATATGTTGTTAGGCCCTTCATTTATTGTAATTAAAAAATGCGAAGTTATCAAATCGGGTGACTTTCTTTGAAGAAAATGCTTACTGACAACATCGTTAACTGTTTTTCCAGGACGACCCTTAAGTGGAAGATCGCAACAGAGAGACAAAAAAGTCCACCTACTATACCAATCATATTTAAACCAATCCGAATGGCAGATTGCGGCTTCAAAGCCCTTCGGGGGCAAATTGAAACCCCAGACACCATAGTGGCGGGTCTCACATGGTCTAATCACCCTTTCGTTCGGAGGCTTGATTCATTAAAGCTTAAAGTTAGATTATCATTAACTACGATCATTTGAGTGGTCTTTTGTAATCACTTATTGAAATTGTTTGTATCTCCATTTTCCCTTAGGAACTTGCAAATGTTTAACACCTCGAGGTTGTTTCATGGGCGGACACAAGTACGAATCATGACAGATACATAAAATATGTCAAAGGAAATAGTTGAATTCAACTTTTATCTAGCCTGTTTGTAGGTGTCCTTAATTTCCCGGCGATTTGCGGCGAGCTAGGAAATTTTTGGCAATTTCACTTTTGAGGCTCCTCCTGATTATAAGCGGTTTTCTACTTTCTGCTAATGTAATGTTTATCATCAAACCTTGTCAATTCCAAATACCCCTTACACTTTGAACAAAGAATCCTCTATCTTAAGCATACAATCAAGGTATATAATTGTCTGTAAAATTTTGCCATTAAATTGTAATAAATAAATAACTAAATAACTAAATAAATAAATAAATAAATAAATAAATAAATAAATGTCAGGTTCATTTGCAAGAATATTAGTGATATCCTACTGTACTTCTAGGATCAGAAATCTGAACAAAAGCGTCTTGGATGAGGTAAACATGATTTTAAAAAGCATTTTGTGAAATTGTTTAACAGAACCAGAGTTCCAGGATTTTCAAACTGCAGCTTGGAATCACTCAAAAGGCTCAATGATTGGTGTTTATACAACGTTCCTACCTATAAGGTATTTAAAATTTATTAATTAAAATTTCTTGGGAAGAGTCGTGTAAAATTCCGTTAATTAAATGATTCAGTGAGCCATAAGGCTCATCAAACTTGTGCCTAGATTCCGTATCTGAAGTAAGAGCTGACAAGACACGTGTTTATGAATGGTTTCATTGAGGAGTTCATTCCTCATGCGAAATTAAGTGACGGGGAAGCCCTGGACTAGGGGGTGTTTACATGATCACCATCATACTGGTATGACTTTCATACCGGTTCTCTCTTAGTTCTGTATTTGTATACATGATACCAGCAAAAAGTCTTGTGCCAGTTCGAGTCAAACAGGTGCGAGTTTACACCAGTCGCTGTACCGGATCGAAAATAGTAGGACCACTCACTTCGGGATGAAATCGGCTTCCTAGGAGACTGAAACGGGAAGTGCAGGCGTAGTTTTCGTCATCCAATTCAAGATGGCGTCGTTTGAGCCGCGTTGGACGTGGGATGTAGGAAAAGTGTCCCTTCATGAATACGAGACCTGAAATCACCTATCATACCTGTATGTAGTTGGCACCGCTACAAATTTCACATGTATACACCCCCTTGGTTTTGAGATGTATCCTGGGTGTTTTTCCCATGCAAAAGCACATTGTTAATGACTACTTCGCATTCACCCTTTCTCGTAACATCTTTGCAATCATAACAGCTATTTGAACAATAGAAAACCTTTACCGTGTTTGCATAGCCTGATGTGAAACGCGAGAGGGGTTGGGAGAATTTGAGAGTTATGTAAATATGAGACGAAGTGGAGGGTTTGCATAACTTTGGAGAATTCTCCCATCCCCTCGATAATAATAATAATAATAATGATAATGATAATAATAATGATGATGATGATGATGATAGCAATAGTAATAACAAAATAATAATGAATTAAATTATTTATTTCTGTCTTCAAGTCAATGAATGGTTATTGTGGAAATGGAATACGTGAAGAAGGCGAGGAATGCGACTGTGGCACACCTGAGGTTTGTACAATTTTAATCTTGAAACGTTCTCAATACTATATGAAACGAAACCAAAGCAAGACATATAGGATCACCCTATGTTACATACGTTCATATGGATTTGCTAGCACTCGCGATCAGCGTGCACGTGCGACGCTGTATAAGAGCCGTACGCGTCAGTGATAGTGGCGACAGAAAAAAATTGTACGGTCATACCAGCCTTGTTTCCAGTCGTCCTTGGTGGAAAATCAAATGTGACGTCACCCGTCGAGCTCAACGGGAAGATTCGCTTAGGAATCGTGTTCTGCCCTAGGCCTCGCGTTGTCACTCGTTGGCGCGTAAAAGCCTGGGGACGAGGCCGCGGTCCTACTAGAAACTCTCATGGACGGTCCCACGCGATGCATTTTTAAGGGGGAAGTCTGGTCAGATGCCCTGATTTCCCAACGTTTTAGCCCTTTTTCGTAATTGTCCCCATGAAATTTCATCCAATACATAAGTCTGTATGAATTTTTTCGCAATTTTTAAAGTGAACGTAAAGAAAAAATGGGGTGGGCGGGAATTGATAAATTTTAAGAAAATTGATAAAAAATAAAGGTTAGTTAAAGTTAAAATTTAAAGTTAATAATTAATAGACGGATACCAAAACAGGCCACAAACAACCAGAAGTGCTCTTGTGTGGGGGTGGTCTGTCTGGGGGTGTGTACAAAAATTTTATCCCTCTTTTATTTCTCTCAAATCTTATCCTATTTCCTAAAAATTTAACCAGACTCCCCCCTTAACAATTTTGTCTCCTGTAGGCATTTCAACTCTGACTCCACGATAGCCAACGGTGAATTGAGCAGTGTACTTGAGAAAGCCTTTGCTAGTTAGCATTGTCATATGATCTCAATCATTATCATGATCAACTAAGTTAGGTCGGATAGGACGTGAAAATATTTGGCTCTCGGTCAAAGCGTAAGAGCCATGGTAGACTCGATCTGTACGCCATGACCTCTAACCAAATATATTTCGTTCGGCTCTCCCTTTCTTTCAATGTGTAAATAACTCTTAACATCCATGTAGTGTTTTCTGGGTATTCAGGGAACACATGTTCTCATTAGCTTAAATATTTTCAAAGAAAAAAGTTATATATAAGTAACAATTAAACTTCTGTTTGTGCATAAGATATTTTTTTGCTTAAATTATTTTATTACTTTCAGTTTGAAAATCAACTTGGGTAGATGTGTCAAACGAGAAATATTTGTGACACATCTGACTCTGACACTGTTTTTAATGAAGTTGGTTTATTCGCAGCCTTAACTTGAATATTTTTTGGGAATGTAATATTTAAAAATACTTGTATTTTCACCAAACCTTCAGTTATCAGTTACATTTCATTTTTTTTTAGATATGCATGGCTAAAGATCCTTGTTGTGAACCTCACAATTGTGTGCTAAAGAAAGACGCACAATGCAGTGATTTGCATCACGAATGCTGCAAGACCTGCCTGGTAAGACACACGTTTTACCTATTTTAGCGATCTAAAAGACTCACTTTGTTAGTGGCTTTGAATTTAGAGTTAAGAAAACCACTTCACAGGTTTTAATGTGGATTTTTCTCTCTTATAGTTTAAGAAACAAGGAACCTTGTGCCGTGGAGTAAAAACAGATTGTGATGTGCCAGAATACTGCACTGGTGATTCTAGAGACGTGAGTACACAAAAGTCGCTTTGGTCACTTTACTTGTAAATTGGGTCTTTATAAAAGGGAACGTTGTTTTCAATCATTCTATAACAGGGTCTTATTTTATTCCTTGGGCTAGCTACCATGCACTGAAAAAATACTGCCTTCAAATGCGAAATGGTTTGTTGAACATTGAAAGCTTTTTCTTTTGAAAGACGGCCCCTTGAATTCCGCCATTTTGTTTTTGTTAACGAGTTTTCCACATCGCCAGGAAGTCGTCGCTAGTCCATGGTTATATGCAAAAAATTACAGAACACTTATAAAACGATACAATAGATCTGTATGTAATCTACCATTGAAAGAAACGTACATTGATTTCTTCAGGTAATAGGTTTTTTGCTTTATCCTTTTATTCAGTGTCCCGCTGACAATTTTATCGTCAATGGATACCCATGCAACCAGACCGAAACGGTATGTTTTATCTCTCTATTATGTTTTAGCTCTTTCTGCTATTTAACTAGTATTATATCTCCCACACTTTCAAGGCCTCAAATAGGCCAAATTTAGAGGAACTCAAAATGAATGTTACAAGAAGCTAGCGTCTTTTTTTTTTTTATAAATAACGAACACTGGTCACAATTTGAACAATACTGTACAATTTCACAATTTTCAACTACCGTTTCTCGCGCACTTACCTAAATATTGAATTTTATCTACCTGCTTGTCTTATGACGATCGCGCATTTCTGGTATATCATGAGCTGTATTCAGAATTATTCTTTGTTTTTTGAATGAAAACGGTAGCAAGACTTCCTGCTACTGTATCGGGGCAACATAACAAAAAATCTAGGATCTCTTAGGAAGTTGTAAATTTCTGCAATGCACTGTTACAAAAATCTTCGTCTTTCACGTATTCGGACAGGCTTCTCAGGTTGTCTAGAACCTGAGGGGGGAACGGATACCGTACTGTTCTACGGTACGTTCCAAATTACTTAACGTATCAATTAGAACACCGAATAAAATCATAGTTGATAAAAATCCGCCACCTTGAATCCGCCATTTTGGATTTATTGATTCCACGATGTGAGAGTGCTTCCTTGAAAAATTTAGGGATCTTAAAACAACCTAAAAATTTCCAAGTCACATCGTAATGAGACATACACCACAATATATTAAGATAAAGATCAGTTTAACCTTATTTAGCCTGGTTGGGGGTGGGTTGGCACATTGTGCTCGCGCTGACCTTAACGAATTATAACTTTTAAACGGCTGGACGAATAATCACCAAATCTTGTAACTTTTCCTAAAATTTATCAGAGAACATGTTTCCATAGCAACCGTCTACTCAGAAGTGTATTTTGACTATTTTCTGTTTTTTCAGTCTTTTTTTTCAGTTTTTTTCCCCTTCGTTTGTACTGAGAAAAAGACAATCCTTTACTTTTGTGTGCTTGTTTTGATTAAGTATGTTTCTTAGAACAAATTCGTGTTTTTTGATGTCGTAATTGTCAGTTGTATGACTGCAGGTTTGGGATTCAAGATGGCGGCCCATTTTTCAAACTAGCTGGTTTGTGACGTCATTGTGTCATCATGTCATGTCATAACTGACACGTCATAAGCCCAAACTGTTGAGCTAATGGCGTGCTGCAAACGTGCCAAGTTTCATCACAAGAGCGTTAATACTTTTCGAGATCTAGCGGGGGGGGGGGGGCACTTTGTGCCTCCCCAGGCTCAGAAACTCACAAAAAGCCCAGGCGAAATAGGGTTAAGCGGGTTTTGCTTGGATGTCCGGATGGGTGACATTTCCCGACACTCACTTTTTTCGAATTTGGGGAATTGAATTTGCGTAAACACTCTACTAATGACGACCAATAAGTATGAATTTCAAAGAGGGAACAAAAGGTCGCTAAAAAGAGAAAATTTGATGTCGCGAACATTTCAAGTAAAATGGTCTAAAATCACGAAATTTAGTTTCATTAATTGTTGCCAAAATATCCTGTAATAAAGTATATTTCATTCTGTAAACTCTAAAAAGTCCATTAGCGACAATCTTCTACCTTACTTTAACAATAACGATTATTGTGTTTTCGTTTGTATTGAAGGTGGTACAAGGGAGTACCAACCGTAACAGTGTATTCACTAGAAATTTGAATCCTAATATCAACGCTCGATATTTGCGCATAAATCCTCAATACTGGTATGGTTATCCATGTCTTAGAACTGACTTCTTGGGCTGCTCTTCGAATGAAGGTAATTATGAATATTATTTAACAAAAGTCTTTGGATTTGAGTAATAGTGTTCTCTTATTGGTTTTCTGTCACTTAGCTACAAATTTCCATTATACCTAAAGAGTTGCTTATGGAAAGTCAGAGGTGTTTCTTCAAAAGAAGTATTTATATTAACTCAGGGGTCTCGATTTTGGAAATTTTCATCTACTAATCAGACTAACTAAACAGGAACATTGTTCATTTTCTTTAAGAGCACGTTGGTCTAGTTTGTTTTTTGCTAAGTGAACCAAAAATGGTGAATGAGCTACATGTAAATAAGTTCAAGGAAATGAGCGGTAAATTTGAATACAACACGGCCCCTGAATATATTACAAACAAATATCCTTTACTCCATCTCTATTTATTTGGTATGTGTTTCAATTAGCTATAGCGGTGGCTGAATTCATGCAACCATTTGCTGTGTAGTGTGTGAGATTGCATAAGGGGTTAACGTAAAATTTTTACGACCCCATGCCCCCCCTTCCCTCATTGGTTTGTGCATGGGGTGTATATAACATGTTTATCATTACTCCTTGTAACAGCAAGTCCAGCGGCTCCGACACCATTGAAATCCTACGGCCTCGACTACTGCCTTACACCCTCGAACAAGAGTTGTTCGCCACCAGATAATGATCCCCTTGTGTATGTACCGGGTGATAAATGCTCAGAAAGCCATCTACAATTCTCACTGGGCTCAGATGGTGTGTTACGTCACAGCTGCAGTGCGAAAATGGTGTGTCCAGAAAGTAGCGCAAAGATTGTGGTCAGCGGTAGCTGCTCAGCTGATAACTCCAAGTTTGAGCGGACACCAGGTTCGTAGCTGCACGTTGCACTTTTAAGCCTTTAAGCCCTGATATGATGTGCATATTCCCCTTACTGTTCTCCATACATATCTTATGGCATTAATACGAATAATTTATCTAATTATATCCTTGATGATCACTTTCTTTTTTCTCATCACTTGAATGTTTGAACAAGTGTTGATAATATAAAGAGGAATCTCATTTTTGTCACTGTTAGGGCTTTAAGGGTTAAAGGGTGGCATGCTGAGGAGCGGCTCAAAATATTAAAATGCAAATGACACCAACGAAAAGTATACTTCTCATTAGCTTCACTAAGCCGCTACACTTACTGGGTTGGGGACCAGCAGTCCTTAGTAACAACATTTTATGAAACATACGATGTCTTTGGATGGTTTTTCATATGCTCCGACCGGGAGTTCATGGACACCCTTGGATAAAGCAGCAAGAGTTTATCAAATAGTTTTGGTCACCTAAAAATAGCCTAAAATAGACTAATTTGCAGATTTTAAAATTCAAATTTTCGGTATAGCTACTTATTTTACAATGCTGTTGAAACCAATATTTGGATTTTTCTCAAATTTGGAAATTACACGTTCTTGACGGCGAAACGCCTTTTCTTGGCAGGGCGTTCTCTGAAGCATGTCAAGAGTGGAAAATGTTTACATACTTACGGAGGGTGGCCTGGGGCTGGCAGAAATATGGTGTTATGGTCCGGATGCGATTCTCAGCGGTTAGAGATTTGGTTTGTGAAACAAGGTAAGCAGTTCAGATAGAAAATGACGCTAAGGCCCGCAGAATTAATTACAATTTGTGTCCATGCCTGGAAATTGAAGAAGAATGATAAATTAAAACCCGGGGAACAGGTGCTACACCTTGCAATTGTTGGGTGCAAAGTTTGGTCTAATTTTGCCGTCGGTCCTGGCCTTAACTCAATTGGAAGAACCGCGTGTTAATTTGTTTCAAACGAAAGCAAATGCTTTCGTAACCAAGGTCAAGTTTAGAAATTGTTAGCTAGAAAAGTAATAGACAACGCTCATCAGGAACTTCCCTTTAAAGCTACATTTCCAATCGGGCATCCGTAGTCTTTATGTGTCGTCCTCCAAGTCGATTCATTTCGTGGGAACACTGTAGTTAAGCGCTGAGAAACGATTCGAAATTCTACCGTGCTGTTGGTGGCATTTGAAATGAAAATGAGGTTAATTAAATTTTGATAAGACAACGTCTGGTCATCGGCCAAGCAGGAGTGAACCTGGCAGGAGTTAACGTAAGCAAGAGTTAACCTGGCAGGAGTTAGCGTAAGCAGGAGTTAACCTGGCAGGAGTTAACGTAAGCAGGAGTTAACCTGGCAGGAGTTAACGTAAGCAGGAGTTAACCTGGCAGGAGTTAACGTAAGCAGGAGTTAACCTGGCAGGAGTTA
>Ga0126336_10000766_pt1 | contig 14662 bp, 8 predicted proteins | sample SidCmetagenome_FD_92530 | JGI IMG/M metagenome (GOLD analysis project Ga0126336, IMG submission 92530) | Coral microbial communities from El Islote,Puerto Morelos, Mexico - Siderastrea C C metagenome | ecosystem: Host-associated > Invertebrates > Cnidaria > Coral | place: El Islote,Puerto...
ATTATAACCCCGAAACTGGAGTTAAATTAAGGAGTTAAAATAACCCCAAAAAAGGGGTTATTTTTAACCTAAAATTTTAACTCCAGTTTTGGAGTTAAAATAACTCTTTGAAAATTACTGTGCGGGGAGGAAATAATGCTATATCAGCACTTCCGAACATACCAACTTACGGATAAGTCGAGAAGATAACACTAATAGCGTATGAACGTGCTAACTTACAGAGAAATGTCAAGGAGATAAAACTAACAACACCTTCCGACAAACGGCGAAAAGATAACACTAATATTTTTGGAATTGATTTTAACGTACAGAGAAACGTCGAGAAGAAAAGGCTAACATCTGATGAACGTACTAACGTACGGAAACGCCCAGAAGACTAATACCTTAGGAACGTACTAAAATACGGCGAAACAATGAAAAGATAGGATTAACATCTTATAAACGTAGAAACATACGGAGAAATGTCGAGAAATCCTTTCACAATTCAATCCAATAGTATATCTATATCAAATATTTTGGATATGTGTAATCCAGGCCTTAGCATGTGGTTCTAACCGGTAACAAGCGGTGCTACAAGCGGTAAATTTTACCGGTTACCGCCTGATAAGGAGAACACTGACGACTCTTTTAGTTTGGCTCAACGAAAGGTTGGATTTGCAAAACTTTTAAAAACTTGGTTAAGGCGGCTGAACAGGTTAAACATTACCGTTCACCACCGTTAAACATTGTTGTATTCAATATGTTAAGCGCGGTTGGCCACCTTCTTGAGTAAAAATAAAAATAAATGGGAATTAGCAGTGGCATCCACGTGGTGGCTCTTCTTCTACTTTATCCAGATCGAAATGGAATTTGGAGATGTTGGAGAGGGGAAAGCCAGAGTACCTGGAGAAATCCCTCTCGGAACAACGGAACGATTAAAATAATGTTGACTTAACGTTTCTTTTGTTCTCAAATGCGAACAGCAAAGTTGACTTTGATTGACCGGCAAGTGCAACACGTACCCAGCGTTGATTTTTAAGTGCAACACCGTCCAACATAATTGCACTCAACAGTGTTGAACGATGTTAAATCATCCGTTTGACCAAGACTTGCTAAGGAGTAGTCTATATTAATCTATATTTACCTTGGTTGGTTGTGGAATTGTCGGCCGAGTTGGTGAGCCTGTTCTCGGGGAAGAACGACTGGCATCAATTTCTTCAGCCATCGCTAATGATGTATACAATCGCCTCTGCCTCTGAGAAGGAGTGGAACCAGGATGTCTAGAAACAGAAAAGTTCAATCACATATTTGAATAACAACAGAGTTACTTAAGAGCGTCGATAACGTTCTGATAACTGCTAATACCTATTACTCCCGATCATTTAATAAGGACAGATTTACAATTAATATTTGCTACTTCAGCTCTTGACTGGTTTTTTGAGGCACACGTTGATCTTTTACCAAAACCAATATAACTTTTAACTTTTCATAGCTAACAAAAATCTTCTCAAATATCTTTTTAAGGGAGACAATAAGTTGTAGCTGCTCCCTTGCGTGCTTGCTGTACATCTAGGGAAGGAGGGGGGGGGGGAGGCTAATTCGCTTCTTACCTTTTCACCCAGCGTCCTGAGGAGGGCGAGAAATAGCGACTCTTCTCTTCGTTTTCACTTGCTACCAGGGACGCGCCGTCAAGAGATCCCTTTTGGAGCCTGGAGAACAGAAAAGGCAGCAACCAAATCAGGTTAGTATAATGACCTGTGCACAAAAGTGTTTAATCTTATATGTAATCTCTCCCTTCAGACAAAACATGAAGGTGTACATGAACTGGAGACCTAGCATTTTATCTACAGTAGCTTTCAATAGCCCTGTTCACAGTCAACTTTTCTCCTTTGCAGTACAATTTATTTGAACAAGGATGCCCTTTTCACAGTCAACTTTTCTCTTTTACATTACAATTTATTTGAACACGGATGTGAGGCAATTTCGGGCAATTTTGCTGTTTAATTCTGCAAGAAATTGTCTCACTTCCACGTTCCAATACATTGTAAAGCAAACGAGAAACGTTAGCTGCGAAAAGGGCTACTGCAGTTGGTCTGAACAGTTAACGAACAAAATTCTGAAAGTTTTGTAACACATTTGACATGTTTTGGGCACCGATATTTCACACATTCAACACTCCATTTTATAATTATTTTTTGCATAATGCGCGTTCTAACGAGTTGTGTAGCAGTTTTTAAACTCAGGCATGACGTCACGCCGAGAAAACATGGAGAAGGACGGCAGAGAGAGAAAGAGAAAAAACTGGATGGAAGAACTGGAGTGAGGCACACATCGCAGCCGCCGACAGAGTTGGTTGGCAGGAGAGTGTTGAGGCCTTATGTGCCACATGGCATGAAGAGGATAGGTGAAGGTGAAGGTGATGACGTCACGTCACATGTTTCATATGCACCCCCTTAGCTGAGTCTCGGGTTTATTCACTTAAACTTTCTTATTCTTTACAACTCTCTCTCTCTCTCTTTGGTGTTTACATCAGGTTTTGACAATTTTGAATACAAAATGAAGAAGGCAAGGCCGAGAAACGATATCATTTTAATGTAATGATGTAATGTAATGATACTTTTACAAGAAGGCAACTTAAATATCTAGGGTAATTAGGCGTGGTAACATTACATAATGTTAACACGCCTAATTACCGTTGATATTTAAGTTGCCTTCTTGTAAAAGTATCATTACATGACTATGACTCTGTAATAGAGCCGAAATATTGTATTAATATCATTTACCTTGTAATAAAACAAACCTTGGTTTTTACAATATCGTTTCTCGGCCTTGCCTTCTTCATTTTACATCAGGTTTTATTAGACTAGAAGGATTCCCTCCTTCTGCTCAGGGACAGTAGGGTGAAAAGAACACGCGACCGCGCGCGATAGTGGGATGCCGCGAGGAAATTTGACGCGCGTGTTGACGCGCGTGTGGACGGATGAGCTCAAGCAGGCGTGCGATGTCCTATTTCTTCTATACAATAACACTGTACATACCTATTGTTTTCAAAAGTCTCTTCTTCGTATTGCTTGAAAGCTTCCCATGAAGGTTCCAGCTTCTTAGTCGCATGGTCCTGTTGAAAGTGAGTACGTTAGCAAAACATCAAAGGGGCTCTATAAATAAAGTTTTCAATTAATTATCATTAACTATTTAGAAACATGAGAGTGCAAAACAGTCGCTTTCTTCTTCTAATTCTTATCCCTCAAACGCGGATACTCCTTACAATGTCCGAAGCGCAGATCAGCGTGAATTGTCGCGCTTGAGCTTCGCACCGTGTCTCTCCCCAGTCTCACTCTCCGTATTCAGATTGTTCTTTCTTTTTATATACCGCGCGGGTACTTGTGATAGATTTCGGCCAACTCAGCCAAAAAGACGACCTGTGTTACAATCTACATTGTCAATAAAATATTTTTTAGCTTCCAATAATTCCTAAGCAATACATGTTTTGAAGAGCGCGTTATATCCACCTTTAAAATTTTGTAGACTGGCCTTAAATTTCCAAACATGACAAGAAAAGGAAAAGATCACAGTTCATGACGGCAGTCAGTGTTATGACCTTCCGTACAACGGTCGGGCGCTCTAACCACTAAGCTACTGGGAGACTGTGGCGAGCTAAACCAAGGTCGTGTTAACTAGGTTCGAAGTTATGCGTGCCTGCGTGACATATGTGCTAAACACAGCAAGGGTTGGTTAATGATAAAAACGTCTGGTACAATGATAAACAGAAAGATGTTAAATGGTTCGTCGTCTTTAAGGAAACTGCAACCATCTTACAGCATTCTTGTCAGTTTTACTTACTTGTGCCGGTTTGAAAAACGCCAGCGGTAAATCGTGGGAGGAGTGGAGTATGCGCTCTAGACGCAGTCTCTCTTCCTGAAGTAGCCCAATACTCATTTCAGAATCTAAAAATCAAAATGAATGAAATTTAGTAAAAATGTATTTCCAAGGAGAAAAAGAAAACCATGTGCCTTTTTAAAAAGCATTAAACATCCATGAGATGAAGGTTTCTCAGTTGAAAAAAGGAACTTTATTTAAGTGTCGATGTATTTAGCCTAGACAGATTAATTGAAGAAACTAATTAAGAGAGTAATACTACTTAGCCCACGATACGTATAAAATAAATTATTTACAATTTAAATTTATTGGCTACATAGGTAAATTGTTTACAAAAGTTCATTCTATAAAGTATAATGAGGTCGTGACACATTACACATGTGTGGCGCTTTGCTATACTGAGTGCTGTAACACAGAAAAAACTATGTAACTCCTGTCGTCACTTTTTCATGCCTGTATATGGAAATGCAACGGTTGATAAAACGTTACTGGTATTAGACCTATGTTTGTACATCTTTACTAGTTCTGATTATTTTTGACTCAATCTCGATGGTTTAACGACGTTTTTGAGAGATCCAAGATGACCGCTGTTCGGAATTTATGACGTAATTATATATCATATGACATCATCATCATCATCATCTCATTGTGCGAACCTAAAGAGTAACACTTTTAGACGTACTATTTACCTTCCAAGTTTCATTATCATAGTTAAAATGCTCTTGAAGTTACGAAGTTGAGGTGGGGAAGCACCATTAGCAAAACCTGAGTGATTCATATCCGGGGGGGGGTCCATATATAAGCAATATGGGTACGTGCCGCTGTGAAGGGTAAGGGTGTGGTTTTCAAGCAGTTTTCAAGGGTTAGGGTATTGAAATCAGAGACTTCTGGTCCAGAATAGGGTGTCACTTATCGGAAAAAAACTGTAGGAATTAACGACGCTAGGTGAGTAAGGGATAGAGTAGGAATTTTTGGTGTCAAGTCTAAAACAGGGATTCAAAATGCAGCATCATTCTGGTGTAGGGTAAGGATCCCAGAGTCACAAAGGCACACCCCCACCCAAAAATTACCAGAGTAACCCCCCCCCCCCGATTTATGCGTTCCTCTTTATCATGCACTGCAGGCGCATCTTCAGCCATTGAGTGCTCAATATACCTTCCATGTTGGGTTAGCCGCCATCTTGCGTTGGGAAAACGGATGAAGAGTTTGGTTTAGTCAAAATGGGATTCAACTTCAAATTGGAAGGTGCACCCTTGTACTTCACTTACTCGTACGAGCAGTATATAACTTAATGAATCACCAGTGGGCTTCGCCCCGCTACCTTAAAAGTCAGAAAAGTTTCTTTTTACCGTTGGCGATGTACTTGTTAAATATCGCCCAGGCGTTGACCAATCGGAGATACCGGTCACCAGACCTCTTCTCTGCAGCGTTAAAATCGGTCACATCCAACCAGAAGAGAAGAGAGAACAGCAAAGGCCTGTCGTCCTTGGAGTTACTGTAAATTTTATAAGATAGAAACAATGTATTTTTATTTTGGTGTAGTTAAAGCCTTTGTTAATTTCATTTGCCTAATACATGGGGGAGGGGAAGACAGATTATATCTAAAGATGCTCAGCAAAAGCCGCAAATACGTCAAAACAAGACGTACTGTCAGGAAAATAATCGGATATAATTTTACTATTATCCCACTATTTTATAGTTTTACTATCAAGCAACTATAAATCTTAAGAAGGCTAAAACGTTTTGTTGTTTAAAATTCTTACATTTCCAGGTAGCGTTTGAAAGGACAACCAGCTTCTCTTTCGCCACGGAGGGCTGCAGTAAACTGCTCTTCATTGCTAAAAGAAAACAAAATATTGAAGACTCAATAATAATAGTAATAATAATGATGATGATGATGATGATGATACTTTATTTCAGTGTTAAATGTATTAAGATAACTGATAAGCTAATTGGGGACACTTATTTTAAAACTAGTAGTTCAAAATACTAAGACATTATTAAAATTAGAAAGCTATATACAACGTAGGAAAACATTAAAACTATATAAATTGGTAAAATGCTAAACTAAAGTCACGTCCAGCAAAGATCACAACAGTTGCTGCTATTCCAGCACAAAGAACCTTCTATCTTAAGGAGGAACGGCAGGCCCAAAGGAAGAGGGTGTTGTCATTGGTGTTACAATGCTGTACTCCATATTGTTGAAAATTGCATAGTCTTTTTATTAGTTTTAACCCTTTCACTCCCAGAGTCAGTTATGGAGACATTAAAGTAATTCTAACTGCTTGGTCTGTGGATGAAATCCTATGGTGTAGCCATTCAAATGACACCTCTTTAACGGTACTTTCAGGTGATACTATTTATAAGTGTTTTACAAAATGAAATTTGGGGTTCGTCTTGAATTTTGATTTCAGGCATTCTTGATAGTGAAAAGGTTAAACAAATTTTTGACATCTGTTTAATATGACAGCTTTTTCATCGCTTCCATATCAACTGGCCAATTAAAATGAAATAATTGGGAGAAACGAAATTGTCACGTTTCAAGTCTACACTTGTGACTCCTCCTCACAGAGTTCTTTAATTTGATTCGTCGGTTAAAACAGAAATCATCAAAACGTTCAGCAAAGAAACGTCCCTCTTGACAAGACACGTGTAACATGCGATAATCCATAGCATGGTCACTAGGTCTGAAAAGGCTTCCTTGAACTCAGCGAGTGAAGGCGAAGTAGTGTAGTGGTTAGCGTGTCAGACCTGAAGATCACAAGCCATGATGTTCAGTGGCTCAGGAATGGTCTTTGCATCGTACCACAATCTTTCTCACGGTCCCCGCAAAGATGGGAGGAGGAGGGGAGGTCTTTAGAGGAGCCCGCTGAATCTTTGCCTTGGAGCCCGGAGTCTGCCTCTATTAGAAGCCCGGACTAATATAATGCTGATTGCGTCTGAATACAGCCCTGGAGTGCAGCGATGGAGCCCAGCTATAGAGCACCATTTTTTCGTCCTAGAAACCTTGAGCGGTGCATTTTTAGCCTAGGCCCTATACACGTTTCGGATCCTGCTCTCTACACTGAGGCATAAATGAGTAGCAGCGAAATCAGACCGGGGATAGCCCTGCGACGGACTAGCATCCCATTCAGGGGGTGGGGGGGGGGACGGGGTAGCAAAACTTTCAGTTGCTTCATGCAGAAGCCTGCGCTTCATGCTAAAGAAAACAGAGTTACGCTCCGGCCATTTGGGCCTCCTACGGTTTGAGCACGATTTTGCCTATCTAATCTAAAGGTTCCTAAGTACAAAACATTTTTTCCGGCTGTGATACTTACACTTCCGGTATTCGACTTAGTCTCCTGCGTGCAGACTTGTTTCTGTTCTCCTTCACCATGATGTCACGGTCCCACTGGCGTGACCGAACAACCTCTCGGCACCATTCTCCCAGCGGCGGCAAGGAATGAGCAAATGAGAGAGTGGGAAAGAAACTCAGGCCTGATGGCGGGCGATTAAGGTCATTAAAACCCATGTACTGGTCTCTGGAGAAAATCAAACAGAAAATTTGTTTATAAAGCAAACCTGTATGGTAACTACTTATTCTCATCAAATGGAAACACGAAGACGAAACACATTTTCAAGATAGTTAGTTCCGCTGTATATAGTACAGGACAGCTTCTCCCTCATTTTACAATCTCTAGCGAGTATAATGACGTCTTTCAGTAATGAGGATGAAAATCTTCATTGCTAACCCGTTGACCTCAGCGTCCTATTTAAACTGATTATTTTTCAAAAACTTAGGAACCAACGAACCAATCAATCAAGGAATGATCAACCAACTATATACATGTTTAAGAAAATTAAAAGGAAGGATACAAGTTGATAACATTTTGTTATCATAGATTTTATCTCGTGAGATGATGTCGAGAAATCGCTATTTTGTTTCTTAAATCTACACAATGTCTTTCTTCCTTTTCATTACTTTTAGAGATTTTTTCCCCTCTATTTCAAGATCATAAAGCAAGTTTTCAGCAAGGTTCCTTAAATATATGTCATAAATATAACAGCCGGGATGCTAACCCAAAGTCACTGTTTCTTTCCATGTGAACGACGAATCTTGGGATCCAGTAGGAACGTAATCTCCTCAGCATGTCATACTGGGTTCTTGCAAACAGGTCCTGCGTCAGTCCCACGTGATATCGTGCCCTCTCAATCTGTTCCTGAACAGAAGAGAGAGAAACTTAATGTAGTTTGTCTAACTTGATCCGCGTTCAGGTTTGGTTGTCCTCTTACTCGTGACAGACACAGCAGCCAACGAAGGAATTCAACGGTTTCATTAGCTGCACGGTTACCCTTTATCAGCACGTCACAAAGCAATTTAGAGTATATAATATGTCATCACCCAAGCGGTTAATAAAAATAAGAAGTGCAAGAAATTTAAATAGTCAACAAACCGAAATTCAGCTGGTAATTTTTCTCGGAAAACTTAATTAAAGGCAACACATGCCCTGACTCATCTTACCAGGTAAACAGCCTAATCTCTCGCTTCTGCGTTAAAACTAGAGCTGGGATTTAATTAAGGCCCGTTAACGATAAAAGCAAGACTGCAATGAAAAAAAAAACCGCCTCGATGCAAGCACACGAAGCACAAAGATAGGAATATCGTTTTCCTTGTGCTTGGGCTTATGCTTATGTCGCAGTGATTTTAACCCTTTAAACCCTAAGCCGTGATGAAAATGAAATTTCTCTTTACATGATCACTACTTGTTTGAACATTCAAGTGACAAGAATAGAGGACGTGATCACCAAGGATGAGATGTCTTGATATTTAGACAAATTCTCCTTACTTGTTCCATAAGAAATGTATGGAGATCAGTAATGAGAATATGCATTCTTATATCAGGGCTGAAAGGGTTAAGTGAAAACCGAGACAAGAGGAGTAACTGTGTTTGTTCGTCTTGTGTTAATGATTACGCTCATGTTCGCGTTGCTGCCGTTTTCACTAGAAGGGCACTTATGTGCTTGTACTACAGTCACTGATCACAAACAGGCCCAAAGGACTCAACATTTCGCCATTCCACATGCAATGGACTTTTGTCCATGTCCAGACAGGATATAAAGTTCATATTTCCTCGCTATTGCTGATATTAACATGCTGGCTGTTCAGGCGGTCTTGATGGTCTTGCTGTCCACGCTAAAATTCAAAATCTCGAAAAACTGCGACATGCATGTTCATTTAAAATTAAGTTCAGTTTTAGTAACTTACCTTTGCGTCAACTGTCACGAAGTTCTTGTATTTATCTTGGATTTCTCTGTTGTAGAAATTTTACATTGAAGTCAGTTACCGCTTTTACTCTCAAGAGTGACGCTTATAAGTGAAGTCCAAAAGATGCAAAACAATCTTTTATGTGTTTTTGCGCGATAAATATTTTAACGATACAACCCCATCAAAGTATTGCTAAAGTATTGCTTGATAACCGCTTTTATTTAAATGAAAACACTTCAGGATGTCACCCCCAGTATTAAAATTTAGAACCACATTACACAGCACACGAAGGTACTGCTCAGAAACTTTAGCTTCAATGCTCACAATCGATACGATTTCATTCACTTGCTCCAAAGCAAACGCCACATTTATAAGATATAATTTCGTCGCGGGGACGGCTCGCTTGAGAGCGCAATACACACGTGACAGCAATGAAGTTTGTGTCCTTTTGTCCCAGCAACCCCACACACGAATTCAGTCCAGTCTGAATTCATGACACTTGTCGCGGGGAGAAATTCTGTTGCAGGCAAGGATTTTTCATTAAAACAGGCACGTAACACGAACGGAATTGTCCCCTTGCGTGTCCTGACCTCTAGCGCAAGGATAGCAGCACTTACGGTAAGGTGAAAAAAGACTCGATACAAGCGTAAGCGTTGTGCATACGTTTATGTAACGTTGATTCCTAGGCAAAACCAGGCCAAAAGAACAGCTTTGTTCCTTCCCTTTATGTCCACGCTTATGCATCTTTCACTGTCGTTTTCACAGAACACAGGACGCCCACAAAAACTAAGTGGCCGTTGCTAGTTTCAAAATTTATTGAAATGTATAGAGATACCAAAACGTCCCTGTTAACACGAAAAATTGAGAGGAATATTTACATTTGAGTTCAAAATAACGTAAAACTTACCTAAGTCGTTGTGTTTTGTCCTTCTTGTGCCTCTAAACGGTACATTTTAGCGATCTGAGGGATTTTGCAAGGCCGCGTACGGTCCGTTCTACATACAGCAGACGGCCTCCCAAAACCCTTCAAAACTTGGCTAAAATTCACCGTTTAGAGCCACAAGGACGACAAAACACAAGGACAGAGGAAATTTTATTTTAATTGAAGTCAAATGAAAATATTCTTCGCAATTCGTTTCGGTATTCCATGGATGCATTCCTTATATTTTGAAACTACTAACGGTCAAATAGTTTGTGTGGGCTATGACCAGAAGGTCACTTGCGTCGCTAGTGACGCAGGACTAAGCTTCCTGCCGCCTACCTGAACAGTCTTGTCTTCTGGTCTCGTAGCGTGTCTTCAGGTTCAGACTCTAAGCTGTCCTTGTAACGTTCAGCGTCCAACCAGAAATTGAACAAATGTTTGCCTGATGTTTCTTCCAGGAATTTCTTGAAAAGTTCCATGCCTTGTAGCTAATAAAAGCAACAATTGAAAAATACATAGGAAAGTGACTGTTGTGAGCTTATGAGGGGAACTTTGTGCCAGAAGCCTTTAAGCCCCAAATATTAACAATTAACAATTTGAACAAAAATCAAGACATTATGATTTGATCATTGGAGATCATTTTCTTTATTCTCATGACCTGTATGTTTGATCACGTAGTAATGCTGTAAGGAGAAATTAGATGCTTGTCACTATTGGGACTTAAAGGGTTAATTCGCACATCTACGAAAACTTCCGCGGTCGTCAGATACAAATTAAGTCTATGAACAATATTGTAAACTGAGGACGACAGCTTAGGCAAGAACTACCGTTGCATTCAGTGGAGGCTTACAACTGGAAGAAACAGAAGAAGCATTTCATTCCTTTCGAGCGAAACCAAAATACCAATACATATAAACCAAAGTGAATATTTTCGCGGGTATGAAGTTTGGGTATTTTCCGGTGAAAGGAAGTTAAATCTCCAAGGAGTTCAAGAAAGTTCACGCATTAGTACTAAAAAACTTTTCCCTTGCCGCTCCAAGCAACTCTCTCTTGAGTGAGTGTAATGTGATGCTTGTACGCGATGTTTGTTTTTATATTCTTAATAGAGGGTAGGAAAGTTAGGCATGTGAAAAATAAGATATTTAAGTTATCAGTATCGGTTATCCAGGAGAAAAAAAAATAGGCCCCCGGAACTCCGAGGAGTTTACGGGATTTACGGATGCTTGCGTCTACAAAAGAAACTCGTTTTCTTACCGAGCCCAATACCTCTCTCTTGAGTTCCTCGAGTGTAATTTGATGCTTGTTTGTGATATTTTTCACGTTAGCCTCGGTTTGAGCTTCATCCAACTCATCTTCATCAAACTCCATCACGGCGCCGAGCTCATTATCCGGGACATCTAACCCCTCCTCTTCCGGTTCTTCGACCTCTTCCGGTTTGGCTTCCACATGATCGTTAGCTTCGGCATCTTTGCAAAAGAAATAGATAGTTAGACTGGACTTTTTATAATTTCTTTTAGGGATCTCTCACTTGGACTATGTCAAGGCTTCGAATTGTACTTTTGTGTGTGCTTGTGATTGGTTGACAGCCGTCAATCATGTCTGTACGCTAAACTGCATTTCCACAAAATGAAAATGAATAATTAGCTAACGTTGTTATTCGTTGAAAATGTAAAAACCGTTAGGGATCAGTGTTTTTACCAGTGACATAAGAAGGCACAGCGTATATTAAAGCACAAGAAAAAGCACAACCAAACAGTCAGCGCCATTCAGCTGCAGAACCAATCGAATTGTGATGTGAATTTGACTGAGCATTTTGGTTGGTTCATTTCCTATTAAACTTAAACAAGCAGCGACTGACCAACAGTAATTTCAATTTACGACTGAGTCTATGAAAACTGACGTTACGACATTTACCGAGTGTTATACGAAGACAAGTAACGCAACGTACCTGAATTATTGTCAATAGCTTCATCTAGAAGCGTGACACTTTTAGCTCGCGACTTTCGTTTCTCCTTGCCAGGTGCATCGGTGTCATTTGGTTGGTCTTTCCCCTCTTCATCGTTTGAGATAGTCACGCCCTCATCGGCGTTAGGTTCTTTATCTTCAGCGGTTACGGCACCTGCAAGAGTAGCATATACGTAAATTCATTATTAAGCACAAGAAGAAAATCAGAGTAAATATACATGTATCTTAAAGCGTCCTCACACTTGGTAAATTTTAAGATCAAATCAGCCTCGCCACAGAATTGCTACACGACTTACACATAGCAATTCTTAGCGAAAAATACTATCCTACAACGTACTTTTCAGCAGGATCTCGCAAGAATTGCAACAAAAATGCGAGATTTGTCCGTTGAAGGGTTCCAGTAATTTTGATGGGGATTTCACGAAATTGTCGGCTTCTTTTTTGGAAGCTCAATTTTTGCGTCTTCAGGAAAAAAGAAGTTCAACTTAGGCTTTTAAATTTTGCAAAAAATGGGCCTTGCAAGCGTTCCTTTAATTTTCACAGACATAAAAACCCGCAAAAATGAGTGACAAGATAAAAAGGTACGCGTTACATTAGAAAATACCCTCTAGCTAGCTGACTATATCCAAAATGAGAAAATAGAGGCTGCCATGATAGTCTGTAGCGTGGTAAACAAACATTTCAGCGCTTTTAGTACTGATCTATTGTCAGATAGCATACCAAGCATTTCTCACCTTCGACTTCCTTTTCCGGTTCCGGTTCCTTGTGACTTCCGTTTTCTCTTCCATGCACTTCCTCCACCTTATATCCCACACCCAGATTCAACATTGCAGGCAAGCTAGTTGCACTTCCCAAAGGCCTCCTCCCAAAATGCCGCATTAAAAGAGCCGGCCATGAGTGGTTTGAGCTTCGGCTCGACGGACGGACTCCGATTCCCATAGGACTGAACACAGTACAGCTTGTGGCACGGCTGTAACCGCGGAGACCACGGCTGCTTGCACGGGCGGTGCGATTATCAAGTGTGCGAAGCAAAAGGCGGCAGAGCTTGTATTCAAGGTAGAGACGAGTTCTGAAAGAAAAACAAAAGAAAAACAAGTTTTTACAGTAATTTCAAGAAGGCAAGGTAACAAGCTAGGAGGTGTGTACACAACAACTTTAAGGTGGGGGGGGGGGTAGGCTAAAGCCCTTAGATACCCCGCCCCCTTCCCCTTGTTCCACCGTCTCTGTTGAGTTTCGTAAGAGCTCCGAAAAAGAGAGCCGTACTCATTTATTAATCTTCCACGACCGGAAAGCGAACGCACACCGCAAAAAACGCGTTTACCTTTTCATTTTAGCTTCGCCAAAAATACATCATGCTGTACACCACTGGCAACACGTTATTCGCCGAAAAAACAAGGCGCGGGAAAACAGAAAACGGTTTATAAATAGAAGAAATTGTTTATTTTGATTCATTAGAATGAAGATGCACCAATGCACTTATATGGTAAACATCGCAGTAACAGCCGTCCCCAAGGGGCGATTTCCCGCCAACAGTGTGTTCTGGCACGAAGAGGGCTCCATTTCAGTCGAAGTGCTGATAAATTCACTTTTCAAACGTTCAGTTACCTTACAATTTATACAGGAGAGTTATGGGGTGGACTTCTGGAGTCACGACTTTCCTAGGTAAGTCTTAATCTCGTAAATGAATACGACTGAATTAGAGACATGACTATTTTTTCAATTTCTTAGCGTTCTTCGCTCCGTCTACACTTTTTTTTTCACTTCCTATTGTTTTTCCTCAAAAATTGTTGTTTTCTGAATACGCTGTTTCGCCTGACTCGTCCCCAGTTGTCTCTCTTTTTCGTCTCAGTTTTGCCCAGTGGAGACAAGCGCAGGGAGTGACGGGAAGGAGGAAATTTTTCTCTCTTTCGCGTTCCTCCTTCCCGTCACTTCTCGCGCGCTGGCTCGTTTACTATGGATAAGCGAGTAAAAGATCCGACTGGGGACAAGCCAGCTGTTTTTGCCAATCTTCAAAAAACAAAAAAAAAAACGCCGTCGTTCTGCCCCGGAGCTCAACGAAATTTTGCCAAAGCTCAAAACACAACAGTAACGTCAATCAGGTAAATTTGATCTCTGTTTTCACTGGTTCCATTTCATTTTGTTCCATTTCATTTTGACGTGTCTGATTTTTTTTAGTTTTTAGTTTTTCTTTTAGGTGCATACACGTTTGAAAAACTCAACTTAAGTAAAGTCAAATTTTAACATGATTTTTTGTAAGCCCAGTGTACAAGGGCCCTTCCGGCTTCCTCAATCTTCATCCTGCCTCATATCGAGCTCTTAGCGAACCACACTTCGACTATTGCTGCCCAGTTTGGGACGGCCTTAGTAATGAATTAGGCGATAAATTACAAAAACTTCAAAATTGCGCAAATAAGGGTTACCACAAAGTATGATTATCACTCCAGTGCTATTGCCCTTCGCACTAGACTAGGATGGGATGACCTTTCCATCAAAAGGATGAAAACTAAAGCTAAATTAATGTTTAAAACTGTAAATAAACAAACTCCGGTGTACCTACATTCATTCAGCACAGACTACGGACTAAGTGACAAGGAAAACAAATTTGCTCTGCCCAAGCCCCGTGCTGATTTTTTAAAACGTAGTTTCTGCTTCAATGGGGCACAGTAGATGGATGG
>Ga0126336_10000767_pt1 | contig 14658 bp, 11 predicted proteins | sample SidCmetagenome_FD_92530 | JGI IMG/M metagenome (GOLD analysis project Ga0126336, IMG submission 92530) | Coral microbial communities from El Islote,Puerto Morelos, Mexico - Siderastrea C C metagenome | ecosystem: Host-associated > Invertebrates > Cnidaria > Coral | place: El Islote,Puerto...
AAGACTGAGTTGGCCAAATTAGAGCAGGAAAGAAAATTGGAAGAACTAAGAATTCAAAGTGAGCTTGCTCAGAATCAAGCAAAGCTTAATGTATGCATGTCAGCGGAGAAAGAAGGACTGCTCAATCACTGGGACCTAGACTCGATTCCCCCAGCTATGAGGATAAGGACATGGACAAATTCCTTAATTCAATTCCAGTTACAAGTAAGAGTGATCTCTCTCCGAGTCAGCAAGAACCTATCTATTCTTCAACTCAGTTAAATGGTGCCCAACCCACTTTCAGTTCCCCGTATGCAAACCATGGAGTGCACAGTACGTTAAGCCCCAAGGCCACACCCTTTCAACAACACTCTGTTGTTGTGGAAACAAGTAGTAAGTTGGTGGCAGCTACTATGGAGCAGAACCTAGTGAACAGGCAACTAGCAATCTCAGGACAACTACCTAAAATCTCAATCCCAGTCTTTAGTGCATGGAGACCCTCTAGAGTATCCTACATGGAACAGTTCCTTCAGTGCCCTTATTGAGTCCAAACCAATGGATGCGCAGACAAAATTAAACTTCCTACATCAGTACATCTCAGGAAAGCCCAAACAAGTTGTTGAACAGTATATGTTAATTGGTACTGAAGATGCCTATCAGTCTGTGAGGTTGTTGTTGGTTGGGACAGCCTTTATGAAGAAACTGGAGAACTGGCCGAAGATTGGCTTAAGAGATGCGGAGGGTTTAAGAGATCTTTCTGACTTCCTGCAAAAGATAATTGCCGCCAGGGAAACTACTCCTAGTCTTGCTGTCTTGGACTTCGCAAAGGAGAATGTTAAGACTCTAAACAAGTTGCCATTGCAAATTCAGAATAAGTGGAAAGGGATAGTCCAACGGTGTTGAGTCTCAAAGGGAGATGGTGCTTATCCTACAATGTACTTTCTCTGAGTTTGCTTCATTTGTGAAAGAGTGCGCAGAGAAGGCAAACATTCCCGAGCATGAGGAGCTGTCCAAAACCAAAGAGTTTGTCAGATCCAGAGGGCCATTTAGACGTTCACCAAGAGGCAAGGAGGCTGTTTCCATCGAAACCCACGTATCGGATCCAAGCAAGAATGTGACTTCCCAGGGACAAGGGGAAAAAGTGAAACCCCCACCAGGTTCCCAAGAGAAGAGTGAGAAGAAAAAAACCAAAGCATGTCTGTTTTGTAAAGAAGAACATCACCTAGATGAGTGTAAAAAGTTTGCGGAGAAGCCACACAAGGAAAGGAAGGATTTCTTCTATAGAAAGTTTCTCTGTCTTGGATGTGCCTCTAGCAGTCAGCATCAAGTAGCCTCCTGTAAGAACAGACTTAAATGTCGCACGTGTTCTGGAAATCACCCTACTTGCCTGCATAATCAGAAAACACCTGCAGAAAGCATTGTGAACTGTACAAATGTTTGTACCATCCCAGAGCAAGAGGGTGGCTCAGATCATGCCATGATTATACCTGTTTGGGTCAGACAAGTTAGTCAACCCAGTAAGGAAGTCTTGCAGTATGCAGTGCTGGATGATCAGTCTAATGTGAGTTTGGTGTCATAAAGTTTGTGTGAGAAATTGAACTTGTAAGGCACACCAACTGATTTACTGCTTACGACAGTGCAAGAGCGAAATGTACATGTACCAAGCAATTGTATCTGTGGAGTTGAAGTGTTGGATTTTAGAAGGGAGCATGCTGTGAGGCTACCTATGATGTTCAAGCGTGATATTATTCCAGCCAGTCGCTCACGGATTCCTAAAGCCGGTGTTTCCCCGAAATGGGAACATCTTCGCCCTATTGCTGACGAACTCATGCTGTACAATCCAAGTGTAGAAATCTCTTTGCTAATTGGCAATAATTGTCCTAGTATTGTCAGACCAAGAGAAGTCTTAGTGGGAGGTGAAGACGACCCTTATGGACAGCGATCTTTGATGGGATGGGGCATAATTGGCAAGGTGTGCAAAACTGCAGGTGAAGACAACAGTAGAGAAGGAACGTGCAACCAGGTGGTGGTCAAGGAAACCCATGAACACTTTGCCTTTAGGACAAAGGTGAAAGAGGTTATCAACCCACAGACGATCCTTAAGGTTCTTGAATCAGACTTTGCAGAGTGCTCTGCAAAAACCAAGCCTTATTCAGCTGAAGGCAGGAGATTCCTCAATGTTCATCATTGAGAATGGTATTGTTAAGACACCAGATGGGCACTATGAGATGCCTCTTCCCTTGAAGTCGGATAAACTGTCTCTCCCTTTCAACCGCGAACTAGCTGTCAAAGATGGGACCAGCTTGTAGCAAGATTTAAGAGACAGCCCAGGTTCCTGGAAGATTACCTCTTGTTCATGAAAGACGTGATTGCCTTATGTGCCGAAGAGGTGCCTCCAGACTGCCTTGGAGTTCAGTATGGGATGGTGAACTATGTGCCCCACACCGGTATCTATCACCCTAGAAAACCAAATCATATTAGGGTTGTTTTGATTGTTCAGCCCAGCATGAAGGAGTGTCCCTGAATGATCACCTGTTGCAAGGACCCAACCTCATGAACACTCTTCTAGGCATCCTGTGCAGATTCAGACAAGAATGTGTAGCCTTTATGACTGACATACAAAGTATGTTTCACCAGTTTGTGGTGACAAAGGAACACAGAGATCTCCTGCGTTTTTTGTGGTGGAAGGACGGGGATCATGCAAATGAGGTTGTTGAGTACAGGCTGAAGGTAATCTTTTTGGTGCTGTTAGCTCACCTGGCTGCACAAATTTTGGTCTTAAGAGAGCGGCAGATGATAGGGAGCAAGAGTATGGTGAAGAAGCTGCTGAGTTCATAAGAAGAGATTTTTATGTAGATGGTGGACTAACGTCAGTCCCGACTACAGAGCAAGCTGTTACCCTCATAAAGGCAAGTCAAGGAATCTCCGCCAAGGCCGGTCTAAAACTTCACAAAATCTCATCAAACAAAAGAGAAGTTCTTCAGATGATTCCAGCTGAAGACCCCGCCAAATGTTTGAAAGAGTTGGATTTAAAGAATGATCCATTGCCCTTGGAACGTGCCTTGGAAGAAGTGTGGTGCATTGAGAGTGACAGCTTTCAATTTCACATCGAGTTGCGGGACCGCCCCCTGACACAACGTGTCATTCTGGCGACAGTTAGTTATAAAATTATTTACGATCCAAGTGGTTTCGTTGCCCCTGTTACATTGAAGGGTAAACAAGCTCTACAGCAAATGTGTCGAGACAAGCTTAAATTTTGTTCATTAAAATTCTTGTGTAAGAAAACAAAAAAACTTTTTGCAAAGACTAGCCTTGACCTATTGACTTCCCAATATTCCGATCAAAATTAGATTAAAAGTCCAGCACATGCACTCACCCAACATTACACTACTGCCACTACTGTCCAGTTTCAGGAATGTCCAAAAAGTGAGTAAGAAAAAATTTATTGTGCAGGGGTTTGGCAACTGAAGAACATTCACTTTGCAAGGAAGTCTAAAATAACCTCGGTAATAAAACTGCCACAGAAACAATACTGTACACAACCAAAACCAAGATGCTTTGCTCATGTTATCATATATCCCTTTAGAGTCCTATACAGCTACAGAAAACAATCCTGATGAGCAGAATGAGGGCCTGAATGATTTATTTATTAAATGATACAATGTACATAAATTCCATTTTAGAACTAGCATAAATAAGTAACTACATACCTTGGTCAACAGTCTAAATAACTCATCATATGTTATAAATCCATCACCATTGGTGTCAATACATTTGAAGGCCTTGATCAGTGACTCCTTATTGATTGGTTTTTCTTTTCTCATGATGTCACAAAAATCATTGTATGATATGCTATCTGTTGACAGCAAACACAAAAGAACTCAAAAACAATCAGGGAGACAAAAAAATCAAAGGAAGGTGGAAACCAAACTCTGCCATAGCTCAAATTTCCAATTTGCTTACAACAAAAACAGAAATGTAAATGAATAAGGAAAAGATCTCAAGCCTTTTAGGATACAACAAACTGTTTCACAGAAAAAGCTACTTGTGGTTTTGTTACCAAACCTTTTTTTGCAAAGGACTCTTAGTTTGTGAGGGTCTTGCTGACTCTCATAAATCATTTTGAAACCTGCCCCTAACACTGCCCTATACTGAAAAACCAGTTTAAAGTTTAGAGGGAGGGATTGGAGACAAATACTTGTATTTGCAAGATGGAATTGTTTCACAGGGGAATGATGTTTTTAAAACAGTCCTGTAATATTATCTAATTACCTGTGTCATGTTTCCAATATTTCTGTGCAAACTTCATGGATGGGTTTCTTCCACCAAACTGAAGAGCTGAATGACGAGAAATAGAAACCACAGATATTGTGAATTGACGAAATTACTTTTCCAAAAAAAAATATAAAAATACTACAAACATGTCCAAATCACCGCTTAATTATACATGATTGTAGATATCAATTCAAAGGAAGAAAAATATCAATAACTATTACTAAAAGTATTGTTTCTACATAGGCTTTTAAGTTGGGGTTGATTCCAACTCCTCAGAAATCTGAAGGAAGCCTCAGATGAAATACAGTCAAACCTCCACTAACGGCCACCTCTCTACAATGGCCACTTTTTGGTGTCCAGTCCATACATTTACTCTTATTTTAACCTCTCTACAACAGCCACCTCTATATAATGGCAACGGCCGTTAATATGCATCCCAGCTGCCCAAATAACCTCTCCTCAACAGCCATTTAAGAGTGAAACATTTACAAACTGACGTAATCACTGTACATTATTACTCCCTTTGTTCCGTTAACATTTTTGTTCTAAACAGTTAGTTTCTGTTTTATTGTTTATTTGGATCATTTTATGTATTAACATGCTATAATAAGCATTTTTAAAAATAAAAATGTTCTGTCTGTTCCCCCCAAAAATGGTGTCATGTTACATCCCTACCCCCCATAATGGCCACCTCTGCACAACGGCCACTCACCTCTGTCCCCAACATGGCCGTACATAAATTTTGTTATCTGTAACAGACCTGGTGAATTTCTACTGAAAGAGTGCATGCAGTTCATGGGAATAACAATGTGGTTAACTAGTAAACTATCATGATTACAGGCAAGAGGAACTTTCTTATGAACAGGCTGATAAAATAATTTGATGGCATTTTTTTCCAAAAAATACATAACATCAATACTAATCTTATTTTTTTTATTTTGAAATATGTTGCAATATTAAATTTAAATGTACTTTATTTTAAGAGATAATGGTAAATGGTAAATTTTATGTAAACCCTATATTTCAGCTACCTTTAGCAGCCTCTAGCTTCCACAAGGTAAAATGGTTGTGATACAAGTTCACCATTTTGACAAAAATTTTACCCTGATGAAGGCTTCTAAAAGTAGCCAAAATATAGGTTTCCCACAAAATTTACCATTCATATTCATTTGTGATAGTATTATATTATAAAGCCTGATGGTTGGAAAAGCGTTCTATCAGGAACCTCAACCAAAGCAGTTTAAGGTTGACAGGGTTGACCCTAACATGATGACATGATGTCATTCTTTTGATGTTACGCTTGTGTTGTCACTAGTGTAAACCCTAATGCTATGTCCAATGAGCATTCATCCGTTTGTAGCTACCTGGACATTTGAGTTTGCAGTTAAGGGAAACTTCATTGTTTACCAGTCATATTCAATCTCCAGAAGACAAAATTTCCCTGAGGTGATTTTCCTATAGGGGAAAGGTCGCACTTGCAAAATTGAGCTTCCCTAAGGAAAGTTTCAACAAGTCACTCGAGTTTCCCTTGGGTAAAAGTGCGTAGTGCGACCACAACTTGTTAGCTCCTAGTTCTTATAAGTAATTACTTAAATTAATATGGATGGACGTCAGGCACAATTCAAGAGCAGCTAGCGCTACTAATGATAAAATAATAAGTTATAAGGAGTGATTCTTACCAAGAATCAACTCGCCAATGGAGGTAATTTTCTCCGTTGTACTGCTTAAAACGGATAAGTATGCAGCACGGCATTCTTTCATAAAGTTATCAAATTTTGCAGTCGATTCGCGCCGAACTTTCTCCGAGAATGACACATTAGAAGCTCGAGATGATACGCTGGAGTTGGAAGATTTCCTGAGAGGTTTTGGCCGCTTTATCTCTGACATAGCCTCAAGGTGAACCTCTGCCACAAAACTTTATATTTGCTGTAGAGAAACTGCAAAGTGTGGACCAGATAAACTTGATAAACATTAGCTTGTTGCAGCGAAAACTCGCTACGGGAAGCCGAAATGCGAAATGCCGGGTGATGATCTTATGGCGTCCACCGCTGACCCACTAATATAGGCAGGAGCCCTCCTAAACCCCTTGGGTACCCTGATGACGGTTGTAACTGCGGATGGGTGCAGGACAAATTCTACATATTGTGTTCTATTAAATGCGAACCGGCCCGAGATCGAGATAGAGCCAGATAGCGCATACCAACACTGATCTTCACTGTACTTTTCTTTTCTCGCAATGAGCCAGACAACCACTCTCGCGAGGTCTAATTCAACCGAGAAAAACAGGAAAACAAACTACAAAACCGTGTTAATATGTTTGACTATTTTTATTTCATTTAAGGATTTTTAGTCAATTTTCAAAGCTCTAAAACATTCAACTGACACAAAAACAGAAGATGGTAAGCCTGTGACCGCTGATACTAGTGGTAACACATTATTGATATAGTTAAGAAGGCTTCGAAACGGTTGTATTCTCTTGTGCAGTTAAAAAGGGCAAAGCTTTCTTGCAAAGATCTAGTTCTTTTTTATATCACATGCATTAGATCTATCTTAACTTATGCAGTGCCCGTTTCCATTACGGACTGCCCATGTACTTGCAGCATGAACTGGAACGTGTCCGAGAAAGAGCGTTATCAATTATTTGTGCTGGTTTACATTACAAAGAGGCACTAAATGTAGCAGGTATCCCTACTATTGTTTCATACAATGAAGGTATCTGTAACAGTACTTTTACCTCCATCATTACTAACAAGGAGCATAGACTGAATAAGTTGTTGCCTGCCATCAACCATAATCCGTGTTCCTCGAGGGAACATAGGCGCTTTGCAACGGCCCTAAGTGGAGGACTACTCACTTTAGAAATACATCAGCTAATTATGTCCTCCTGTATTAAGAATAAATGTCTCAACAAGTACTGAATTGTAAGTAGGTTTTTAAGGTTTAAACATGATTTCCATCTTATTTAGTCAGCTTTATCCATTACATCTTATAGAACAATTTGTAATAATTTTAGTTTTTGTATCATAATTATGTAAATAATATTAGCTGTAAATGTAAATACGCAATTCAGCCCTTGGGCTGCAGAAGTATTTATTTAATAAACTATCTATCTATTTATCTATCTCCTCCTGTGCCCTGTGGTTTCTTGTAACATCATGTAACTTACACGTATGATGAAGAAAAACCAAAAAATATAGTTGGCAATGTACCCGCTGCTTTATCTAAAAAACTACTGATAAGAAAAATACCCCCTTTTTCACAGAAAAAAAGCAAGGTTACTTTGAAATTCAAATAATAGCTTGGAAGGTATATAAAAAAGATAGCATTTTTGCTGTATGGTTACGTCTGTGGCAATCACCGAAATAATTCCTCGATTTACAAACAGTTGGCCCTCTTTTCCCTCAACTTAGACCCTAAAGTTCTCACAGGTGGTCGAGCTAGAGGCACTACACTTACTTCAACTTTTTTTAAACTTCTTCCCTCTTTCTTTCTTTTTTTCTCTGTTTCTTTATTTCTTCATTTTTTTTTTTTCATGCAATAAGGATGTCTTGATGCTCGAGACGAACTGGGTGGATTTCACTAAGGGGGGCTTGCGTGGAATTTGTGGGGATGAGTTTCTGTATCTGACAGAGGTCGCTTCAGACCAGGCCAAGCCAACTTTCCGTAATAGCCGACAGTGTCCGCATTGTAGAGGAAACGAAAATATATACAGAAATCGCATGGTGGGCAAGCAGTCGCACGTACTCGCTGGGCCAGACTGTTGGCTATCTCGGGGATGTCAGAAATAAATATTAGTTTTTGTTACTGACTCTTAGTTCTTTTGTTAAGATTTTTCAGCTGGTTTTCTAGCCTTCAGGAGTTCAGTTTACATCGCTTGAAATCGTATAATTGTACGGTCTGTACGGGAGATATGAATTGACGTCGAGTGCTTTTAATGCTGTAACTCATATCAAACTTTTAACCCATACTACAATCGCAAAAAGATCAGTTTTAAAAACTCAACAAGAGGATACCAGTCCTGGCGCGAAACCATAAAATTTTTAAATTCGCAATTGCTGCAAAAAATTCTTTCTATTTTTTTTAAGATAATTTGAATTACGGGAACTCGCATAATTGTCTGTAGACCTTTGAAAATATTGGATGTCAAATACTTCTGCAGTGGCTGTGTAACCAAAAAGTGGGAAAATATCATACGTAATGGGACAAAAATCGTTCAAAAATGTCTTGTATTTACAAATTCGTGATTGCGTAAGTTATAGTACGAATTATTTCGCCTTGACAATTTGCCAAGAGGAGTGAAAAGTGTGAAAATGACCGGGGAAAATGATCTCTCCAAATAGACAAATAGCTTTTCGTCTCGCTTTCTGGTTCAGTTAAGTGCGTGTGGAAGTTTTTTTTACGATAGGGTCATGTATAAAATAAAGAAATAGGATGATAACAAATGAATAAATAGAATGTAAAAGTGAAGTAAAAAACTCATTCCTATAAATAAAAATGAATCTCTCGAGGAGAGTCCAGGAGGTAGATGCGTTTGAAATGACTCATCTTTGAGTTATTTTTAGACCTATTTGAAAGAACGTCAAGCGGACCACTACAGCTGTATATCATTTATTTCTTCTGCAAATTTAACATGTATCGCTTGATATGCACCGAGAGTAAATGCAAATATCATCAGTATGATCAGACCTTTATATCTTAGTTAATAGTTCCCCTGACCGCGCACTACAGAATTGAAAGCGGAAATTTAAACCAAGAAAAATGTTGGTATTTTTAAAAACGTCTTATAACGATCTTTTATTCAGTCAGGCTGGGTAATTTAACTCGTCTCTTCTAAATCGAAAAAATAGAAATCATGCGTAAGTACGTTATTTTGTCTGTTATCGTTTTTTTGGCACATGGATACTTTTAAAACAGGAGCTCGCGTAAACAGGTTTGAACTGTTGCAAACAATTCGCCCAGTGCTGTACGTGATCAAAACAAAATCATATCAATATCTGTCAGTATAGCGCAAAGATATTGATAGCGGTTTATATTTACGAGCTCGTTGTCAGTTTTTGCGAGAATTCTTAGGATGTTGACAAATGTATGTTAATGGCAAATAAAAAAAAACACCGGTAAATAAATGGCTGCATGTATCTATTTTAAGAAATGATATCGGGTAAGAAGGTTCCAGGTTTTGATCCTAGTCCAAAGTGGTGCAGTCCACTCCATTCCTTCCCGAGAATCAGTGATAAGGTTAAAATGGTAATATAGCTGACTGATAAACAGTTCAGTGATTCAAATCACATAATTGATTATAAAATGTACAAACATGTTTGTCCTGTGACTAACATCGATGTTAACAGAAATTACACTCAAGTTTGCATTGCGGAGTTGAATTCAGCAGGATTGTTGTAGAAAAGCCTGGAGAACTGGTGTGCAGAAAGCCAGGGAAATAGGAAAGGTCTAGTAAAATTTCGGGCATGCCGAACATCCAAAATTTTTGAAATGGTTCACTGGTTAAGTAAGACCAGTAATATTTAGGCTGGGATTAAAAGGCCTGAGCAATAGCACGTAGTTTGTACGGTCCCGACTGGCATGGCCATGGGCTACTTAAATTTCTTTCGTTTATACACTTCAGACTTGCACGGTTTTTGAGTGGTTCAATTGCCAGAATTACAACTGTACGGGCGCTTACTTTAGAGATCGGCGACGTTTACATGTAAAACTGCTCTCTTCTGTGGGAAATACAGCTAGGAAATTATTTATAAAACGTGCGGTAAACCTGAAGCCAATAAAGCACACGAAATCGCGGATTTCGTGTACATTTCCTTAATCCGCAGGACATACACACGAGTGGCTCTATTGAAATATCGTTTTAAAAAAGACAGTGTGAAAATATATATAAAAAAAAAGGGCGATGGCACTGCTCCTCGAATATAATTTACGTCTTCATTCCCCTCACTTCACTGAAACTACAACATAGGTAACATAAAAGCGTCGCATCTATCCCAACCACCCTGTGTACACCTCAAAGGTTTCCGTGTGTCAAGGCTCTTGAACTCCGCTTAGCTTTTATACCCGGGCACTGCTGTTGCTATTTTAGTCATCTCCATATATGGATGTGAAATACTCCGTATTGGTTCCTCTTGATCGATTGTTTGATTGAATGTGACCTGGAACCAATAAGATGACAGTTAAAAAAGGCAAATGACTTCTCACAAGAAACCGCTTATTTGCCTGTGTGCAGTGAACCAGGACATGCTTGTAACGTGCATAGCTGAGGTTGAAAAATGTCTTCGGTTGTCGATCCACTGCTTTCTACTGTAACTTTGGATTTATTGCGCCCTAAGGAGACCTTAGGAAATCCTGAAGATCACTTCAGAAAGGTAAGACCAAGGTTGTTACTAGGGGAGTTCATAGAACATACCTTGCGTGATGTGTTTGTAGAACATCTCATGACATGCATGTTACTAGCTAGAGTAGTCAATTCAAAAATCTAAAACGTTTTGCTGAATTCTGCCCATACTAACAAATTGTTTATTATTTTTTAGCTCTGGTTCGATATCGACAGCTTGAATTTTTCACAGTTCAGTGGTAAAGTGGATATTTTCGATGAAGGTGGTGCATTTGACTCGGAAAGCTCGCTAGATTCCGACTATGAGCTGAACTACAACGAGAGATATTTCTGTCAAGAAGATCTAATCGAAAGCAAGCTTAAAGACACAGCCTTGCTGTTTGAATTGCCCTACCAACAGGATGGTATTTGTTTGGATTTGCGACCGAGCAGTCCTGATAATCTATCGAGCTCGACGAGTGAACGATCGTCGATATCTTCCGACATTGAAATTCAGCTGGACAGCTTGGAGCAGTCGGAGTCTCTCACGTGTACAGAGGTGGAAATGAAGCCTGTTAGCAGAATAGATTCACCGCCAATCGTAAAACAAACCTCCGAGGGGACACAGACCGACGACAACGATAGCTATAGAGAATCTGTGAACTCTGACTCATTGACTAAACTGGCCAAGACAAAGCTGATCATAGAAGCTTCTCCAAACAACTCGAAGGCAAACTCGAATTCATTAAAAGGGACCATCGCTTTAAATGCAAATGAAGCAAAGGATTTAGAAACTGCAACTGTGCAGTTACCGAAAGGAAAGAAAACATTGGCAAGGACTCATAAATGTACATTTGAGGGCTGCAACAAATCTTACACTAAAAGCTCGCATCTAAAAGCCCATCAACGAACCCACACTGGGGAAAAACCGTACCAGTGTAACTGGAAAGACTGTGGATGGCGGTTTGCAAGGTCAGACGAACTAACACGACATTATCGGAAGCATACAGGAATTAAGCCTTTCAAATGCACTACTTGTGACCGGAGTTTCTCCCGCTCCGATCATCTATCACTGCATATGAAAAGACATTACTAATGCAGTGCTGCTGTGGAATGTTACTCTTTACCTAGCGTCTTTAATGTGGAGCTGCGTGTGCAGTGTGTAGAGTTATTTCAAGGCATATGGTATCTGCATTATTATTTACAATTTTATTAGATATCAACAAAGTCCCCAAGAAAAGACAGCTTAAAATATGGGTTCCAAGAACGTTTAATAATTGAGTTAGCACAAAAAGAGAGGAAAAAACTTATTATTAAGGTGGTAAATGCCACTTATAAATGTGTACATTACATGGAGAAAACTGAAATAAATGCAAAGCATTAATATGATTTTTTGTTGTTTGTTTCTTGTTCTGCAATGTGAATAGTTATTTTTGTTTACAAAACAGCCCCAGGGTTCAATACTAAAAGAGATATTAACATGCCCTTGGGTCACCATGTTTAAGTGCCTTTCCTCTTCTCTAGCTCTGTTTTTCTGATGAACCAAGTGCCTATGATCATGACAAGCATGCATTTTTTACTATGGCCATTTGTTACAACCCGTACACCAATGCTGAGGCTACAGAAAAGTTTGCACCTTATTTTATTGATCTGCCTACAACTGGCTATGGCAGAAATGTCTTAAAAGCTATATATAGCTAGTAGGTTAAATACCATGTCATGTCAGGAGAGGTTTCTTGGTTGCCTTATGTGCTGGTAGGTGAATAAGGACAACCTTTAATTTGCTCAAAACAATCCACTTTCCTATCATGTATGTGTGAGGATTATCATATGCATGCTTCACCCTCTGGGTTAGACAAGGCAACCAGGAATTCTCTGCTTACATGGAGTATGTATTCCATCTGTAGGGAAAACAAAAGCTTTCTCAATTCCAGCTTTTTCTTAAAACAACAAAATAATGTACAGTCAAGTTTTAACCTTCCGGACACCTTTCTGTTACAACACCTGTGTCATAACAGACGTGCACTGATTACTAGTCCTTTGGGTAAGGGTAATAAATTACTGACAAACTGTCTTTAAGTTCCCCACTGTTATGGACACCAAATCTTAATTGGTCCAGACCAATGGTGTTCATTATAATGAACTCACCTGTGCTTACAGTTTATCTGCTAATTAGGGTTCAAGATTCAAGATACAGTACTACATCCAAGACAAAAAAACTCAGCTTTTATGCAAATTATTATGATCTACCAGTGAGCTACAAAGGAAAGCCTGTGATAATGTATATGTGAAATATACATAGGAATTGTGGGTAAAAAAAAACAAACAAAAAATTATGTGTTTAAGGAAAGAAAAAGTTGAGACTCAGCTCCATTAGGACAATAAATAATCGTTTTATAAGCTGGTTTATTAAAAGTTGAAAAATTTAACCTTGGCCAGTTAACCTTCATGTTTTGTTTACGTAGTCATCTGATATTAACCCATTTAGTGATGCTGAATTATAATTTTCATCAAATCATTTTTTTTAATCTCTTGGGTGTTTGCATGGGCTCTGAGGCTGATGTAAAAATAATATAACCTGAGCTTTTTTCATTATTAGTGTCCTAACCAGCGAATAACAAAAGATTTCTATTTTTCACTAGGCACTGACCCAAGAAGTCCAAAGTTTAAGCCTTTTTAATGACTTTCATCCTCCTATTGTATTTAAAGCTGCACATGACACTGTCACAGACTTACACTTGCACTTAGTTTGCTCGTTTAATGCTATAAGAAAACTGAGGTGCCACAAACTGGTCACATTGGCAGCATCAGTATCTTATCGATCCACCACTGTGAAAAAAAGCACACAGTTTGAAATGAAGCATGGCCTCACAACTCCTCACCGTAAGTCCAAAATCCATAGTCCAATCCAAGGTCTAGTCTTTAGATTATGGTCTAACGAAAGTCATCACAAATATTAGGCCATTTCCGACTAACCTCCCTATCAAAGCGAGGCTAGGCGCACAACCTTTTTAAATTTTCATATAAAAATGAGTTATCATTCACATGCAAAGTATGATCCGCCGGGTGAGTGTAATCCCTATCAGGTGTATGATGACTTTCGCTAAGGTTGTCGAAACGTAAGTCAATGCCAGATGTATGATGACTTTCGCTCAGGTTCTCGAAACGTAAGTCACTGTCACCACAGAGGCGGCGGAACAGGTGGCGGTGGCGGGGGGAGGCAGGGAGGGCTGCCCTCCCCAAACGAAAATTTGGGGGAGCTCACCACCTTTTTGGTGTCGAAAATATCGCTTGGTTTGGCAAAATATTCAGTCTCGTGATCGTTTTATCAGGATAGCGCTTGGCGAAATAGTATGTTGTAGGACTTTTTTTGAACAACTCCAGCACCATTCAATGCTCTTCTTGAAGACTCCGTTGTGCTTCTGCAGAAGAGGGAGCTTAAGCAACCACGACGGCAACACCAAGGAAAGCGTCACTTTAAGTCTGACTTCCAAATATTTCAATCTTCTTCGCGATAGTTTGAACTCGTTCAATCTGTCTAATGTAGCCGAACAATCCGGTAGCTGACTATGTAAGGACGGCGTCACAGTTCAGGTAGAAAAAAGAAGATTCACTGTCATGTGTTTACGTTCTACATAAAACCTTGAATTTGGTCATTTCACGTTGTTGTTGTGCAGAGGACGGCAAAGAAATGTACCAAAATCTGTATCGCACGTGCAGAGTCATTGTTTTTGCTAATTAAGCCGTTGTGTGTGCTTAAGGCCGCGGGTGACAAGCTGCTCATGAATAAATTTATAAGGCAAAATTTTGGTGGAGGTCTTACGCTAAGAAACATTATATCTTGAACCTTTGGGAGCCGATTCCGTTGAAACTTAACAGAGAGCTAGGGCAATGGTGAACGTGCGACAAGGTTTTTTTTGGTTTGATAGATTGCGCTTCTTTGCGATACTATGAGCTCCCAAAGTTAGGATTTTGTAAGACGCGACTCCGTGTCCAAGTTTTCTCCTCGTGGAGAAGACAACACTTCTTGATTTTACCACTCATTGATCAGTTAAAACCTCTATTGTGTCACAACAGAAGCCGATTAT
>Ga0126336_10000768_pt1 | contig 14656 bp, 11 predicted proteins | sample SidCmetagenome_FD_92530 | JGI IMG/M metagenome (GOLD analysis project Ga0126336, IMG submission 92530) | Coral microbial communities from El Islote,Puerto Morelos, Mexico - Siderastrea C C metagenome | ecosystem: Host-associated > Invertebrates > Cnidaria > Coral | place: El Islote,Puerto...
AAATTCAAAATGGCTGCTTTGTGACGTCATTGTGACGTCATGAAACGTCATAATCGACACGTCATAAACCCAATCTGTTAAGCTAATGACGTACTATAAACGTGCCAAGTTTCATCACAAGAGCGTGAATACTGTTCGAGATCTATAGGGGGGCACTTTGTGCCCCTCCCCCCCCGGCTCAAAAAACACCCCAGGCGAAATAGGGTTAAAAAGTGGACGTGCTTACAGTCTTGGAGAGCAAAATTAATATGCACAACAGAACTTGTCATGGCACCACTAACAATAGACTGTTTGTCTTGTTTAACACTTGTGAATTAAAGTTTTCCCTTTAAAAATAAACCGACTAAAAAGCAATTACTACAGGGAATATTAAATGGTACGAATTCAGCAGGCAGCACGAAGAGATTGCGCTTAAAATGCTAAAAGAATTAGAAAAGGTATTTCCAGGAAAACAATCAGGAATGTTAAACCTTAAGATCAAAACCAAAACAAGCAATTTGATGTACTGTACAAAAACAATTAGACATTTCATTAAATAAGGATCAACTTCCTTAACGTGTAAGCAAACATCGCAAAACATCTGTTTCGCGCCAAACTCGTACCAAGGAATAAATATCAAAAATTCAATCAAAGAACGAACAAAAAACGAACTGTTGAAAACGTTGCGATCACTAAAAACCTACAATATTTTATTTGAAGCTTACACAATCATTAATCTAAAGAATCACGTATTACACAACCATGACAAATATTCTTGAAATCACAATGCATACAATAACATCAGCTGGTGTAACACCTTGTTAGCAATCAAAAACATGAATAAAATATGAATCTTTAGACTGAATCACTACGCAAAGGTTAGTCTTGAAAATTGCGTATTTTTATTGTTTAACACTAGGTACTGCGAACTTCGCAGGTTTCAAAGAGAACAACGTCTGTAAACGTCAGGCTACTGCTACAAAGTTCATGCGATTTACGTTTTCGAGAAATAGTCAGTTAATACGCCCTGACGCTTCTCAACTAATCTATTAGTAATTACTATCGATTATCCTTGAAAGTTTCCTAACGTTGGATTTGGAAGAATCGATATCAACCTCCACAGGCAAACTGAACGTCCGTAGCACGTCAATGGCTTGGCACAGTTCGTGTTTTGAGGGGCGTTTCGGGGGCAGCTCATCAATCACAACCTCATCCTCATCCTTATTGCTAGAAAAACTATCTCCGGAGATAACATAATTACAGACATCGCATCTCTTATTGCTGCGAAGCCACCTGGATTCGCACCAGACTAATTCAGTCTGCGTACGTGACCGGCCTGGGTTCCCTGTGCCCTAAGCCAGACTTTTGGATGTAAATATGTAGATATGTGAGTAAATATGTTTATCACCAAATTTGCTTCGAATTCGTGGCCCTCGAATCGACGCTGTTGTCGAGCACTCGACCGCCGATAAAGTGGGATGTGGAAAACATACCGGAGAAATCCTGTTTCGCCTGTTTCGTGTAGAGACCCATGTTCTTGCGAGGGCGGTGGAGAGTTTGAAAGCAAGTGAAGGTAAATTCCCTTAAATTGCAGCCGATACGTTTCGCAGAATATTTCAAGCAATTACTGGAATTCTGCGGTATTAGCAAATTCAATGTTTTATCGACGACTCATTTTGTTGTATTTATTTCATTGAGTCAATCGATCCAAAAGGAAAACACGCCATTTTAACCTTGAAAACCTAAAGAGCATTCGTGGGATGTGGATAACTTACAGCGGAGAAATCCTGTTTCGTGTAGAAAGCCACGTTCTTGCAAAGGCGGCGAAGAGTTTGAAAGCAAATGAAGAACACGTTTACACGATGAAGCGAGGATTGAACGCAAACCTTTAGTGTAGCGCGGATGCTACAATTCCTTTTTTAAGGCTTATTTTGAGATCTGCTCCTCGACTAAATCGTGCGGCCAGGGTGTTGACCTCGGCAAGGTATGACACTAATGCTTGACTCCTCTAATTGAATCTCTTGGTTTTGAACAATCTTATACTCAGCCCGAAATTCACAAAGCCTTGATGGTCTAGAAATCCTTGAGTAGTCTTGCCTTGGAGTATTTATGTTCCAGATGTGTATACATCTTCATATATATAATAATTAGTCGCTTTTCTGTTTCCACGCACTTTTTCACACGTTTCCGTTTCCGAAACAGTTTTCAATTCCCTACAGTGGTGCTGTCCTCTAAAATAGTCTACCACAGAATGTTAGGCAAGCGTAAATTTCGAACATCTACTATTACTATGCAATTTAATACTATAGAAATAGGTAGAGGCACGGCATTCATGGAATCTAGGTTTTATATTAGTATTAACAATAATTGTTTAGATTTTTAAATCTATTTAAAAATATAGTTCCAATTTGTACATAGTTACCTGATTGTAAATGTTGAATGTAATCTTTAGTTTTCTAATGATATATTTTGTAAACGTGATGAATTTTACCATGCTTAATACTAGCTTCGTCTCAAGAGAAGTCACAAACTCTGTTGGCTTTTGCTTGGATATTAAAAACGTGATGGACAGTAAAATTCCTTGCAGGTTGCATCCCTTCGGTCGGGACAGAGTAAATGGAGAACAATAATGGCAAAATAATATAGTACTACTATAATTTTGCTATAAATCCCTCTCGGTTAGGACGACCGGTTAGCGATGACTTGATGAAAATGACAGAAAGACCTCTACTACTGGATACGCCTTACTGGCTTAAAAGAATTTATGAACGTTAAATAATAAAACAGTACTTGCCATCGTTAGCTCGTTTACTGATTCAGCCACTGGGGGAACAGGGGGTAAGCGAAAACACATTTTACAATGGTTGTCGGGGAACGTTATCAAGAAGGGCTCTTCCCCACGGATACTAATTCCGAAATAATAGGATAATTGTATGCCTTATTCTCTCCTTACACGGCAACTGGGCATGTAGGCAGTCTTCACCAATTCCATGCTTCGCGCATCTCGTGTATCCGCCCTTTTGGCGATCCGCATCTCCCTTCCCTTTTTTTTGCAAGCGACTGTTTTCCAATCTGTCTTCGCACACGAAATATCGTAAAAGATATTTCCCCTCATTTACACAAAAGGACTGATTCAACTACCTAAGGGCCTGTGCTCAGAAAGTAACCCAGCAGTTTTCCCTGGCAGGGTTTGCTATGTACAAAAATTTTAACTCAGCTTTTTATCGATTGTTATTCACATTACCATTCTATCTGAATTTACAGGAACGATGGAAAGGAAGGAAAAGCCACAGAAGAATTACAGGGTAACCGCGCGCTGTATGCGTTGGATCCTATTAGTCTTCGTCTCGCAAGGACTTCTGATCCTGCTCAACCCTTGGGGCAAGACAGCCGAAATGAGACAGACGTCGGGAGTAACAGCAACGAGTGTGACAAGCAAGAGAAAGGAGGCTGAGTCAAGCGCAAACAAACCACGGTTGAATGTGATCATTTTGACACACATGAGTTCCGGGTCGACTTTTCTCGGGAACGTGTTTAACTTGCACCCAGACGTATTCTATCTTTTCGAGCCCCTAAACGAGCTAAGGATGATTGTTTATGGGGATGGAAAGAATTTGGGAGAATGGAATGTCCTGGATGAGAAAGCAGAGGAAGCATATAGGACTGACTTTTCCAACTTGCTTCGGGACTTTGTCACCTGCAGCTTTATAAGAGATAACACAATCGATTACCTTTTTCCTCTTCGTGTAAAAAGATGGGAACACTTCCAGGCATGGAGAAGCACAGACACAAAATTTACCAAGGAATCAATAAGAGAAGTTTGCAATTCACGAAAAATCACAGTTGCGAAGATTATGCAAACACGACTTCCAGGAGAAATTGGAATACGTGAACTACAGCGGGTTTGTAGCTCTGAACCTCATAAGTACGAGTGTCTGATAATTCACTTTGTCAGAGATCCTCGAGCCGTTATTTTGTCTTTAATTACCCGTGGGTTCCATATGCCATTTGGGCCTATGAGGAAGCTGATTACCACAAAAAACACACCTCGTGACGGGAAAGAAATGATCCGGCACAATTCAGATATCTTGTGCTCAGAAGTAGAGGTTAATTTGAACTACGTAAATGAGGAATGGTCAAAGTGGTTCAAAGGCCGCTACGTCCTAGCTCGTTACGAAGACACTCCTGCTAATTTGCTCAAAGCAGTGCTCTTTATGTACAATTTTACCGGCCTCCCCATGGTTACTTCCATAAGCAAGTGGATTCGTGAGGGTATACGCCCTCCCGGCGTTACAATTAATAGCCCTACTTACAACGGTAACAGTTTTAAGAAAAATGACGTCAGAATTGAGCACTGGAGACTTCACCTTGACAACATACAAGTATCCGAGTTTGAGGAAGGGTGTTGGCCTATGATGCACATGATGGGATACATTTCTATTAATGCCAATGAGCGTCTTCTACATGATACTAGTCAAAAGCTGTGGACTGATGAGATACCATTCCCTTTTCCTCGCTAACAATATCAGTGCAGAAAAACACTCGTGAAATGATGTTTAAGAAGTATAGTCGTGAGTCTGAGTCACTATTTTAACAATTAATATCTTGAGACTAATTGTCAGTAAAAGTCTAAGAAACCACAAACACAGTTCAAAGTTAGACTTAGAACCGCACATATGAAAGTGATACTCTTCTACTAAAATATTCACTTGTTTGCACGAGATAAATTTGAAATCGTTAAGGAAATTTTCCCTCAAAAAATTTTTTAAAATTGCCAGCATTTGCAACGTTCCTAAGCTAGCTAAACTCAAAGTTGGTTTAAATTTTATTTCACAGAAATCGTATTGGAGTGACGATGCCCCTAAGGTCCACTCACTATAAAGAAGGTTAACTATTCTTAAAAATATAATATCATTTCTTTTTTAACAAGCGCATCTACTGAGCCTCTCTGAAAAGAGCTCAATAGGTCCTCAGAAGAACGTGGCAAAAATTCTCGCGGTACGTAACAGATCTCAGAAGAAAACCTTTAGAGACATGTGCAAGGATAGGTTCAACTTTTTGCAGCCTCCTTTTCTTTGGATCTTTGGTACTTTTGCAACGAAAAATTCCAAAGTTAGTAGCTTTTCATCATTCAGACGGCTTATTCAGGGATGCAAAATAAGTACGATATTAAAAACTAAAAGGTTGCCGCCACCGCTTTATATTATCCGACAGAAACATGTTTGCACCGAGTTTCAAATCTAAATCACCTTCGTCGGTGTTTCGTTTATAACTCAATACAACGGGATGAGTGAAAGTGTGGAGATTTGTTCTAGCAAAGAAACGTGTTAGGCAAAGGCTTTGCGGTGATGTTCCGTGACTCACCTCAGAATGGCCTCACTCAACAATCCATCTGATATAATAGGCTCTCCTTCGTTTGTTTCTTGTTTAGATTACTTTCTCCTTTGCACAAGTTACTTTTAATACTTTTGTGAGTCGGGCTTTTGCCAACCTTTCCTTAAAAAATTTCTCCTGCTGCAGATACTATCTGTCACGTAACCGATAACAAACGAAGCTTCCAACTCTACTTAAGAGCCCATTTTGTATAACTTTGAAACTGCAAAAATTTAAACGAAAAGTACAAGGACACACTAACAACGTATAACGGGCTTAAATGTAGCTATTAAATGTAGCTTTTTAATATAATATAAATGTGATGAGGGTACTCGTTGTATTTTCTGCCACCGTTAAGGTTGATAAATGACCGCCCTTCGAATCATTCTGATACACTTTTAGTGTATACTTCAAACTTTCACTGTATAAGGAACCTGAAGACAAAAAAAGAAATAGATGAGGGATAAAAACGTTTTACACTCCACTAGTTTTAAATCTCCACGAAGAATCATTTGTTAGTGCCGCCATTTTGAAATTCATTAGACCCAACAACATAGGCATGCAAACCGTGCAGATAGCGATGATGTTCTCCAACCATGAGAGGACGGATAAAGCGTTAACTGTAAGTATCGTTTCACGCAGAGGTCTTTCGGCTTTTGTTGGAAAAGTGTGAAAATCTCTTTAACTGTTGAAAATCAAGTTATTATCGCTTCTTAAAGTCACGGTGAATATTGTAAAATGACACCATATTCTGAATCAACCTCATTCCCAGGACTTTTTCCGCCTCTCCAAATTTAAGGGAAAAAGTGCTGGGAACGAGGTTGCTTCTGAATGAAAGACACAAAGCTCTGGTTTTTGTCGAAACATGATTTCTGAAATAAAACACTCCTGTATTATCTGTTATGTGGCATTCTGTCATAAGTCATTTCTCATATTTCGTGAAAGATGTTTCCCTTCCACAAATCATTTAAATGAATTTAAACATGTGCTGCACATGATGCACCCCCTTTGATATATTCTTAACATAAGCCATCACTGTTTCACTGACAAACGAAAAGCGCACGATAAAGAGAAGTAGCCGTGAGAAAAATAATGAGAAAAGGCCAGAGTCACTGGATTTCTAATTCCCCTTGAGCCCTGCCCCACCCCTCCCTTTCCCAATACGGAAGCGCAGAACGTGATTCCTCATTTGGGCTGACATTCAGTTTTAAGACACTGTCCTGATACAAAGAGTTTCTTAGCTAAAGCCTTCTTGCTTCATTCACAAGTAACTTTATTCTGCCATTGTTTTCATCCACCGATCACGGACAATGACACTTTCTGTCAACTGCTCTCGGCACATCGACATTTATTTCTCGTGACAACAGCAAACACAAGTGGCAAAAGATGTGTCATCTTGGCAGCTCTGCTAATAAAAGATGTGTCATCTTAATAGCAGGAACGGTTGCCACCGTCACAAAGAAATTAAACAAATATATTGAGATTCAACTCTTGCTTTTCTTCTCAAACAAACATGTTCGCAAACATGTTCGCAAACATTTTTCAAAAAAGTATTTAAACCGATCTGATTTTTCTTCTAAATTTTCGGTGACTTCTGTCCACCTTCATCAGAGCTTAAGTGAAAGTTCGTTGGTGCTTGCGCTTACAAGCTCGTGCGTTGTTGATGACGTCCCTGATTTTGAATTAACGGCATATAAGCGCGAGGGAATGCTTTCCTCTAGTTCACGGCGTCGCTAACCATGGTGGAGTGCCACGATTCTGAGAAAAGCCTCTTTCCGTTGATAGATATGCCGCGCTCGAGGATTTGGAGATCTCTCGAATGTATATCATGATCCGTTGTTTCATTAGCAATTCTCTGGGTCAGGACGAACTCTGCAAACTCAGTGGAGTTCCGTACGGTATACTCAATATGTTTCTGTAAGGTCTTCAGTATTCCAGCCAAGTACTTGGATACTTGGTATGTTGGTGCACCAATATTGGTCTCAGGGGAATGCGACCCAATGCCTCCGCCAGAACTGCATAATAATCGTTACTCTGACGAAGCTCCACCTTATGAACTTTTGGTAGTCCATAAATAGATGCAGGATTTGGATCGGGAACTCGTAGCCGATTGTACCATCTTCAGAAAGATTGCCGGACTGCCAAAGAATTGCTAATGACGAGGAAATCGTATCCTTCGACGATGTTTCACTTTTCACGTCCATTCCGGTAAAATTGGCAAATGAGGTTGTGAGATCGAAACTCAAAGAGACCGACGTGTGGAAAGAAACAACTAACCTCACTGTCGAACAAGTCATGGACCTCCTGGAATTTGTACTAAACAACAGCTATTTCACTTATAATGGGATCCACTACCACCAGGTATTCGGCTGCGCAATGGGGTCACCGGTCAGCGCAGTGATTGCAGACATTGTTATGACTAACATAGAGGAACGAGCCTTGTCAACCTCCCCAGTTACACCGCGCTGGTGGCGGCGATACGTTGATGACTCGAACGTATATTTGAAGAAATCAGACGTTCAAGTTTTCCACCAGCATTTCAAATAGATTGACAGCAACATTCAGTTCACAATCGAGCGTTCTTGCCAAACGGACGAGGGTCAGAGTATACCCTTCTTAGACTCGCAAATTACAGTATAGAGTGATGGCTTCCTAGAGATTGATGTCTACCGAAAGAAAACACACACAAACAAGTACCTTGATTTTGCTTCGCACAACCCGATGCAGCACAAAGAAGCCGTAGTCAAAACACTTCTTAACAGAGCCAGTCTGCTACCCTCGCGCCCCAAACTGAGAACCAACGAGCAAAATCGGGTCGTGACCGATCTTAAAGCGAATGGATATCATGAAATTCTGTTAAGAAAGTGCCTTGGAAGCAAGGAGAAAGCAAGAAAAGCGCAGGGAAGACCTTTGGGGCTCGCAGTCCTTCCTTGCGTAAGAGGTGTGTCAGATCGAGTGGGTCGTGTCCTTCAGAAGTTCCGCATTCGGACAGCTTTTAAACCAGTTGGAACATTAGGCTACATTTTCAGAAAGCCAAAAGATAGACCACCGGCTGACCGGATAGGCGGAATTGTATACAAAGCCAAGTGCAACGACTGTTCTTTTACGTATATCGGGGAAAGCAAGCGCTCGTGGACCTCGCTCGGAGCTGAGCATGATCCAGGCCGCGCGAGCATCAAAGAATCGGCAATTAAACAACACGCTGAAACAACAGATCATGATTTACATCCGAGAGATGTCTAAATCCTCCAGCACAACATATCTAACTACGGAAAGAGACTTTTCTTAGAATCGTGGCACTCCACCTGATGGACAGCGACGCCGTGAACGAGAGGAAAGCATTCCCTCGCGCTTATATGCCGTTAATGTAAAATCAGGGACGTCATCAACAACGCACGAGCTTGTAAACGCGAGCACCAACGAACTTTCACTTAAGCTCTGATGAAGGTGGACAGAAGTCACCGAAAATTTTGAAGAAAAATCAGATCGCTTTAAAAAAGTTTTGAAAAATGTCTACTACCGATCGCAATACTGGTTCATTGACAAGTATTTTCAGTTATGTTCTTTAACTCTTGCTTTTGTTGTCAAAAATAATTACTGTGAGGAGGGAGAAGACTGAGTCAGGCTAATCAAGGATTCCGTGGCTAAAAGCTGCTTGTGCTAAAAGTCGCTGCTGTGAACTTTTTTTATGCTTCCGTGTTTATTTTGCCAGTCTGATACTTGGTTAATACAGGACAGGCCGCTCTTGTCCCAAAGTTTTACTAGGGAGCTTATGCAGCCACGACGGCAACGCCAAGGAGAACGTCAACTTAAAAATGACTTCCAAATATTTCAAACTTCTTCGGGATAGTTTCAACTCGTTCAATCTCTCTAATGTAGCCCAACAATCCAGGAGCTGACTCTGTAAGGACAGCGTAACAGTTCAGGTTGAAAAAAGAAAATTCACTGTCGTGTGTTCACGTTCTACATAAAACTTTGAATTTGGTCATTTCACGTTGTTGTTTTGCAGAGGACGGCAAAATCTGTATCGCACGCGCAGAGTCATTGTTTTGTCAATTGAACCTTTTGTTTTGTGACTTTCTCGTCAGCCGTCGCCGTCGTGTTTGCTTAAGTTCCCTACTATATCAGTGGGCTAACAAATTGATTCAAGAAATTATTATATCTCTCAGTTAGTACGCGCCCTCCGATTGGTCAATTTTGGGGGGCGTATTTTACCGTACGGACAGCAAAATTTGAAAGGCCTTGAATCAATTTACGGTGCTAGTGTTATATATGCACTGAGAAAATAGCAGGTTAATGCCCTAGACGGAATATAAAACAAGTAAAAAGTTGGACTAAAAACTTTTTAGTTAACCGAAACTCTCTGAAAGCTTTTACTTAAAAAAACTTTTAAGCAGCAACCGCGAGGCTAAAGGCATTAAAGCTTTTAATTTCACCTTGGGAGCCTGTTCTGCAACTGGTAAGTCAAAACATGCTTAAAGAGAACCTAAAACAAGTCAAATTAACTTGAAAAGACCTTGAAAACTAGCAATAAAAGTGGCTGTACCGAGAAAAAGAGCTTCTAGCTAGTTTCTCTTAGTAATTCACCTTCCAAACAACTCGCAAAATTGTTCATCTTTGACCGGTTTACATAAATTTTGATCAAATAAAGCTTGAAACTTTTAACACAGCGCCTTAGTTATTTGCTCGCACAAAACAAAACAGTATTGTTAACTTAAAGTACCTCCAGTGATTCCTCAGCGAAATTCTTGTCCTTGTAGTGGAGATTCAAGGAAATAACTTTTTCAAAAGTCGGCCTTCGCTCTGGCGTTTGCAATACCCGACGCAATCCTTGATATTCAGCGTCAAGCATATACTTTGCTCAAAAAACGACCTGCCGAGCACAACTGAAAGCCAAAGGCAGATGGAAGTAGGTTTTGTAGAGATTTCTTTCATTATATTCTTTGCCATTTAAAAGGTTCTTCATTCCTTATTTTAGTTTATTTTTAGTAACACACCTCTTATTAAATTAGAACCTGTTTTAAATTTTAAATAAGACCCTGTTGTAGGTCGTAAACGTAAATATTATACGCACTTTTTGTTCACCTTGCCTCAAGTGAATCAATTTATTCATCTTTTTAACTACAAATCAGTCGATCAATTAACCACTCAACTACTCGGTTGATGAATCAGTCAATCAGGCAATTAAAAATCAAAAATCAATCAATTATTCAATTAAACAATCCGTGACTAACAGTGTTGCCAATGGGAATAACAAATGGTCCCTTAATCATTGGTGACTTTATTCGATGCACAGATTATGACTCACTCTGTCACTGCACAAGACCGTGATGGAAGTAAATTTTGTGATTTCGATTTTGTTTTTGTTTGATTATTAGCCTTTACACTGTATCTAATGCCACCAATAAGCATTGTTACTGATTGCCATAATCTGGTACCAAAAAAAACAAACAAAAACAAAACAAAAACCTTTTCCTAAATTATTTCAGAATAGTCTGAAACCTACCAGGAAGTGAACTGACAAGAAGGGATCAGAATAGGCCTGAATCTTCATTCCTAAGATGGTGGGGGGGAGGGGGGGGGGTTACTCCCAAATTATAAGTTATGGGTGTGTTCATCAGATATCTTGAAGTAAAGCCCTAAAAGATACCAAGGTATTATTTTGTGGGCGTGGCTCCAGGTTACTTTTACTGCTAAGGGGTTCTCCAAGATTCATTCCATTCTCACACATCAGCTACAGTACTGAGGGAACATTAAGTGTATGCCAACACTCATAAGAAGTTGTTCAATTCCTTATAAGTTTCTGGTGTATGTACTACCGTCAAACTAATCAATGACATCAAAATATTAAGCATAAAAAGACAAAAATATATAACCTTATTTCAAAACTGCTCTTCAAATTTATTATTTAAATTGATATTGTTTGTCTGGGAATATAGCTCAGAGTACACATTTCTTAACCAAAGCCTTATAATAAACTGCCATATTTTCCTGACATCAGGTTGGTGGAATAAAAACCTAAAAAGGAAAACAAAGCAGATTTTAATTACCTCATTTGCCAATAGTAAGCCCATGGCTCTTAGAGGTTTTAATTCTCTTGCTGAAACGAAAGTAATATGTACAGGTAGGCTTGCCTAACTGAGGAGCTCCTAAGGACTAAGTCATGTCGCAAGACAAGCACAACTTGTCACCTGGATGAAATTGCCATTTCAAAGATCATGTTGTTCATAGTCCAGCAAATTCCCAATAGCCCACGTTTGATACCTCAAAATTCTAACATGACTCCAAGTTTTTACAGACAAACCTCTATATTTGGTTTGGTTTTCTTTCTCTTCAGTCTCCTCTGCGAATTAATAGACAAAGGAATCTTGAAAAATTTGCAATATTGTTCGTAAAAATGTGCAAAGTATTACTCATTACCCGTAAAGATCTGTTTTTAAGCTCTACAATGTAATAGAGAGAGTAAACTATCCATGGAAGTATACATCCTCTTTCTTCTGTCCATGTACTTGTAGCCCTCCAGGAAAGTTTTAAAGGTTAGAACTACATGCTGTCTGCTATTTCACCGAAAAATGTTGCTGCTCAAGGACACCTTGAGGCTCAGTGAATATACATGCAATTTTCATCCTGAGCAACGTACATATGTACAGTAAACAGACAGTCGGTGTCCACGCACCAGAGAAAAAATGGGAGACTGTTTGTAGTCTATGAGAATGGTACCAACTTAGGGTTGGACAACTTCAGATCAACTCCATACTAACGCTTGTTTCTGTTTACACGAAGGCAATGTGAAACATGAAGCCGGTATAAAATAATTATCATCTCAAACTGGTTTGATTCATTACCGTTGCTGAACCGATACGACTGGCTCACAATGGTCTAAAGTCAGACTGGGAAACCACGTAAACATGAATTGAATTCAAACAGGTCAGAGATCTTTGTTTTGAGCATGCCCATTTAATAAGTGGTTGCTCTCATGTAAACACTTCATGTCATTCTGACTTTTAGACCAGTCTCATGTAAACAAATGCGTTCCGGTCTGAGTTTGCACCTCTTTCATGAAATCCGGGCGTTACTGCTCCTAGGTCTCCAAGGATGTTGTTAAACATCCTTGAGAGCTGCTCGACTTTAGTCTAAGGGGGTGTTTACATGACACCAGTATGATTTTCATTCTGGTACAAGTTCATCCCGGTTCCCTCTTGTTTCTCTGTATTTATTTACGTGATAAAGGCACAATTTCTTGTAGCAGTGTGAGCCATAGCTGTGTGGGTTCACCATAGTAGTGGTACCGGATCAAAATTCTCTTTCTGATAAGGAAACCTATACCAGTATCACGTAAACATTGTAGTAGATATGAAAGGAGAGATCTGCAACAAGGGCCTAGGGCGTTAAGGTGACGTTATCAAAGAACGATGACATCATACTCTGACGTCATAGAAAGGTATCAGTAGGGCGTTAAAGGGCACTAGGGCGTAGTAAAAGATCATCACAATAAGAAACTAAAAATAGAAAGAGTGATGTCATAGTTTTCTGTTTAGATCCCTAGGACAGTCATAAATCAGAATTGTTTTTACTAACCCATTTCTAACAGTTGTAGAAGTTGTAGAGAGCGATTAGGCATGGTTATCTCATATAAGGCTGGAAATTTGCTAGTGGATGAAATTGAACTTCAAGCGCAACTGCTAAGCTATGAAATAACAGACATTATAGAAGAGGTATATGCAAGAGAGATCAACCGTTTGGTTTATGATAAACAAAGAAAACACTGTAAGGGTTGCAAGTTGGATGAAGATGAGGTGTGGATTTGTTACTATGAAGCGACAAAAGAGCAATTCAATGTAAAGTTTCCTTGGAGAGAAGCAGAAAAATATATGCTTGAAAGACTCGATTTGCAATTGTGCGAGAGATGATTGAATTATGTATTACATCTCATTACAACGGATTAAACAAACGCTTTGTTAATTTATAAAAACTTTTAATTTAGCGACGGAAACTAGAAGAAAAAGAGGAAGGGCAAGAAGAAGATGAATGTCTGAAACTAGGATGTTATCATTGCATGTAATGCATAAGAAATGTATTTTTCCCGTAAATCTGGACCATTTACAGACTTAATGAAATGTCTATAAATCCTAAATTTAAAGACATTTTATAAGAGTTCAAGTCTTGCCTACTCTTTCAAATGGAGTACAAAATGTTTGTAAAATCACTTTTGCAGACATTTCATACAGTTTTCCTGTTGTCTTCTTTCTAGAATCTTTATAAAATGATTGTAAATTTTAACTGCTGAAGTAAGCCGCAAAAATAAAAAATTTACAGACTTCACAAAATCTCTGGAGAATGCTTGTAAATCTAACATTTACAATAATTTTCTCTGGTTATTTTATCGTCCAAAATGTCTGTAAAAAAGGCTGCACTGAATTTTCAAAACGAAATGTCTGTAAACTGACGCATAAAATCTCTGTAAATTGACACAAACAGGGCATTGTGAAATCTCTGTAAATTGGCACAAGCGGGGCATCGTAAAATCTCTGTAAATTGACGCAAACAGGGCATCATAAAATCTCTGCAAATTGACACAAACAGGGCATCATAAAATCTCTGTAAATTGGCGCAAGCAGGGCATTATGAAATCCCTGTAAATTGACACAAGACAAGTCTACCCAACATAGTGAGTTGAAACAACTCAGTTTGGATAAATCTAGCACTGGTCAAAAAATTCAATTTACGGCAAGTTTTAGTCCAGCAAATTTGTTGTAGATTTAGAGTACTGATGTTGCTATGTTCGTGATGTACCACCAAATCTTATTATTGGAGGGGTTGTCGTCGGTTAGTGGTTTGGCCGAGTGACCTTGTGACCTTGGGTATGAATTGATCATGCGCAAAGTTTTTTCCTTTCCCGACATGCTTTTCGCACTTTTGGCGCCTGTTTCAACGATCTTCGGTTGAATTCATCGTTTGAGGTATAAATTTCTGTCGCTTCGGAGAGATGGCTTGTGAACTATTCCTTCTTCTTTCTTCACGGTCTCTGGATAACTGCCTACAATCTTCTTACAGCGGATTAACGATCAGTGGGAATGTGTTTCTGCCATTTAATAATCAAGCTTCATCGAGTCAAGTTTGGATGCCATGCATGGTTGCTTTTGTGATTGCCAAGGTATAGTTTAGACTGTAAAACGTAAGTTTATGCTTAGGCTTTGATATATCCAAATATTCTTGCCTACGTTTGAGCGAATTCCCCCGCACTTGAAGTGTTCTTGATGACATTTTCTTAGGGACTTCAAAAGTAATATTTGTGGCTCATTTC
>Ga0126336_10000769_pt1 | contig 14656 bp, 15 predicted proteins | sample SidCmetagenome_FD_92530 | JGI IMG/M metagenome (GOLD analysis project Ga0126336, IMG submission 92530) | Coral microbial communities from El Islote,Puerto Morelos, Mexico - Siderastrea C C metagenome | ecosystem: Host-associated > Invertebrates > Cnidaria > Coral | place: El Islote,Puerto...
AATTTGTCTAAATATCAAGACATCCTATCCTCAGTGATCACTTCCTTTATTCTTGTCACTTGAATATTCTAACAAGTAGTGATCATGTAAAGAGAAATTTCATTTTCATCAGGGCTTAGGGCTTAAAGGGTTAATAGAAATAATCAACTCAAAGTCTCAAAATCATTGCGGAGACAGAAGTTAAGAGACCTTCGACTGAAGCAAACTATATGGTGAGATAAAGAGTTTGCTTTTAGACCGCTCACGGATTTACTTGTACTCTACTCCACTTAATAAGTGTTTTAACTTAATAAGTTATTAATTTAACACAATTGCGGGCAAATAAAAATCCATAATTGTCCTTCAGTTTGTGCTTGCGTTTCTCAGCGTTTGCATAACTCCTCGCTGTTTTCTGCTTACGCTAGCGCTTCGTTGGGTGGTAAAACGAAAGTTACATTTTTGTCTCGATTCTTCAATTTTCCACCTCGTTCTGGTACTGTACACAGTTTTGACATGCACACTACTGTTGCGGCTCAGGATTCTAACCCTTACTGTGTCTTCCTTAGCTTCAATAGCAAGTGTACATGTGTTCTATTCATTCTATCGATGCAGGATTTCCTTACCTGGCAACTCCAAAATATAACGCGACTGGAGGATACATTCTGAGAATCTGCAGCAAGAAAGAGCATCTACTTAAATGATATATTTCAAGAATTTCTCTCCGACACAAAGTTCTCAAAGACTTTAAACACAGACCACGGAAAACGCCGAGGCCTCTTCACACGCTACCAAGACATTAGAAAGAAATCAAGTAGATGGAAAAATTGCACATACCTCGCAAACTAAGTTGTCTAATTTTTTCATCTTGTGAAGTGTCTTTAGATTCAATCCAATCGGTCCCAGACACTCTCTGATCTCCATTTTCAGTTCCCTGCGTTCCTCGTTCGTCATGATCGACAAACGAGCAGCAGCTGAACGCATAGCTGCACCAGCACCGGGGGCGGCATTAAAACTATTTAAAAGAGACAGAAATTGTAAATGTTTTTCAGGTCATTTGGCTGAGACTGTCCATATTTTCTGCCCCGTTGTGGTTTTCTTTCGCCCGGGTTACAATCTTTGTTTAATCCCAATAAAAGAACAATTGACTTATCATGGTTGTCATTATAAAAAGGTGACCTATAACGGTATAACGGTTGGCATAGCTTTCAACTAGTCGTAAGTCGTTCATTGCTAGATCGGTCGTCTGTATAAATTAACGTCCAGTAATACTCAACATGGCATGCGCCTGGCCATACTCTGTTCTTCAAATGAAGTATTTAGCTGCCAAAACCAAGCAAAAATGGTCTATTTTATTTGTAGAACGGCAGACTTCTTAATGAGACTCGCGCATAGATTCATCTTGGACTTGTTACGCGGAATACAGCTCGTGTAGTGTATCTTTTAGAGGGAACTGGGTATTATCGTGGGGTGCAATTTGGGAATAAGCTAGATATCAATCAAATACTGGATGTTACGTGAAATAACTACTTCATTTTCGGCCAAAAGTGATCTGGACCTCCCATTCGTTACTTTTAAGTCGGGTAGGGGCCAGTGTACCCTGAGTGCGAGAGGCTTTTCTCGCGCGCTCGAACACGCGCAAGCTTAGTGCCTCATGTTCTCTTTGGCCGCTCGTTCTTCGACCTCGGTTGACGACTGCTCCTCGATACCACACGAGAGAAACCTCTGGTATCCAAAGTAGGGGGAGTGGGACCGAATTAAAAACATTTTGGAATTAAACAGAGTTTCAAAGAACTTGCAGTGTGCCACATGAAGGAGGATGTTTTAACTAGCATCCCTAGCAAGTTTGAGTAAATTTGGATAAAATTTACTACATTACAAGATTTCAAACGTCGAGATAATCCCATACAAACAATCTCTAAAAACTCAGTTAAAGATTACGGGGTGATCTTCTGAAGCCACTTGTTCAACTGATTAGTTAATTTTAATCTTGGCAGGGTTATCATTTTAAGAAGGTGCCTTATCGAACAATGTAAGTAATTTATTTCATCAATCATTACAACAGATTTTAACAACTGGTTTTCAGTCCACTGCATACTCGTTTCTAAGCAAGCCAACTTACTGTCTTCTGTTCAGTTTCGAAACAAGAGGAAAAAGACTCACTTCAACATCCACAGAATCTCCAACACCGCCTCATCTTCCGTCAGGCCATACTTCTCGGCCTCTTTGAGGACAGGATCAATTTCAGGGGCATTAGCGATGGCATCTTTCAAGTGGTTAAATGCGTGAAGCGCTTTCTTGTATTTCCCCGTTGGTCTGCCGAAGCACGTCCTGTTTGACAATACAAATCAATCAGCAAAAGCAAACACAGAGGAAAGACCATGCGGTATATTTTATCCATCCTGATTAATACAGGCGCGAAGAGCGAAAAAGAGAGTTACGGAAATCGTCTTCAAACATGCACAACACACAGGAAGAAAACAAAGTAAGTGACTTAGACTGTTTTGCTTATAACTAGGTCAATAACTCATTCAAATGCTCTTAATGAAATTAGGTCTAACCGTATACTAATTTTAGAGTCTTTTCATCTTCTTTTGAGGCACAAAAGCTAAATTTTCAGCCGAGGCATTTTCTAGTAGTTGTCCATCTAGTTGGCGGTAAATATTGCCTCGGATCGTCTTTCTCTATCACGTTCTTCTTTCTCTTGATCCTCCTACCGTAGTGAGCAAGCTTATTGATTTTACAACTACTGTTTATTATTTGACTTACTTTTCCTCCTTGAGAACTTCAAATCTCCACTGTATAAAGCTGTGTCCACTCAGTCGTATCCCTAACATGGATTCACTGATCACGTCCATGGCAAGATGGAGAATTCTCTCTTCCCATTCCTCTTGACTTGGGGCACCCATTCCTTTAGCAACAATTTAGCAACGATTTTAGTCTTTTGATTGACTAATCGCGACAAACGCTGCTCAATAGATTATGCACAAATTTACAGATAGCACGTAATCAGCGGGATAAAATACTTGTTGTTGACAAAACTATCTTTAAAAGAGAAAGGCGCCTACTCCACGTCCCCAAACTTTGTTTTGTTTTATTTGGGAGGGGGGGGGGATGTCTTCCGTGACCTCGTGCCCTTTTCAAAAAGAACGAGAAATGAACTTAATTGAAACTGTTTCTGGTTGAAAAAGTGATGTTCCGGGTAGTGAAGCTGTGATCCAACTGGAGCAATTTCAAATAGTTATCATCGTTATTGTTGAGCTACATTAGTCCGTCGCAAGCTACGTATTTGTGACAGCACTTCAAATATCACACTTCCCAAGTCCAACCGCCTTGTCAGGTTAGTTTTTGAGTAGTGATTTTAGCAGCCACTCCACTAGTTTTCTTCTGTGCACCAATCATCTCCGAAACTGATACCATGTAGCTTTAGGCGTTCTAACGCCCACCAAGTTTGTTTAGGCTTCTGGTCATGGGCCATATTCTTATTCAGTCTGTTAAGTATATTACTAGGGTGGGATGTCATATTAGCAATAGAATGGGCTTTTCCTGCCAGATTGTATGTGAAGCCAGTGTACGGGTATCCCGGTAATCTGATTGTTCAAGCTGATTGTTCACAGTTCTGGATCCATGCACTGATGCTACCAGTTATATCGGTCAACGAATCTTTAAACAAAACACAGGAAAAATATGTGCCATATACTTTAAGTAAGACCGCGCGGACTGCACTCTAGACTTACCTTCTTTGAAGTTCCATTTGATGAGATGTTCCGGCATTATGTCCATGATGTTAGGAATTAAGCGGCCCATCCGAAGCATATTCTGTGAGACACCGATCAAGAACGACTTCTGCTGTTTATGCCTTTCACCGTTCTCAAACATGGAAGGCACGTGATCTCCAAGGAGGCTCTGATTGAAACGGAAATTTCCAAATCCCGTCTCCTTTTCTACCTATGAGTGAAGAAGAGAGGTTCACAAGTCTTTTTAAAAGTTATCAACCACACTGTAAGGGAAAACGCAAACTCTAAGAGCAAAAGCGAATGATGGCGTATTATATCAAATTATGTATACCTAGAGTTAGTTTGTTTTGTTTTGTTTTGTTTTGTTTTTTTGTGATTGGGTAGCACTGCCTTGCACACCACTGGATTGCAATTGCCAGCACCAATATTTGGTTTTACTGCTCTACATGGAATTATACATTACACCTGTTTCTTTATGTTTTAATAAATATTTTCACATAAGGTTGTTGTACTTGTATAAAAAATACTAACCAATCTTGGGTCGAACATGCATTGCAATCCCTCATGGTCAGTTATAGCTACAAACGGCGCACCGAAGAAACTGCACTTGAACACGGAACTTCCAAGGTTTTCCATGCGCTTTTGAAAGAAATGATGGCCTTTCTGCAAAAGGGAACGAACAACAATTCTTAAGGTTCATAACCGCGGCCACCATACTTGTTCTCGAGGGTACAATTATTCACCAAGGTGGAGATGAATAGTGGTGGATACCGACACTGAGCTGAATAATTGTTTTGGTATACACCAAAACAGTGGATAGCCAGCACCAAAATAGTTCCTTTTTTCTGAGAAATGAGGGAAACCTCGCCCGCGAAATCCAGAAAAATGCCGGGAGGTGAATAGCAGATATTATCCCGAGCTTGAGTAGCCAATCAGAGCGCGCGAAACACCATCCACTGTTTCGGTATGCACTAAACACTGCTGTTGCTCATTCATTGGTACCCTTATTTTCCCATTCATAATGTCTTTGATATTCAGACTTGGAGAGCTCTGGACATTGGTATGACAGAGGCCGCACAGATGGCAGTCATGAGGAAGGTTAATCTGAGCGACGCTTAAAGGGATAAGCGCTAGATAAAGAAGAAGAAATAAATCATGATCACAAATGAAGGGATTTCTGTTAATACATATACACAAGGATGGGAGGAAAGAGTGATACATGCACTGCCAAAGTTGTCTTGCGCTGGACGCCAGAAGAAAAGAGGGAAACTAACAACCTTTATGAGGGGATCTTTTGCCAAGGAAATGCAGCGTTAGGCGTCCCTGTGCGCCAAATTTCCCTCTTACAAAGCGGCGAAACATGGCTTGGACGTGCTTACTTGTCAACGGGAGTCCTAGTTCAGAGTTGGTATGCCAGTTCTTGAATGAATAAAACAACGTTTTCAGGAGGAACTTTTCAAGTGAGCCCTATACAGCGTGACAAAAACAAACAAAGGCAAAAGCATTTTCAGCAAATTTGCACGCCTGGCCACTGGAAACCCTTAAGTAAGATGATCAATACTATTCCGATATGCAGCTGGATAGAGTTGTAGGGAGGTAGTTAAAAAAGTGCGTAGACCGTAATTGCAGTTTTTAATTTGAACTCACCGTGACCAACTCGATGATTTGTGGTACCCTCCCACTGAAGGTTCCTGGAATGGGCATCGGTTCTGGTTCGCCATCTTTGTCCACTGCGCTTTCCCTTCGATTGGCGTATAACACACGCTGGCTGAATATGAAAGAAAGAAAATAAAGACTAATAACCCTTTCACAAAAGTCATACAATCTGGTATAAATTTTCTGCTCAGTTTATCCAGTCCATACAAGCTGTCTTGTTCTTTTTCCCCAATAATCAAATGCTGCCATTTGATGACGGCACTTCCCAGAAATGTCATACATGTCCCCTGCGACTTATTCTTGTCTGAAACTGACACATAACGTGTCCACCGCTTTCATACTTGGCAAGGAATAAAGTGGTCTTTTATTTGAAAGTCTGAGTTTTACAAATTACGCAAAGAAATCGCGGATTGGGTTGAGTTCTTGCTGCCGTTCTTGGCAGCAGCTTTACCATCCCCAACAACACCCTCAACACTGACACCGACACCAACACTATCGTCATCACTGTCGCCATCATCATCACCAACTCTCTCATCATCATCATCATCATCATCATCATCATCATCATCATCATCATCATCATCTATACATCACCGACATCTTCACCATCGCCATCACCGTCAGCATCACCAGCACTATCATTGCCAATTGGCCACCGCCATCCCAACAAAAACACCACTATCATCATTAGCACCACCATTGTCACCATTACCTTCAACATCACCACCGCCATCTCCAACATCAACACGAATACTACGACGACCACCACCATCATCATTATTAAATACCACCACCATCACTATGTTCCTAACCGCATCACCATCACCATATCCCAATCACCAACACCATCATCATCACCGTCATCATTAATGCCACCTGTCACTATTTTTTTTCCTTGCTACGGTCGACGTAAAGTGCAGATGAAGAGAACATAAGCCTATGGCCTTAAATAGTTAGTTATCAACCGGGTACGGAAAGTATATCCACGACTAGGACTATGACCCATTCATGTTTATTAATGCCGTATCTTTTATTTTCAAAAGTTCACGTGACACTTTTTTCTCGAAAATTTTCTTCCCTACATTCTAGTGGATAAACGAGAGTTCAAACTCTTTGAGATTAAGGAGACCAAGAGTTTCAACTTAGACTAAGAGCACATCGGAGTTAAGCCAAGGAGATTGAACTCTCAGTTAACTCGAGACAACTTTTGTTCTTATTTGGCTCAGGCCTTAGTCAGGTTACGTTCGGCCAACAAAGGCGTACTTTCTCAGGTTGAGCTGCGTTTGAGATTCTAATGTTAACAACGAAAGCGGCGGTGTTGCTATATGAATAAACACTATGCGCTAAAATTAATTTCTTTGTTTACACTGTCGGATAGTTAACAGTGTTTTCTTTGTCACATGATATGTTAAGGAAAAAATGTCATGTTCTGAATATTTTAGTACTAAGTAAACGAAAATCGTTTTCGGGGAACGTGTTCCTTTGTAAATATGGAGAGCAGCAATCTGACAGCAGCAATATTGTAGTAGACATTACAGCAGCAGCAATATTATAGTCAACATTAATTCAACATCGAAATAGAAAGTAATACAGCCCACTGAGATTATCGACAAATTGGTGATAGGTCATCATGAAGCTTTGCAAGTTTCTACTGATGAATAAAAATGGCCAATTTATGATTAGCTTACGGCATGGGCGGCACAAACAATCAACCAAGACAAGTGACGGAACTACGAAAAACAATGAAACCACCGGCAGCTACGGCGTGATATTTACGTCGACGCATTCAAATTGTAATTGAGTTTACTCAGTTATATGCAAAATTCAGAGGCTACTTCACTATGACAGCAAACGACATGCTGTGAAACGTTGACATGTTCAGGCGTTAGTTACCACGAAAGGTCAGGTGGACGTGATAGTGTTCAATTCACTACAGTGTCAGCTAAAATATTGTCTAAAAATACTGTTTGTCTATTGATCCACTTAATAAAATTCCTTAAATTATTAAAATATATCAGACAGAAATTTTTAGACTTACTCTAATTTCGTTGCTATCAATCAACATTTTGTGAACGCTTCAAAATCGAAATTGTTAAAGATTTGCATTTAATATTTGGCCACAGTTTCAATAATCACACCAAATACGGCAGTACCAATCGAAATACGCGGTTCGCAAAAACCTCGGCTATTGACATTGTGTATTGCGTACACGATACTGTACTTGAAATACTTATCGATTTCAACAAAGCTACTTTTCATTACTGCTTTTCCCTTGGTCGCTTGTTTTAATGATAATGGTTATAATTACTAAATATGTTTCTACACAAAACTCCAGGGCGACTTGTAATTGACTCAAGGTCCCGGCAGTCGGTTGTGTTGATAAGTTGTTGTTGTGTAACGCTTGATATTACTGATTGATTATATTGATGCAGAAGGGTCAAACCAGTTAAATAGTTGATTTGTGACCCAGTATGGAGTATAAATGCGCAATGTCTTCGGCAATGCTCAATTTCATGTAGGCTAACCGGTGAATGAGCCCTAATGATTGCTTATTTGAAGAAACTGCACACTGCCCGGGCGATGTGATGGAATGAACTTGTGAACTTCGACGTAAAAGTCACGCGAACCGGAGTCCACTTACCTAGAAAGACCGCGTTTTAACCACTTCCCCTCGTTCGGGGAAGGGCCCACTTTCCCCCGTGACTTCTCCAATCTGGCAGGTTTCTGCAACGCTATTAAACTGTGGTGTTGTTGATGAATCGCGATTAGTAACGACCGTAACACATAAGAGAGTTCAAAATAATATATTCACGTAATCTGCGAGCAGTCGACGTAACAGCAATGACGTCACGAGTGGGTGGGATTCCGTGTCAAGTTGGGCGGAAACCACGTGCATATTTGAATCAGGCATGTTTGCCCATTTTCATCATGCCGGCGTATTAGGTTTACTCAACCGTTAAATTTATTAACATTCCAGCTTTTTGTGATGTTGATTCCCATGGATATAACTTTTGTTTATGTGATGGATCTTGGAGGAGCATGAGCATAAACTGTAAAAATTTGTCTATATTTGCTTCTGCAATCAGCATTCCCTTTTTTCCTTCTACAAGTCATATTGTGATCGACAATTTACCGAATTAAACAAAACGGGAACTTAACAATGCCAACTGCAAAAAGATTGAATAGTGCCAATCTACTGAGAAAGCGTTCTAGTAGCCCTTGAATGCCCCTTGAATGGTTCTGATTCAGTTGTCTAGTTGTTGCCATGGAGTGATCTAAGTAAATAATCAGCCAAAATGTTTAAATACACCTTCTAACAGCACCCAAAAAACGTAACGTAACTTTATTCCGGAGTTCAGGTGTTCGACTCCCGCTGTAGCCTTAGGCTAAAAATTACTTGTTCAAATTTTTTACAAACTGTAAAATCCTGTCGGACTCTAACAATTTCAAACAGATATACGTTTGCAAACAGATATACATGCTGCAAAAATCGAACCTTTCTACAAATAAGCTAGTGCTTTCACACGGCAAATGGCTCCAAGGCCATGAAATTGTTTCTTAATAAATCCCAGTTTGGTAACAGTTGTGTTCCCACAACGTCTGTTTCGCTTTCTTGTGCAGTGTTTGAATTCTATTTTGACAGATGTCCATGCATCAAATTAACGGCGAGTTTTCCAACACAAAACCAATAAGGTGTTCAAAAGATGGTGGAATTAATGACTAGTTCTATTTTTGGTCAAGTTTGTGGATGCTTGAAAACGTTTTGTTTTGTTTGTTTGTTTGTTTTTTTTTTTTGCAGCGTTCACTCAGGCAACTGGTACTTGTCAGGGGCTCGCAAAAAGAAAATTCAGACTTGTGAACAGCTAACGAGTTTTTGCAAGGTTTGTCGTGTGAAGGCGCTTCAAAGCTTTAAAGCTGTCCACACTATCGTGAAAATTTCACTATTTTGTTTCTGTCTGAGGCTCACAAAATTTCACTACTATGGTCGAAAGGCGTCATTATTATTCTCCAGTTTTGGTCACATAAAAAAATTAATAAGGGTTTCACTGCTACACCATCATGACAGTCACTTAAATTGCACAAATTAATAATTGAACTCTGAAGTCAAATGATAATGATAACTTAAATGTTCCGTTTATGTCGGCCAAAGCACATTATGCTATTGAAAAGTTAGAGATTCCTCAATATGCTCTTCCAACGTTTCAGGTTTGGTCGAAGGTACAGGAGTTTTACAAGTATCTCAGATGGTTTCCATATGATCCGCCAACCGCGATCAGCGCTCAATCGCTGAAAAAGTGATCAACGATTCAATCCCGAGATCCAGCGGTCGCCAAAAGGCTGCAGACGTACGTCATTTAACCTGGTTTTCATATGATCGCAGTATTGCTCAGTCAGTTTAATTCGGTAAACGCAACGATCCGGCTAGCGATTGTTAGAGATCACATAGAAACCAGCCTTTCTGGGCGAGCACAATTCGGCACAATGCTTGATTTCTTTTTTCACGTGCACCGTTGTTCATGACTTTTACCCTCTCGTGCCGTTATGCCGACATGATCTCTAGTCTACATCACTATCTGTAATCTACATCACCTGGAAGGTGAAGAGTAACCATGAAATAATCATTGGCCAATAACGATCTTCTCGTTGCAATAGCCTCTTCTTTTATGATCAATTTTCTCAAAAGCTCGATCTCATCACGTGCAAATGTATTGAATAATGGCATCATTGGAAACAGGTGCACGTGATCAGCTGAAAAGTCATGGCTTGTTGAAACGAAAGTCTTGCATGGAAAACGGCCCTCCTGCTCTATCACCGCCTCGTTTTCATGTTTTTGTTTTTTTAGTTCCTTTCGATGTTTAATAATATAACAATATTATAATGCATTTATATCGTGATAATTTGACAAAAATATTCAAAAACGCTTCACAATGGAAATTAAACTGCATATATACTAGACATAAAGAAAAAATGGCCTAAAATTTCCTGGGATAGGAATGATAAATGTTTGGCTATCTTCGCATTACTTCATATTACTGTTACAATCGTTCAACTACATTTGTTATCATTCGTTAAACCGAGACGTTTTAATTTCATCAGCAAACGATCATTATTTTCTTCCAACATGCAATTATCACATTATAGATATCAATTGAGTTTTCATGCCTTTGCAGGACTGAATTCAGTATACAGTACATGAGCGAGTTTTGACCGTTTTGCAAAAACAGCAGTTATAGCTTACAAAGAAGTAGGACTTAATCGCCCCCCCTCTCTTTCTATCTTGCAATTGATGATTTACACTTTTCTTTTCTTTTTTCCTCCCTTTTTTTTGTAACTTTGATATAATAATTAATTGTTTTCATCTAATACTAACCACCCTTATAAGAAATTAGTTTCCGGAGGTTCATACCTTCTTTCAGTTTTTCTAGTTTTATTTTATTGGAAAACTAGTTTGTGCATAGTTTTGACTTATTATTTTGTATAAGTCCAAGTCTAATGTCAGCATATTGTAAGCGTATGCAGGTAAGTTTGCTCTGTTTAGGCCCCTTTCACACGTATCCGTTTTCTTTTGAAAACAAACCTTTTTCTTTGCGGATTGGCCTTCTGTCCACACGTATCCGGTGAAAACGGTGACAGAAAACCCAAGTTTTCGAAAACGCTCTCCAGACTGGAAATTTTTGAATACTCCGTTTTCGTGTTTTCGTGTGGACGGTAAAAACGGAACTTTTCGAAAACGATGACGTCACAGTGTTGAATTCAGCCCACTCCACGAGAATTAAAAGCCGCGCGGAAATAAACCTTAATGCAAAATGGCGAAGGATACTGTGGTACATAAAGACTCAGAATATCGGAGTACTTTGTCTGGCATGATTCATGACAGGCAGCTCCACTTCGTCAACTGTCCAAACAAACGAGTCAGCCTTGCTCTTGCAATTGCCCTTAGATCTACCCAGTATTTGTCCCGACGTCTTTAAACTATTTCCTTGCAACTTTTCAAGTTCTTAGCGGAGACAGACACACGAAACGACGAAAATGGCGCCATGCGCATGCTCCTTCAGTGGCTGTTAGCGCTTTGGAAGCGTTTAGCGTTTTCGTGCGGACGGGCGAAAACGATTCCGAAACGCTACTTGTGGACGCGAATTTTTTTAAAAACGGAGAGGAAAAAAAATGCAAACGAAAACGGATACGTGTTGACGGGGCTTAATGGAAGTGTGAAAAAATATATATCGTCTACCAGAAAAAAAAAATGTCTCCTATAAAAAGCAATACCTCTCGTTTTCCGATCTTTAGGACAACGAGAGGGCGACACCGATGACCATACGCATTAAAAAATGTAGACGATTTTGTGATGATATTGAACAAATTCTCCAACACTTGAGCGTTCTCACGTCAGCGGAAGATGGTGATGAAAAATTGCCTGACTTAATGGTATTTAAGTTACGTGAGAAGCGGTAAGGGAAACTGAAGATTTTTGTCTACCGCACGTAATAAATTGTCTTTCCTGTACTCTCTCCGTACCTGCCACGCAAGCTATATATATTTACCTTTGATGTATAACCCGTATAATTCCAAAGGCGCAAATTAAATGGCCTCAGCGATTGTCTCCGGCACTCGAGGGAATTCACAAGACAGGTCATCCGCGTTATTAAAAACGCTTGATTTACAAAGAAGAACGGGTTTAAAAATATGTTACAATTCGATGCAATTCATGATCAATGTTATTTCTCCTTTTCGAATATTTCTTAAAGAAAAGTAAAAGATTTAATAGGGTTTTGCTGATGCAAGTACATGTAAATACGTAAAAGGATTTTGCGGTCCAATTGTTCTTCGCATATTTTCACGTTTAATTCAATGGTAAGATTTCAAAATCTTGATGGTTGATGGCGACCTCTTGTTCACCGGAGTTTCTACCGTTTCCTCGATGCCTGGAAAGGGCCTGTGTTGGCAAATAAAGTAAGCTAAAATTTCGGAAATGTGATGTGTCCGGTCGGTTGTTTTTCTTCGCTTTGCTTTATATAGATTCCGTAGGAATATGAAATAGCGACTATTAGCTCATTATGGCAACGTTTAGTCGTTTGACGGAGTCGTTGTAGACGTAATTTCTTACCTTTCCGTGGGGATGTTAGGTGCGTCAGCAGTTTTATCCATGTCTGTCTGATTTCTTTTCAACCTCACTAATCTTTATAAGAGCGCCATGTTGTGACTTACACTGCAACAAGCGGATATCCGGAGGGACTCCAGAGGTCACCGACTTATGCATATGCGTGATTATGGGGTTCGCTTCAGTTGCCTCGTTCCCAGAGGTGTTGGGGGATCAAAACCCAAGGGGGGTACTCCGAGTTTCAAGGACGGGGATGATCGAATGGGGGCAAAAATCAAAACCCCAAAAAATCCCTTTGGCTTCCAACAAATCCCAAAAAAATCCCTGGACCAAAAATTGAACCCCCAAAAGAGATTGAATGTTTGTGTTTGTTTATATTCATCATACCAGCTGATTTTATCTTTTCCTCATCTGGTAGTCATTCTATTAGGGACACCCAACTCTTCTGTTTCAACAATAACGTTATGAATGACAACTCTAAACAAGACCACCCGGGCAAGAATAAGTTTGATTGTACTTTATTCGCAGAACTACGCGGCCAGGATACGCGGGCACTACCACGAATCTTCAGATTGTTTTGAATACCCAAATAAATCCTTACTTAAATCAAGCCGCCCAAAAAAATACTTGCCAAATTGTCCTACCCTAAAAAATCCCGGAATTGAAAATTTCGGACCCAAAGAAATCCTTCGATCATCCCCGTCACTTGAAATTCAGAGTACCCTTTTTGTGGTCAAAACATTTGTGTTACTTTAGTAACCAACAGAACAAACTTTCTGGATTCAGTTCAAGGGAAACAAGAGTAAGGTATCTGAGCTGGGTATCAGCAGACAGGGCGCCGCAGTGCACGCGCACCAACGCGTGCTATTGACAGGTGCGGTGGGTCGACGAAGCTGTCTGAGTAGAGACTGAGGCCGTTGCAAGCAAATGTCGAACTTTTCATTCGCCGACCCTAATAATGCAAATGTATATTGACCAAAACAATAACTTTTGCTCTTATGAATCACATTCGGCGCATGTCTTGCAAGGATCGAAGCAAAAACAAATATATCGTATCAGGAGCCCCGGCCTGATGGGCTCCTGATCGTATTATTCATTTCTTTATTGAATTTGAGTTCCGTAGGGATATGGAAACGATAAAGAAAACACCAAGGAATATTGCTTGGATGTACCGCCCAATGTCTCAGAATTAAGTATCGAGAAATAAAAGGCAGCAAAGAACTGCTAGAGTAGCCTGCCTGTTACATTATGCAGGCTACTCTCCAAGGGTACCCAATAGGGACCTAAGCAAACGAGCACGTTGTCGCTCCGGAAGTCAAGTAAGGCAAACTGAAGTCTAGTTTTTCCTGTTTTCAGAGCGCTTGTGCTTTACACTGACTGCGAAAAGTTAAGCTCTTCTTTGACAATTCTGCTTTGACGCGCAGTCCTCTTTCGTGACAAAACTAGTTGCAACACCTGCAAACGCGCGCGTTTCTCTATTTTGCTAAAGGCAAACACGGGTATGATCACAGAAATGCTTTCTGCACTGTTGTTTTGAGGTTCTGGCGATTCATCCGGCTTCTCTTCACTGAAAAAAACAAAACAAAACAAAACAAACAAACAAGGTTTCGCGGCAAATTCCTCTCACAAATAGAAGTGCTTCAACAGTTCTACAGTTGTCTGGAATTTTAGCATTTCTCAGCTTGCATGTCTTCTAAAGTCCTGGCCAAAAGGAGTCGCAAGTTATCGCATGTGGAAACTTGTGGCACATAAACTTTCGACTCTGTTTAACCACAGCCTGCGTGTACTTGCGATGGCTTACATCCACTTTGATCGAGCTCAAAGTTCTCACACAAGCGAACGCAAGTTTTAACCGTTTAGCAACCCAACACAAGTCGACGCCAGTTGGCTTCAGTATGTTTTTTCTTAGTATGGGCGCGCGTGCAAGGCTGTACTGAAATGGCTTTCTCGCTACTTGCGTTGAACTTGCGTCTACTTGGCAGTCCGCTTGGCCACCCATCGCAAGCTTGTGTTCGCAAGTTCACATTTCCTTCCTTGCATTGACTTAAGACTCCGTTTGGCCAGGGCTTAACGTCTGATCTTTAGGCTTTAGGCTTCTTGAAACTTTTCACAGTTCACAGACAACTGAAACTTTTCACAGACAACACTATGATGGTGTCTCTGGCCCGGGGGGGGGGGGGGGGGGCCT
>Ga0126336_10000770_pt1 | contig 14639 bp, 11 predicted proteins | sample SidCmetagenome_FD_92530 | JGI IMG/M metagenome (GOLD analysis project Ga0126336, IMG submission 92530) | Coral microbial communities from El Islote,Puerto Morelos, Mexico - Siderastrea C C metagenome | ecosystem: Host-associated > Invertebrates > Cnidaria > Coral | place: El Islote,Puerto...
GCCTGAAAAAATCAGGCTCGCAGAGGTCAGGATCCCGGCAAGCCTGATTTTTTCAGGCTTTCTTTTCGCAACTGCATAAGTTGCGTTAATAACTGCGAGGATCTTCTTTACATTTATTTAATGTCAAGTTAATTGTGAATTGGTATGAACTGATTGGTTGACAAAGTCACTGTGTTATTGATTGTCTGTCAGTTAACATCACGGCATATTTACTGGCAGACAACCAATAACATCATGACTGTGTGGACCAATCAGGTCAATAACCAGAGACAATACCATCTACTGTAGATTCACCGTTAACCTGACTCTGATGATGACTTCCCTTCAGTTTGTCATGATCATAAACAGTCCTTCTCAGGGCTACACTCACCCGGATGATCATACTTCACCAAATCACGTATTCATTTTGTCAGAAACATGGGAGTACCGATAAGACTAACCCATGACTGGAGGGAGATGGGAATCTAACCCATGACTGTAGGACTCTGGGTTAGTCTCCTGTCAGGAATTCAGTTTTTTTTCTCTTAACAGTCCAATTCTCATGACATAGTGAATACAATTTTCTTTTGTACCTATCGATGTTTAGCCACAGGGGGGGAGTAGTTGGCTAGTCCTGGGTTATTTCATTGCTCTTTCCATCCCCACCCTTGGGCATTTGACTATCTAATTTATGAAAATAGAGAAATTGAAGGAGAAATAATTTACCTATTTGGCTGGAATTGAACATTACTTTCTCCACCCATTTGAAAAGAAATCCTTAACAACAACACTTTATTTAGACAGGGTAAACTAGAATAATTTTTACACAGAGCAATTTTCATCCAGGTCCTGCTAAAATAAAGAAAAATAAATAAATAAATAAATTTTAATAGTAAAAAAAAAATGATAATAATAATAATAATAATAATAATCTAATACTGATGTAAATTCAATGGTCCCACATCTGCTCCCCTCCACCAGCTGATTTCTCTTTATTCCATACTGTCACGTGTATAGACTATCCAATAACTTAATCAAAGTGGTTGCTCTTTGTCACTTAACACTGCAGGTTGTTGCATCATAGGATAACCAGCAAAAAAAAAGCTTTTGTTCTGTGCATTATTTTGATAGCCACCTTTAAGTATCTTCTTGGTTACAAATCAAAGCGTCATGAACCTCTTTTTACCCTACCCATTCTAAAATAACTTTGCACCAGCACTGACTTAATTTGTGCAAATTAAAACAAAAATAAAAATCTTGCTAGTCATCAGCTATGGGGACCCTGTTCTCAGGGAACCACACCCATTGGGAGATGTGCCTTCTCCCAGGAAAACCTTTCTTTGGAAGGACTTGAGAGTTCATTACAAATTCCATCATAATTTATTGATGTCCAAACATTTTTCTTGCAAAGCAGCATTTTGATCAGCAGCCACAAATCTCTGATGTGCAAGTTGGATTGCATTTTCACCCAGTTGATCACCAACACACACTCCAGTTTTGAAGAAACATTCATCTTTGTGCTGTAACTTGTACATAGAGTTAGTGTCTTTCCAAGAGCAACCTGTCACTTGCATAGGTGTGATGCCCATTGATACAATCACTAATCCTACATATGCATCTTCGATTGCAAAAGGCTCGAAGAGTTTGGTCGCGTTCCAAAGTTGGCTTAGTATGTTGTGTGACATGACGTAATAAGGACCTCTGCAATATGTGTGGTAACGTGATCTGGGATAAGTCTTGTAACTCACAAAATGTCTCTTCCAAGGAATTCTTTCAACGCCTGTATCTTCCGCTAAAAAACCAGCATATATTCGTGATGGCGTTCCTGGTGATTGAAGCCAGTTAATCAGCCTTGGAACATGTACGTAAACATCGTCATCCGCTTTCAAAACAAACTTGCATTTGACGCCAATCGCCCATGTAAAAACAGTGAAAACTTTCAGAATCAGATTCTCGTACGTGTCTTTGTAATTTCCGATAAATAGATCTCGATGAAGAGTAGATTCGTTCTCAAGCTGTAAATCTCGCTGAGGATCGAACGTTTTACCCAAATTAAAAATCATTTTCCACGTTGTCCCTGCACCGTGCAGGCTGCCCCATGTTTGACGAATTGTTCGTCTCGTAGATTGACTCTGTGGACGTGAAGTGATAATCGCCAGCAGGCTGAATTCTTCTTTACCAAGATGTGGCTCAATAGCTGGTGGCAGAACATTAACAGTTAAATCTGGCGAGCTGTAATGCATTTTGTGATGGACATCTACCAACACAGTAACGCAAAAAGTAGCGAAAGCTAACAATGAAACGCCCGCTAGTTTGTATCTCCATCGACGAAACATCCGCCATCGGACAGAAGAAAACAAGGATGATATACACATAAGACAAATCTACTCGAGGAATTTGTGTTATTCCGCAGGTGACAAAAAAATAAAATATCGAATATTATTCTCAAATCGAATGGTTTGACGTCTCGTGATTTGTTTCATACCAAAGTGACACGCGAGGCATGATGGTCAGCTAATTGAAATTCACGTATTCCAAAAAGTACTTGATAAAAGACCACACGAAAAACAACCCCAAAAGTGAGAAAGGGGTCGACCACATGTAAGGTTGGGTGAGAGGGGTGTGCACCTGTTTTTTTCTCCAAATTTAAAAGAATAAATTATATACTTATGCACATTCAGGCAAAGGACACGGCAGAAATGCACTAAACCAGTAAGTCACTCATCACTCAAACACTTTGCGAGGTTCTGTAATTCACATATTTCTAGTGTAGTTATGCACTCTGAATTTTGGATATTACTTGGTGCTGAGGCACCTCTCTCAAGCAAACTTGGATGACTCTCATAAGCGGTAATTGAATGTGCTTCCGAGGCAGTCCACTTACGGGAGGTTAACAACTGTATGAAAATTTTCTCCACAAATTCCTGTGATGTTAAGGGGGACAGGGGTATGGAGGAACCCTGGAGTATAGGAGGGGGAAAGGGGAAATGGCACCAGAAGGCCCCCCCCTCCCCCACCGTTATCTGTTGTTGAAAACTGTAACCCATTATCAATACCATCACTAGCAGGTGTAACTGCTGTGCAAATGTTCCTTCAGCACTGAAAAAAGGACACATGTTGTGCATGTACAACCTCATTATACCTGTATACAAAAACACGATAGTTGATAACAAGTAAATGATAACACAGATGAAGTTCCTATGCTGTACTTATGAACTACAGTTCATGTTGGCCTCTGCAGGGTATTGAGATTCAAGAGAGAGTTTATTCAGCAGACAAGCCACTTCAAGATAGATTAATGAGAAGAGAATACTCTGTTGGCAGATTTGTAAAACAAGCTGCAAGGTACAGTTTACAGTGTTACTCAGAAATTAATAAATAAAATAAATAAATAAATAAATGGGAATTAGCAGTGGCACAACCACAAGGTGGCTCTTCTTCCACTGTGTCCAGATCAAATTGGAATTTAGAAATGTTGGTTTTTGAGGAGAGGGGAAAACCAGAGTACCCGGAGAAAAACCTCTCAGAGCAAGGACGAGAACTAACAACCATAAATGGACATAATTCATGTTTATTTCTAATTGTGCTATGACTAATCTGATGCAAGGTAGAACTCGAAATAATAATAATAATAATAATAATAATAATAATTATAATTATAATTATTATTATTATAATTATTATTATTATAATCAAACCACATTTTATTTCATCTGAATTTCAATTTTATCAGACATCTCTGTTAACATGTGGAAATGCAAGACAAAAAAGTTAAGTCAACATGTCATATTATTATTATTATTATTATTATTATTATTATTATTATTATTATTATTATTATTATTATTTCAGGTACATGGAGTTTTTGGCCAGTGGTGGACATAATTTACAAGAAAGATGCTGCTGGAAAGAGGTGCAATGACTTGGACAAATTATTAACATGGTCATTCCAAACTTACATAAATTCCAGATCTGATGGTCCTTAAATAGCACTAACTTGGGCACAATCAGGAAAGAGGACAGGGAAAGATACACAACATCATGATGTGGAGCAAAATGCGTGGAAAGTAGTGAAACAAATTTGGATGAAAAGTTAGAGGCAGTCTACAACAGTTACCAAGAAGATGCTGAATGCAAGAGTTTCGTTAATGTCCTGCAACACTAGCTGGTGCTCAAGAGTCAGTTACATGTAGTCGACTAAATATGAACAAGGAAATTAAAAGGAAAAGAAGTAGTGAATATTATAGGGGATCCTTTCAACATATTATTTTAATTCTGGATTAGCACTTGTCTGAGAAAGTGACCAATAAAATTTTGTCATTCATTTGACAGGCATCAAATTCTCCAGCTACTTTATTGAAGCCATTTTATCCAGCTCGTGTTGTGGAAACTGCTGATGTACCAGGCACAGGAAGATTCAAGGCTTATTCAAATGGACACATCAATGTTGTGTTCAGTGACAGAACAATCCTTGATCTAAGAAATGCAACTAACAACAAAGAAAATGAGCACCAGAATTCTTCGTGCCAGCTTATTCTCCCTGATGGTGAAGTTCATAGCTTTAGCCTGGGAGATGTGGAGCAGTGTGCTGTTTATCAGCGGTAAAAATTCTCATTATAAAAATTTCCTCAACTTCTTGTTCACAGAGTCGTTATCACCTTTCTCTTTGAATTCTTGGCATTATAGGAAGAAATACTAAATAAATATTGTGTGTTTCCACATCAATCAAGATCCTAAATTGTAGGAAATTAATCTTTACTTGTGTTTTTTTTGTTTTTGTCTTTATTTTTTGCAATCACACGACAATACAACAACCACAAAATACATAAGGGAAAAAAATCCAAACAGTGCACAACTTGCAAGGTTTACGACTACATGTGTGTTTCCACATCAATCAAGAACCTAAATTGCAATCTTACAACCTGAAATTATGGTGGGGAGATGTTTAGTGCATTTATCAATCTTGTCCTTGTGTGTGCTTTCACAACACACTTGACTCTCTCAAAGCACACTGTACCTCTGATTCTATATTAAAGGTGCATGCAAATTGTTGCTGCAGCTACCTGGCAAACACAGAGAAGATTAAAACTGAGGATTGTAAAACCAAATTTACCATTGTGGCCAATTGCAATAGATGCAAATAACCCAATAAACCAATCATATGTGGGTAACTCAGTCAACTAGCATCCCATCCAGGGGAGGCCTGTCAATACTGCTATTTACTTTGTCTTGCTAAAAAAAAAAAAACTGGAGTTAGGCCCTCACAAAGACCCCTTATTGTCCATGTGTCCCCACCCACACAGGTACTTACAGACAGCTCACCACTGGGAAGAATGGGTGAAGGCCACACCCTCACAGAGGAGAACATTCTATAAAGACACCATATGGGACCCTGAGAAAAGGGGGTGAGTTAATGTCCATAAAATAATGATTATTTGATTCCTTATTCGTAACAATCATTCATTGTAGTGTACTAGTCAGATTAAAACGATGTTACTTCTAGGTCTTCTACACCAATGCATGTACTAACTATGTTTTATCTTTGTGGATTAACAGAGCTATTAGTGTTGAAATGGAAAAGATAAAAAGATTTAACTGTATCCTTTATTTTTCACAAGATATAAATAGCCCCACAATTTGTAGGTTTTGTGGATTTCATGACTTTGATTTGAGTTTGGTTTTCTGTTCTCTGTCCTTGGAATATGAGCTAATAAGAGATGAGGAAAAATAAAAATTAGCCAAGAAAAACTTTAAACCACAAGTTGAATGGCATCAGAAAATAATGAAATGAGTTACCTGATTCACGTCAATTTCAAATGAAAGAAACAAACTAAAAAAATTCAAGGCATGAAGGAATAAATTGTTGATGTACTTTGTAAAACATTTATTGGTACCAAGATTTCTTTGAGTAACGTTCATTTAATAAACAGTATTGAAGTTACACTTTTAGTGGTCATTGATCATGTCTTTTAATCCCTGTTGTTTTCATGTGAATTCTTAGCTGTCGTGATGAACCAAGGGTCAATGCCCATAGGACTGCATGGCTTGCTACTCTCTCAAGTATCTTTACATTACATTGTCTGTGTAAGGCTTTCACCATCCTTAATGTTGCCTTAGATATTCATAATCAACAAAGCTTTGGAAATATGACCCATAGAACACTCAGCGACAAGCAGAATTCTACAAAGGTATTTCATCTAGTACACTGTCACCATTCAGTTTTGTCCAGTTGAACCTGATTTGTAATTAATTTTTAAGTTAATTTTAAGGTTACTTTTTGGGGTCTGCTACTGCCCAAAGTAAGCACAAAGTCATCATTTGCCAGCTGATGCATTTTGTCAACCTACAGCCTAAAGTTTCTACCTGAGTAAATGGGTACTTTCCATTATGCCAAAACATAATGTAATGCTTCAGTCCAGGTGAAAATTTTCTGGAAAAAGTGGTCCACCTCCAGAGGTGGACCTCTTTGACTGGTCGGTATGGTCTGACCAAAACTTGCTGTTCCATTTTCAAAAATTCTCATTTCCAGTCCCACTTCACTGAGAAGTAATCGAAATTTTAGTCAAAACTAAATGGAATGCTTCGGTTCGGTTGGAAATTTTGTTTCTATCAAACAATGTCATTCCATTTTCCCTTAGTTAGTTCCACTGGTCTCTGACTGGTCAGTCAGGCATAATGGAAAGCACCCAATGCCTCTGCATTACCTGTCTATAATTTCCTTTCAGTATCAACTGATTGTCTACTCTGCACACTAACAATAATTTTTTCTTCTTCGTTTAACTTTTATTAGCAGGGACTTGAAGGTAATGAGGAAGCTCTAAACCTGCCTGATCAGCAAGACAGAGAAGCCATTATCAAAAGTGTCCTAGAACAGAATACCAAGGCTATAGATGACATTGACGGACTACTAGCTACACTAAGAAATTAATTTTCAAAGTGGTCACTGACTACAAATGTGTAGTCAGTGAATGTAAATGTTGACATGAGAGTGTGTTTATTACTGCATTTTTCAATAACATGCAAACTCTGAAAGTTAAGCCTCTACCAACAGCTGTGTTTTTCACTACCGTCAATCAAAGTCTCAAAAGACAAAGAAGTTTAATTCAGTGGGTTCAAGAGGTCACCTTCATTTCCCTCTGATTGGCAGATTTTGACCCCCTTTGTTTTTCATGTTCCATTGGTTGTAATTATGATCATTAAAAAATGCAATCATTTGTCAGATTATGAAGTTCAGAATTTGCATGTTACGGAAGGGTGCAGCAAACTGTTCTCTTCTACAATCACACCTGGAGTTATGGGATGTGGTTTCCACCTTCTAAGTCCTTGGATTCTACTGAAAGCTACTAAAGAACACTTTGCTGTTGTGCTCTTTGTTTGTTTTTTAGTTTATTCCATGAAGAAACTTGACGAATTTTTAGTCTTGAAATCTTTGTAAATGGTTTGAACCCAGGAGTCATATCACAGGTCGGTAAATTATGATCGTCCAGGTGAGTGTAGTCCTGAGAAGGACTGTTTGTGATGACATTGACTGACGTTTTGACAACACTCACCCAGGCAATCATAAGTTACCGACCTAGATATCTTTTGAGAGTAATGAGGGAGTCACTGTCTTTCAAGTTTTCTTCTTCTTAGCAGGTTTTGTAGCTACTCTGGTGTCATGCTTTGCTTTCATTTCTTTCCAAGAGTGCCACAGTAGCAAAACAGGAATTACCACCCAAAGACTGTTAAAAAACACTAAATATAACCACAGATTAAGACGGGAGCTCGTGTCCAAACTTGGGCTACCAATTAACCACTCAGGACAGAAGGTCATCCATCCTGTTTAAAATATTGAGTAAAATAACAACTAATCAGATTTCGTACTGTCACAATTTTGATTACAAAACTCTCAAAGTGATAATCATCCTACAAAACTGTGAGTGTGTGAGTTACATATCATGTAGGCTGCATCATGACACAACTGATCATAATTTGAAGACATACCTCCATACAGCTCACAAACACAGAGCATTATCTGCACAAAGTGCCTGTTAGAAATGCAACAAAGCACATACCGGTAAGCTTCTCAGTTCACAAAAATAATGCGTGCGTAGGGTGTAATATTATTGCAATAATGGTAGGTGTGACTGATATTCTGGCTGTGCTATGGGAAAATAAGGGACTAATGCATTTAACATTCACAAGTCCAAGTTAAACTGTTATGTGCTTAACTCAGCTAAAATAAATGAATGCCATTCTCCACAGTGGAACGATGAATGCAATAAATGAACTCAAGATTGATGGCTTTAAAGCCAAGAGTCATAATTACCTGTAGTGTTTGTCGAAGAAAATAGCATAGATCAACAACAGAGCCAGTGGTCCTGTAATAACAACTGTAAGAATCTCTAAAGAAACAACTGTGGGATCAGAATGGAGCCACCTTGCATCTGCTTTACCGTATTCTTTCCCTGTGGTGAATAATTAAAAACTTTTTTAAACGTAAGGTATAATTAATTCAGCATTTCATGATTTTTATAAGCATGGTGTAAAGAAAGTGAAAGCTTTCTGTGTGTAAATAAATAAAGAAAGACTGGATCCTTTAAACATTGATGATCCTAGCAGAAATGCAGGACTCATGACAGAATGAAACGAGTAAATATGACCTAGCTCACGATGAGTCTCCCAGTAGCTCAGTGCTTATAGCATCTTACCACTGTAAAAAAAGGTCACGGGTTCACTTCCTGTCAGGAACTCAGATTTTTTTTGTCCCACTCATGAAAGGCTGAATATAGACTGTGAGGATTCTCTCTTTTCTCCTATTTTGTTTGGAGTGAAAAGATCGAGTTGCAAGTCGTGAGTATTAATGTGGGGGTGGAAGAGGAAGTGATTAAGAATCTGTATTTTAAAGGCACCTGTATTATAGAGTGTACATAAGGAGAGCTTTGACTGAAGTATAATATTTCATTAAATGGAGTGAATTAAAAAAATTAAAAAAACATACTCACACACTTCAGCCAGGATGTGGTTGGTATTATTAACAGACCCAGCGAGTGAAAAGTAAACAAATGGCCCTTCCTGAGAAACAAAAAAGATTATGGTTGTTTATCATTTAAGAGGAAAACCAGTGAACCATGGTTTGTGGAAATGATAAGCAAAACTGGTGAATAGGAAATTTCACTTGGGATATATTGGCATGTACCGTTCGTGCAGTTTATTCCAATTTACAGAGAGAGTCTGAAACTAGTTTGTCTACTGGTACAGACACAACTTTCCATTCAAATGCTCCAGGTTGGGAATATTTGGACTACCTCTCAACACATTCCTTTTATTTTGGAGATTTTCCTATTGGGCAAACCAGAACAGCCTTACCATTTACAGTCCACCCGAAATTTCCAGATTTTATTTGTAAATGATAAACACTATATATGTCAAAAGTAAGCTGTACAGTATATGAAGCTCCTGATTATTACCTCCTCATAAATACCACCCTACCAGATATAAGTATTTGAATGTCGAGTGCACAAAAATGAAGAAACAGATTTGATTTGATTTGAGCAATACTTTGGACCCCTGGGTGGGGCACTGAAAGGAAATCCTTCACCTATTAGTAATTAAGTTAAATGGTGGGCACCTCATGCTCCCTTCTCCCCCACCCACCACTTAAAGAGTAATAAGTGCAATAGTTTTGTGAACATGAAGGGTGTCACAGACTGGGCTTGAGTATTAAGATTTTGACTGACAGATCACATGTTGAGGGATATAAATTTCTTGGGATTTTGCTAGGGAAACTAACTTCAACCATAAGCACTCCCGACAAGGGAGGGATTGGCACTTTTGTGCCTGGATGACCAATGTTGATAATAATGCAGTCTCCTTTCAGAGATATCACTCACTAGCTAAATTATTTAGTGAGTGATATCTCTGACAGGAGGCTGCAATATATCAATCTCAACTTAAACTTAAAATGAAGTTTCCACTAAATCTTTTTTGTTAAACGAAATAAAATCACCTCCTGTCTTGAGGTTTCAAACTGAAATCAACACATGCCGAAAAATATAACCCTCTGGGGGTATCACACCCCTCCCACAATGCAAGGTGTCAAACTTAATTAACACCTTACCAGTGTGAAATGTGTCATCGCATCATAAAAGAGCCACGCAGTTATCCATTTCTCCACAGATGGGAGCTTATGACATACACCAAAGGCCAAAACTACCGCTCCTATGCATTCCAAAAACGTAAAAGACAAGCTTGCAATAGTCACGAAATTTTCCTCGAGAAAGCCCGCCATTTCCGCCATTTCGATAATTCAACGTACACTTCATGTACATACTATTGAAAATGACATAATAAGGTCATTGAAGCGCCATTTTGGCCGAGGAAACTGGAGCGACAAAAGATTTGCAAGTTCGATTGTTTCCTTTTTGAGGCGTACACATTCATAAAGTAAAGAAAGTCGTTTTCTGAGCCCGTTTTGTTGTGACCATCTTGTCTTTTGATTTTGAAAGGTCTCAGAAGTGGTTGCCAGCATATCAGGTAAGAGTTTCATCCACTAGAACATCCTAAAATTATCTTGGAATTTGCATTCTTCGCCAACATAAGCTGATTGCAAAGCCGCCTTGCAATAATTGCAAGCATGTAAGTTGCACGAATTCGAGTTTCTCTTCCAGTTTGGATATTAAACGTCAGTCAAGCTCAGTTAACGCACGCTGTATCAAAAACCGAATTTCCAGACCGTGTACGTACGAACACGTAAGACTACAAACCTGCAAGTTCATCATTGCGTAAATTTAACGGTTTTGTGGTCTTACTGCAAGATAAAAAACTACTCGTTTAGGTGTATTTGCCAGATATCTTAACAGGTTGCTGACGGTTGGTGGGCTTTCTTGTCTATTTCAGCAGTCACTTGATTTCAAAACATGGGTCATGATAATGTATCATGCACTTATTGTATCTCTCCTAGTACGCTCGCTGCGATTGGTCAATTTTGCGGGCTAGCGTCCAGCATAGCCAAGAAACAGTCTTAGCACAACTAAGAGCTAAGAACAGACGACGATAGATTTTGTTGAGATTTCTTCCAGTATCTTCTTTGACATATAAAGGTCACATGCGAGCGGTAGTAGTTGACTACATAGAAATGTATACAAAATTGTACAATGATTGATAATTATTATTTGCGAAAGGAATTATTCATCTTCTATTTTCTCTCTACAGTCGAACACTTTTAATAGATTTTCACCAAGCAAGATTACTACCCCTCTTTTTTACCTATGACTGAATGGTGAACTGAAACTGAATTGATCTGTAACCCAGGTTACATTCAATTTTGGAACAAAATCAAACTAAATCAAACAAAATAAATGACTAGTTTCAATTGTCTTTCTTTAATGATTAGTTCTCTTGAACTCAAAAAGAAGTTTGATTGTAAATGTTCGGTTATTTAAGAGTTGTTTCAGTTGTTTTTTTTTTTAGCAGTGGATCTTTAGGTAAAGGTCCACTGCTAACTTGTTATCTTACCATCTGGCATAGTTGGTTTCAATAACTTCTGATGTGAGTGGCTGCCAAGATCAAAATAATGTACGTCATAGCACCACCAACAGCTGCCTGGTAATAAAACCTCTCACATTAGTATTAAAAATAATAATCTTTATTAAGGACATTTACATAATCGTGCCCATTGAAACTTGTTGATACCTAGTGCAAAGGAGCTCTATATTATCTGTTAATCATGGAACTTCTAAATGTATTTGGGTATCGTTTGGGTGAAAATTAGTGGAGTGTATCAATTGAGTGAGGAATAATAGAAGAATAATAAGCAGCAAGAGAATAACAGTGAAGTTAACTGTGCAAATTATGTGCTTTAAAATATAGACTGTAATGCATGGTGAAATAAATTGTTTATCCTATATTGCTGAAATGTGCTTGGACATATTTGGCAATAAAATTTAAGTTCTTTAATTTTGGGACGAACGTTGTGGTGGAAAGTTCTTGGGGAAACAGCACTAAAAATTAATGTGGGAGAGCAGCTTCTCGCAAAGTGGAAATAGTTTGCATTTACACAATGTAAATGGTGGAGTGCAAAGCATCATTGATACCCCACTTTTTACGGCCACTGTGTTTCAATGAGTGCAATTCCATAATGATAGGTGTAGAGATTACCAGGCTAGACTGGTTAGGGTATGGATCCTCACAGGAGAGGGCTATGTAGTTTTCATACTGCCACAGACAGTTATTGATCACAGTAGCATTACCAATGGCTTTTTGTTTTGAATGTATTTACTGATTGTGATTTAATTTGTGGCAGATCCATAGCAAGGTTGAGGGTGCTTTTCTCATTGTGGCACCATGCCTCTTTTTGGCTCCTCCAAAAAGAACCCTGCTGAAATCGTCAAGATACTATGTGATGCACTTCAAGTTTTGGAGAAAGAGACTGTCAGCAGTAAGAAAACAGATAAGGTCAGTTTGTTTTGTTGCTTAGGCCTAGTTCAAACATCAAACTTAACATGTGCCAAACCTAATGCAAATAGCAAAAATGATATCTTTTGCTCATATGCATCATTAAAATAAATTAGGCTCAGCACATTAAAGTTTGGCGTTTGAACTAGACCTTAGTATTCTAAGGCTATGGGACAAAGAGAGAAAACACTTTTTTTTTCAGAAATTGTTCGGCCTTCACAAAGGCTTGGTATTTCTCTGATGTGTATTTTCTTATTAGACGCTTCATCTAATCAGATGTGCAACAGTTTTTGGATCCAATAGTCTGCAGGAAGTTTTGATAAGCAGGCACATGATAGTGTGTAAGGATTGCTTACAAAGCCTACAAAAATACTGAATGTTTTTTTGCAAATTGTAAACAAAATGCTAGCTTAGAATGTCTATAAACTTGGACAACCTTATGGTTCATCTAACATTTTTTATAATCTTTAACCAATGATGTCACGAAAGTGCCGTCATGGCTAATGTCAAAGGCTACAAGAACGGCGCTGTCCGATATACAATGTACGGTATACAGTGTCTGTCTTCGTCTGAGGCCAGGGGGGGGGGATTCTGTGAGATGTTTAGTGGGGGTGTGCCACCATACCGGGACACTGAAACCCTTCTTATCAGCGGCACATGCCCATACAGCTTATACTATGGGAGTACAACCTCCGGACTTTGAACTGTTTTGCAATCACCAGGAACTATTTAATGTTACTTCGAATTTGCTGTTTTTTGTACTTCAGGTCTGGCAGGATTTTATTCGCGATGTAGTCCTCCGTTTACTTAGCCGTAGTACAAATTTTCACAGCAGCAAACACACCAGAAATTATACACAAGACGGACTTGTCAATTTGAGATCCACTTAAGTATATGAATTCACACACACGTTGTTTGTTTCTGTTTTCCTAATTATTAATTTCCAAGTGGAATTATTAGTTTTCGTAGAGGAACATTTTGACTTCTGACCAGCTTGACGGCAACAATTGTTTTTCGCTTTCTAGTGGAAATACAAAAGAAAGATAAAGAGAAAGATAAATAATGAGAATCCCGAGCTGAGAAGCAAGCTGTTTTTAGATAAGTTAATACAATTTGTTTATTCTGGATATAAATATTTCGGTGCTGTTTGAACAGGGTTCATACGGGTCATGGAAAACCTGGAAAGTCGTGGAATTTTAGAATTTGATTTTCCAGGCCTGGAAAGTCATGGAAATTAAGCATTGATCATGGAAAGACATGGAAAATGAAGTTCTGCAAGGGTCTTGTACAAAATAGATTTAATTGGCAGTTGCTTTTTCTGTGAATGAAAATCGCAAGAAGAGAAAATTAATGAGCCATAAACTGGATCCACTTCACCTTTTTTGTAAACAAAAAGCTAAATTTAGGTCATGGAAAACGTTAAAAGGTCATGGAAAGTCCTGGAATTATAAAATGTTAAAAGGGTATGAACCCTGTTGAAAGCAAAGCAGAATATTTATTTGGCTACAAACACTACAAGTACAAGCTGAGTCCCAAAACGGGTTCTAGAAATAGATGAACTGTGAAAATCTGCGTCTTTCGCACAAATTAAATTTCGTATATCAAATTTCAACCCGCGTATGCAAATTAAACAAAATACAATCGGAATTTGCAGGGGCTTGTTCCTAGCTATTCCTAAAACTGAAAAACTTGAATGAAACTAGTATTAAAAATGCAAGTTACAGTCAGTTGTGGTGATCAATTAATTAGAGTAAAATGTTTACAAGATACCAAACTTTACCTTGGGTTATTTATAGTTCAAAGCGTATGTTGATTTCAGAACAAATTTTGCATATTCGACATCTGCTTGTAATTTGAACCTTCGGAATGTAACGCATCGCTTAAAACACCTCTAAAGGAATGCAAGTGACAAAGCATTCTAATGGAGACCTACTAAATTTTGCAAGTTTTTTTCATGCCTAATCAGGAGTCGAGTACATAAAAAATGCAAGAAACAGACATGTGAGCCTGCGTGCAGACGTCTCCTATTTCCTTCCACCCGCGGAAAAGGGACGTCTGCAAAACGGCGTCGCTAATCGTGTTCCAGTATCCTGCTGTTCGGATTTTAAATTTCGCATAAATTATGATAACACAGTTTTGTTTTCTGTGCCAGAATCGTTTCCCTCTGATCGCTCCGTGATCGGAGGTCGAACAGGACTAAGAGGAGGAATCTGAATTTTTCTCAC
>Ga0126336_10000771_pt1 | contig 14628 bp, 10 predicted proteins | sample SidCmetagenome_FD_92530 | JGI IMG/M metagenome (GOLD analysis project Ga0126336, IMG submission 92530) | Coral microbial communities from El Islote,Puerto Morelos, Mexico - Siderastrea C C metagenome | ecosystem: Host-associated > Invertebrates > Cnidaria > Coral | place: El Islote,Puerto...
GCGTATTTTTATCCCCTAAAAACTTTTCATCTGTTCGGATTTCTTAGCTGAAAGTCTAGTGATCCGAAAATTATAGGGATCAAAACTTACCTTTTCGAAAATTTCAGCCAGAAAAAAGGCTCCCGAAAATTCTAGGTGACCTTTTAAGGGTAGAAATCCGTTAAAAATGGGCAATAATACCATATTTTAGATGTTCGAAAATCCTAGAAGAGACAGGCAAGCAAGAAATTTTACAACAAATGTTCCGAAAATTCTAGATCTCAAATCGTCTTCCGAACAGATATTTTTCCGAAAATTGTCGTTGGGTGCCCCTGTAGTTTGGACGTACGGCACAATTTTGCTAGAATTATTTTCACTGTTTTTAATTAAAGAATCTCATTTTCTTGAATGATGAAAACTATTGTTTTGTTTTGGCAAAAAGTGGCCGATTAACAAGGCAGTTTTTGAATAATTGAACTTTAAAACCGGTGCAGCTTACTGCAATGGCGTGAAAATGATCGCGAACTGCACAAATAAACAACTACAAACTACGAACGGCAAACTAGAACTCGATTTTGTCGATAAAGAAATGAATACTCGCCTTTTGAAGAACTTCGATGCCTTTAATTCCACTGTAATTCTGTCCTTTCACATCTACAACGGTTTGTAAGAAGCAATTTCGATTTTGCAGCGCAAAACTTTCATGTGTTTGTTAGCCCAGCGACCAAATTTAAAAATTCGCAAAGCCGGTCCGGATAGGAAAAAACTGGACCGGCGGAACGCGCCCCAACAGCCCATCAAATTCAAGGATTCCGGATTTCGGACCGGAAAGATGCTTCAGAAAAAAATAAATTGTTGTATTTCTGTTGGGCCGATGGGTGTACTTGCACCTTGTTTACAAATATCCAGTAGTTTCTTAGAAGACAGTTGTTTCAGTGTCACGCTTTCACCATTTATGTAGAGGATGTAATCAAGAACCTTTATGTCAGATGTTTGTTGAAAGAAATCTGTTCCAGCATTTTTTAAAATATTTTTCCAAGAGGCAGGAATTGCAGCATATGTTCCAAGCAGTAATAAGTAGTCATTTGAAGTTAGTCCTTTGTTTTTGAAAAATGGCCACGGTTGAAGCTTACCATGCTCTAATTAACAAATAGATTCCATTTTGCCGTGCGTCTGTTCAGTAATAGATCACAAATGACGTCAAAATGTGGTATGAACAAAAAAGTGGCCCACGAGCCGCTAGGCGAGTGGGTCACTGATGTTCATACCACATTTTGACGTCTTCTGTGATCTATAACTGAACAGACCCACGGCAAAATGGAATCTATTTGTTTTATATAATAACACAAGACTTCAGTACACTTCAGTGTGAGCAATGCCGCTACCTGTGAGCTAAGTTGTTTTCATTTCACGATAACAGTAAAGTTTTCGTAAACACGAAGCATTGTAAAACCGATTAAATAAACAGAAAAGGTGTACGATGCTTGGCGTATTGTTTCTCAATGTAGATTTGTGATTAAGCTGAACTTTTTTGCTTTGTTGTGGCCCACGAGTTTGAAAAACTTTGCCGACAACTCTGATTTGGACTATGAAATCTGATCACGTGCGCGAGTCACACCACAGCGTGACGTCATCTATGCGTCTGTACTCTGATAGATCATAAGTAAGAACCAATCAAAATGCGCGTAGAATTCAGGTTATTATATAATAGAATATTGCTTATACAAACAATTCCTTTTGAGATCATTTTTTCACTGTAGACAGTTTTGTTACTAATTCGCAAATAACGATTATTCTATAAGATTTCATCGACAACTTGCATTGACTCTCAGTAAGTGTGTCATTCTTTGCTAACTTGCACCAGACGGCGAAACAATCACGATAGAATTTAGGAAGGACCGTGGGTAGGTCGGTTACACTAAAGTTACAGTGCAAAATAAATTTCCCACCTTGGTTCTTTAAAATATAGGATAGGAAATGCTTCCACGGTCTAGAGTATTTATCAACATATTTCTTAAGACATTGAATGTGCTGGGTATCAATCATCGATTCGATATGAGGCATTCGAAAGCCGCCGTTTTCATAGTCGCTTATTAAGGCCAGACGTTTAATTTTATCCTTGCCATTCCACACAAACTGGTAGATGATAGAATTTACTTGCTTCACGATATCTTTATTTAAGGAGATGACAGATGCTCGAAACATAAATTTTGGAATAGCAAATGTTTTAATAATTTGAATTCTTCCATATAGAGAAAGATTCCTCCATTGCCAGCTGTTTAAAGTCTTTCTTAAAGATTTTAAAATCGCGTCAAAATTGAGTTCTCGTTTCTTACGCCAATCAAAGGTAAAGTAGATACCCAAAATTTTCATGGGATGATTAATTTTTTCGACATTAATGTTTGAAATTTGGCTATTATTGTTACTGTTGCCAAGCCAGAGAGCTTCCGTTTTTTCGTTGTTAAGCTTTAGGCCAGAACAAGTTCCAAATCTCTCAAGGGTGTCTTGGAGTACTTTAAGAGAGGCATTATCTTTTAAGAGGTCAAGTCGTCTGAAAAAGCAGTAATTTTCGATTCATTATTATTATGGAAAGTTTTTACTAAAACGTTATATAATTAAACTCCAGACCATTTCATGGCGCTTCTATATTATTATATTCGTTATTCCCTCTCCTCGAAACGCTGTAGCAATTGAACAAGTGCTGAGACCGCAATCAAAATTCCCCAAATAAAGACGTATTGTTAGGTTATGGCCCACGTTCAATATATCAAAATTGCACATTGCATACGGCTGCATACATTAGTGGCTTTCGAACAATCAGAAATTCTACGAGGTTGTAAACATGTTGTGAATTCGGAGTGTAACCGGTAAATAGGCTTTCTCCCCAACTTTTATATTTGATTTTGTTTTCTTTGTATCAAGTCTCCTGTGGGAATTATCAGACAAAGATTTTATTGAAAATTTTCATTTTTTCGGCGGATAGCCTCGGAGTCATGTTAGAACTTTGTTTAATCAAACGTGGGCTTTTTCTGAACTGTCTGCATATGCATGAGTTTAGTATGAAACAGCTAATGTGAATTTAAAATTAATCGGGATGAAAGAGTTAACCGACTTGATTGACTTCATTCTAAAGAAATTATAATAATAATAATAATTGGAATTTACAGTGGCATCTCCACATAGTGGCTCTTCCGATCCCACTGATTCCAGATCGAATTGGAATTTAGTAGTGTTGGTTTTTGTGGAGGGAGGAAAACCGGAGAACCCGGAGAAAAACCCTCGGAGCAAGGACGAGAACCAACAACAAACTCAACCCACATATGACGCCGGGTGTGGGAATCGAACCCGGGCCACATTGGTGGGAAGCGAGCGCTCTCACCACTCCGCCATCCCTGCTCCCCCAAATTACTACAAAGGCTTGCTTTATTTGTCATATTTATCCAGTTTTTGGATTTTGATCTTTGAAAATATCCCTTGAAGTTAAGACACAACTGAACTCAACACTTTCATTTTCGAGCTGAAACTGACTCCTTAGGGATTACTGTTGTTGTATATGAGGATAATATCTCCGAGTACATGATTTTGATTCTTTACACATACTACTTAATAATATTGCATAAAAAGGGCAGATTCGAGCGATGTGGCGCACACTGCCGGAGCTTATCTCGGTTTCGATAGAATTAAGCAACTAGGAATATTTCTACTCCCCCCTGAATGGGATGCTAATCCATCGCAGGGTACCTCCAGCATTATTTGGCCGGTACCCATTTATACACCTGGGTGGAGAGAGGCACTATGAGAGTAAAGTGTTTTGTCCAAGAACCAACAGAACCCGGCCAGGGATCGAACCGGGAACGTCCGCTCTGGAGTACGGCGTGCTAACCATTAGGCCACCGTGCCTCAGGCGGTAATAACACTGTAAGGAGAAATTATAATCTGTTTGATCCTAGTATTCAAAACAGATATCGGAAACGGTTTTTAGAAGTTCTCACAGATTTATTTAGTTTCACTGGTAAATGTCATCAATAATGCATAGTACTTGTTAGCTTTACCCTCAGCTGATTTATATTTAAGGAGGCTCGACGTAGTTTTCCTAGCCCTGAGGTGGTTAAAAAAAGAGTGTGACTTTCCACCTTAAAATATCTGTTACAAGACCACTAAATACACATTGTTTTTTGAAATTTTGGCTGATATTTTATTATTACAGTTGTTAAATCAATCAATCAATCAATCAATCAATCAAGCAAACATCCAATTAATTAATTAATCAATCGATCAATCAATCAATCATTTTTGTAGAATCAGGTATAACTTTGGTTAGTTATATGTATTAAAGTTTTTCATTGTCCCATGCATACTCGTGACAAACTGAATACAAGCTAATCTTGGCGTTACCATAGTGACTGATCTTAGCAGTATGCAAAACGTACATCATGTAATGTTTTTTGTTTCAAGCGTTTAACAAAATTCCTCCAAAAGAGGGGACTCTTTCTATTGAACAAGCAGGCTAGATTATTAAATTCTTGTTCATTTGATTTCGTCTATAAAGATCAAATCAAATCAAATCTCATCCAGGTCAAATTCCTCCCTACTGATTGGCATACAATTCTTTTAAAGCTGGTCTTGAGAATTTGTTTTTTGTTTGGAGGATCAAATAAAATCTATTTAAAGTAAATGTTATCTTATATTAGATGAATGCTTCACGAAATTAATGCGAATTGCAAACATTCGAGTTAACTTCCATGACCTTAATTTCCATTATTTTGGCCCCAATTTCCCGATACAGTCCAGACGTTCTTTAATCCTAGGAAAAAGCATAAATTCGTAAGGATGGAAATCTGCTGGTTTGACTTTAACTGCGAATAGCGTTCAAAATGCTGAGATTTCTTTGTGTAAAGTACCACGAACATAGTTTCCGTTTAGGATTTTTCGCCAAGTGCTGAAATAAACTTGTCCCTGTTGTACCAACAATTTTTTTCTTTGTGTACATCGCGTTAATTTCCTTCAGTTTGAAAAGTTACCCCCTCTTTCGCGTTAAAGTAATTTCTCCTTCAATTCGCGTTAATTTAGCAAGCGTTTCCTATAATAAGGAATCTGGTAATCACAAAAAAGGTAAGTTTTTTTCTCTGTTTACAAATTTAAGCGGAAGCATTGCGTTACGTTTAATTTAACGAATCTATAAATTTAACGAGTACGATTGGGTTGGAGGGTGTGCTTTAAAAGCACTATTACCAAAATCATATTCGATTTCATTATCATCTCCAACGAGAACAAAGGAAGCACCGTGAGTTTGTGTTATTCCAATCCCGTGATCAGCACTTGAGCAAAAACGTGAACGTCCTCCTCCACCAATCATCATCACTTATTCATCAAGCAAGCCCACGTCACACCAGAAACCGATTTTGTTGGCACTCTGGATATTTTCATTGCACTCAGCACGCTGAAACCCGCCTGTTTTCTTGTACTGACCGCCATATTCAACCGTGCAACTTCCCAAGCACTTATCTGTGGCCATAACTTTATTATTTCTAAAGTCGCCATAACTTGTGATTTTAGATCGGAATCTTTGTCCAGCCAAACAGTTACCAGTGGTCTTTAACAAAGGTATGTGACTGGGGTCATCACTGCGCGTGATCTTAAATTCTTTGCCGCTAACCAACCAAAAGGCTTGTGATAACATGTCAGTGTTACTTGACTGGCAACTTGCTGGTCATACCACCAGTAACCGGTGTCATTCATCCAATTCTTATCATCACTGCTTGAGAATCGAGCAATAAGAGTCCATCCTTTGCTGTCATCCGTCATGTGGCAGTACACCTAAGTGAAAGGCATGAATAATATTGTATATGATGGGCGCGCGAATTTAGCTGAAGGCGTGATAAATATTTTCTACATTTATAGATTTTTCTGAAGATGGAGGTCTATAGTTATTACACAAATTTTCTAGTGTTTGATACAAGTTGTTCCTTATTACTTGTAAATTGTTCAATTGGAGTATGACGTGCTCAATTTTCAGGCAGAGAAATTGTTCGCCGGGGTTAGGAAAAGCCATAATTTTCCATCTCAAAATGTGGTCCGTTTATTAAAAAAAACAATTGATATTTACTAAAATAACAGGCAAGTTGTAAGCCGCCTGATTACCCAATAACAAGAAAATACGATCCACAATACATAAAATTGATCATTTTTCACGTTTCTTTTACTACTTAACATACTGTAGCGTTTTACAGGGATTTCCAGCCCAGACAAAAACGGTAATTGATCATATGCCAAACATTATGGTAACTTTACTGCGGTGTTATCAATGACTTTAGCTTTTTTCAGTTTTTTTTTTGTGTGTATTTTACCTGTAGTCGAAACATCTTTCGAATTTCCTCGCAAGTCTTCGACAAACCTTGGAAATTTTCCGTGATTTTTAGCAGCTGATCTTTGAAAGATTTAGAAAAATTCTCGGAAACATTCGTATGACCTTCGGACAACAATTGAGAATCTTTGGAAATCTTTGTCAAATGGTCTAATCAAAATCTTCGAAAAATCATCAAAAACGTCACTTTTAATATGTTTATAGAACAAAATAATGCAAGGTTTTGGAGATATAGAATTTTTCTTTTCGCGTCCAACTCGCGTTCAACGTTTGCTGCTCTCATACCTAAGTAGACCCTAAGTAGAGCACTTGAATAGAAATTTCATATGTCCGGGCTTCCATGTATTATCAGAATCTGAGTACACTGCAGGCAATCCACGACTTAACGAACTTCAGACAAGAATGTCTATAAATAAGAAGTAAGTAGTACATAATTACTCGGGATTAGATCAATAATAAAAAAATCATAAATAAGCCGTACTGAAGATAATTGATTTTTCGTGTGTTTGATATCACCAATCACGTGCTGACAAGTTTGCCATGTTTCAATGGTGATCATGAATGAGTCATAAGTTTATTTAATTTAAGTCGAAACATCTTGGGATCTTCCTCGGCTATCATCGGCAATCTTTGGAAATTTTTGGAAACATTCGAATGACCTTCGGACAACATTTTGAAAATCTTCGGAAATCTTCAGAAATGATCGGAAATCTTCGGAAAATCGTCAAAAACCTCGTTTATACTAGTAGGTTTATAAAATAAACAAAATAACATGGTTGCACGGAGATATGAAATTTACCCTTGAGTGTTCAACTCGATATCTCACGAGTGAGCGCATTCTCTATGTACCTAACAAATGCAAAAAGAGAAGGTAACAACATTCAGGTCTCCGTCATTAAGTCTTGAAAAGAGATTCTCCAAAATAAACTAAAAAATGCATGAAAAAATTGAGAATTGAGAATTTTTATGTTAATCTGACAGGTCTGTCTGTTTTTAGCCCGCTAAGGAATGCGATTTCGTGTTGCTTTTCTCTTCACAACAAGTTCTATCTTGCTTACCTTTACATTGTGTTATCTTGACACTAAAATCAGTCACGGAGATAGCAACACACCCTTTCGTATCAGCATCTACGACAAGAGAGATGACTTCACATTTCGGATTGTTAATTTTCCTTATATGGACAGCAACATTCCAGCCAATCCGGCCTATGGTGTTTATATATCTCAATTGGTGAGATATGCCAGGATTTGCACATCCAAGATGGACTTCATACAGAGGCTCCGATGTATTTCTTCACGTCTTCTTCAGCAAGGCTTCAAATCGACATCGCTTCTTAAATCATTTAATAAATTTTATAAACGACACGGCGCATTAATTGGAAAATATGTCGCTACACTTAGAGAGTTAAGATCGGCAGTTCATCGTTAAAAAAACATCAAAGTATCCTTTGCTTGTTTGTAGTTTTTATATTGTACGTATTAATCATTTTTTCTGTTCACGCACTGTTTCCTTTCTCCATTTTTTAGGTGCGCGCGCTTGTCTCGTGATTTAATGCGCGCGCTTCACTTAATTTATTTGACGTGTGCGCTTACTTCGTAATTTAACGGTTTACATTTATTTTACGTTATTTTCCTTACTATTTGTCTTGTCTGTAACTGTGCTCACATCGTGGGTGGCTCCTCCTAAAATGTTCTGCAATTGGTATAGGATTTAATGGAGCCGAAACCAATTGTGGAATTGCACGCATTTTAGGCATCCTCAGTACTGATGAACGGTTACGGCAATTAGATATTTTCAGGAGCTCTATTCCGTTCGTGGTCTGTCCCCTTAGAATTCCATTTAATAACAAATATTCTCCATTTGGCAGACCTCCTTGCCACGGCGGCTTCACCACCTCCTTGCCCTTCATCCCCAACTTAAGCATCGCATCCTCCACCAGATTGCGCAGATGCCCTCTTATCTTGTCGGCGTCCAGGTGTTTGGTGCCCGGTATTATGAACTTATCAAGGCAGGTGCTAATGGTTGGCACTGCATAACCAAACCCCACTGGTGGTTTTTTTTTGGTGCCATCAACATCTAGGGTGATTTTGCCCCTCCAGGCGTCTTTTACCAATCCGTAATCAAACTCGTCCGGCTTTCCGATCTTCAGACCCTCATAGCTGGACCCCTTGAACTGGACTCTAAAATTGTAACAGGGATCGGCAGAAGCCACTTTCGCCATGATCTTAGCCAGTTCGTCAAACACCTTAAACTGAACCCTGATCTTGTCTTGGACGTTGACTTGTATTTTCTTATACACTTCGTTTAAGAAATTCTTGAACTTCTCAGGGTCTTTACCTATAATTGAGAATTCAGATAATCACTTACATGTGCATAAATAGGTCAAGTGGATGACAGTTTTAGAGCAGTTTTGACCTTCATGTTTGCAGTATCCTGGGTTATAAGTAATTTTTGTTTCGTTTCCTCAGAAACAAGGAGCTTTTGTTTTGGATTCGATGTGAACTATTTACACAGTGGAGGAAGCCTGATTCAGGCTTTTTTCGCTTTCTCCTTCAACTATCGAGAGCCTCGAACAGGCTACAGTGGAGGTTAGTATTATATCAAATCAGAAGAACGTGGAAGCAAACAAACTAGTAAAAAACAACCTGGAAAAAACATTTTCTTCAAATATCGAAATGAGATATTCGTCAGAAAGACGTACAGTTATTGAGATTTATTACAATAGAAATCTCTGCAATACTTCGATAAGTTCGATTTAAGCGATGTTTTGGTGAAAAAAATATAGTGACAGCCCTTTCTACCATATTGTTGACTTTGTAAATTTTCACCAATAAGGGCGCTTAGGAGAGACTTGATGTCTTCGGATGCCTCGTAATTGCTAGCACGGAAGAATTCAAGCTCAATCTCAACCAAGGATCTTCTCAACAATTCATAAACCCATCTCTCTTCAAACTTTGACGCCATACTTATCTCTAAAAATTATTATGCTTATCGTTTCGCGATCCGAAAATGGAACCCTATTTCTTTTTGAAATAGCTGCTTGTTGAGCTTTTCGCTTCTTGTACGTTTCAGTCTAGTTCCCGTCCCTTTCTTATTGGTACCCGCCCCTTTCTGATGTCCGATCTCGTCCTGTAACTGAAGCGCATTGAGCTTCGGGAAATCTGCTATAGAAGAAGAACAGTGGAACCTCGATTTAGCGAACCTCTATATAACGAAGTCCTCGGTATAACGAACGGTTTTCTTCAGCCCGGCCAAAGTTACAGTAATGGAACAGAACCTCGATATAACGAACCGCGTTTAACGAAATCCTCAGTTATAACGAACACAATCCAGAAGCCCAAACGTAAAATATACCTCGATATAACGAATGAATGTTAACATGTGACGAAAGATGAGTACGAATCAAGCCAACAAGGATGAAAGAGCTCATTACAGCTATACATATACAAACACAAACCCAAAAAAAATTTCAACAAGTCGACTTTATTCTCTTTGTCTCTTGTGAGTTCTATTAATTTCTTTACCTTTGAAGGCTTCTTGTGGAAAAAGGAATACATAGCTAGAATTTCTAGTTGAATGCCTTTGTCTCTTCGTTTACCAACCACTTCTACTGATATTTGTCCTCCGTGTTTTTAAAAGAAGTGGAAGACACGGCACAAGGCACACGATCCATGAATCGTTTTGTTACCATGTTCATTTTTAGGAAATTCTTAAATGGAGGACGCGTTAAGTAGTTTTGTTTGCTTGTTCAGGCTTTAGTACCGTAGCTATGTACAGATCTGTACTGAGACAATAGTTTCGTATAGACATAAAAGAACGATTGTTTTATTCAGTAGTAATTGATCAGACAGTCCAGTGCAACATACCACCGTTGAAAATTTTATTTTCAATTTAAAAATATTGACTATACCTCGATATAACGAATATTTTGGTGTTTTTTTCCTAAAATTCGTTAAATCGAGGTTTTCGATACAACGAACTCTCGATATAACGAACAAATTTCCTCAGTCCCTTGGCCCTTCGTTAAATAGAGGTTCCACTGTACCATTATCATCATTATAATCATCATCTAATTCCTCCCATCCTTCTCAGTTCCAGCAACCTTTGGAATCCTACTACCCTCCCTCTTTCTTCCCACATTCCTGTTAAGTTACCGCCCTGTGTCTCCCTCTACAAGTCACTTCAGAAAGGATATACTTGGATATACATATGTGGAAGCTGAAGAGAGGTAACTGCGTAAAAGGACTGAATGAAACTATACCGTTCTGTAATCTAGGTTTCTTCATTTTGTATGAAGATGCAATGTTCATCTGTTCTTACAGACAAACTGAGTTTTAAAAATCCTGACCAGCAATATCGATCTGATGTTGAAGACGGGTACTCTTTAGACCAACACCTGCTACTATTGTTATCTTCAACTTTTCTCTTCTATCTAAAAGACTGACGCTGTAAAGCGACAAATTCATGTACGAGATCATGTTTCGTGGACAAGTCTGACAAATTTGTAGTTAACGACTAATGCGAGTACTGACCTTGAAAGACTACTACATCGCTGGCACTTGCAAAAGTCCAGGCACCAGCAAGTAAAAGAATGAGAGCGAAATCCTTCAAACGCGATATCGTCATCTTTTTTGTAACCCTGGAAACAAAAGATAAAAACCGAGTCTTGACATATCAGTTGTAAAGCCCAGACCCGACGGCTTCCCAAATGTCCTGATTTACCACTTGCGGTCTGTATCACAACGTATCATAGCACAAAATCTTTTTCGTCTGAAGGTACCTTTTATTTGCGTGAAAATGAATATAAGAATAAAATTTCTAATACGGGAATGACTAAAAGAAAAAGTTAATTTGAAAGTAAAGGTGTCAAAAGAACGAATTGGGGTAACGAAATGAAACTTGTCGAAAGTTAAGATCACTAATATAGAAATAATCAATAAAATTGACTGGGTTTTAGTACTCGTTTTAAAAGAAAAAAATATATAACCTTTTTTAAAAAGCCTTACTACATGTACGTACATATGTCAGCATTTTAAGTGAACGGATATGTTACTTCTTTCTTTTCATTGTTCTCTAAGGTGTTAGCAAGGCTAAACAATTCAACGTTCGGGTTACCTCAGGAATGTAAATGAAACAATTGGGGTACTTGTTTGTTTTGTTAATGTACGAAAGGTGTTAAGGAAATGCTTAGGCGACAAATGCTTACCTTTATAGGACGGCAGACACTGAAAAGACCTTTCTGATTCTAATCGATGTGATTGAATTATCGTTTCACCTTGATCTTTGTTACTAAGAATACCATTTATTCCACGTCTATAGAATATTTTGTAACCAGTCGCGTAACAGAAGGGGGTCATTGTCTATATTCACTTTGTGTTCTCCAACCAATAATATTGCTTGGCTTATCTTTGAGATTTCAGGTCTTGTATTGTTTATAAAATAATAGTCCAACAGACTCTTAAACCCATCACAGGTTAATTACTTTTTTATTACTGAATCGCTTCCTTTCTCGAATACACCCTTTCGATTCGTTCGTAACATTTTTTTTATCTCCAACTAAGCACGTAGGAGTCGGGCTACGAGCAGTTCTAATTCTCCTCGTTTTTCTTAGTCTGTCGATCATAGTGATCAAGAAATGAAAAAAATAACTCCCTTCACGTCACTTTCTTGACCGACTAAAAAAAGCTACGCCGGAGCATGCGCATTTCTTATAGAATAAAATACATTTCTTTAAAGCACAAATGTAATACAAAGTGGCCGTTTTCACACTAAGGACGGACAAATTGTCTTAGTGTGAAAACGGGACGGACACGATTTTGGACGTACAAGTCGTCTGAATTTGTCTGTACGTCGATTTGGCCTTCTATGAAGACGATTTTTCGAGGACGGCCTGGTCGTCTAGACGGACGAGTCAGGGTGCTTTAGCAATGACGACGGCAACGCCGACAACAGCGCGTGGTGCAAAATGAATTTATATTTTCCTCGAGAATCTCGTGCTCATCCAGATGCATATCGATTGGTTTAGGAACTAACTTCAACTGATTACGTAAAGAAAGCGTTCATCCCTAGTCATAAATAGAACTGATACCGAAATTCATTAGCCGTTGTTGTTCACGTTCTCCAAATGTGATCAATGTAGGTTTCTAGGAAACTGCCCACCTACCCCTCCCCAAACCTAACATTTTGCCCAAAAAGATGAGTAAGGGTTAGTGTTAGGTTTGGGGAGGGGTAGGTGGGCAGTTTCCCAGAAACCTACATTGATCCCTCCAAAATACCCAGAACCTGGTCATTTCATGTTCTTGTTTCGAAGAGAACAGTCAAGGATTTAAAACGCTCGCCCATAGCTGTTTTTCTGCTCATATAACCTTTTGTTTGGTGACGTTCTCGTTCACAATGCCGTCGTTGCTTGCTTAAACTCCCTGTCGTCTAAAAGCCGTCTTGAATTCACACTTGACGGACAACTCGACAGACGATTTGTCCGTCTTCTTGTGTGAAAACGGCCAATGAATCTGTCTGTATAGTTGCGGATACTGTCAGAAACCGGCGGGGATAAATTGAAAAAGCGGATAAAAAAAGTTTTACTTCCTGTCAATAATCAAGACTTGTTTGGTACTGATTGGTTATTGGATATATTGTTCATGACCCGCTGACGGGTCTTCGCTCAAGGAAAGGATATGGGGATGTACCCGGCTACCCATTTCCCAAGTAAAATGCCTGGCTTGCATTTTTTTTTACAAGATTCACAATTAATTTAAACGTACCGTGGCATAGTTAACATAAAAGGACGATAAAGTCATAAAGTAAACAGCCCGTTTCACATGTATCCGGGATAAAACTTTAGCCCGCGAAAAAGGCAAAAGAGCGAGTGCCTCTGTTGGCCCCAAATTCAAAGTTCGAAGGGTCGAAGAGTACTACAGAAACCCAATTCTATGCAGCTCCGCTCCGTTACTTATAATCTGTCACAATAGTTCGAAAATTAGTCGGGCTTCTTTTAAAAACCTGCTACAACTGCATTTGTCCATATTATCCCAGAGGTGTTCTTCCTACCACAATCACTTCTCTTTTTTTAGTGAATAGCGTAGAAAGAAAAACTCTCTAATCAGGGAACCTAGTCAAGAAAACGACCCGCGATTGACATTGCCAGCTGAGCAAGACAACATTCCTCCTTGTGGGTTCCTATTTTTTCCAAACAACTTTTTCACTAGTAAATAATAAGGATCATCAATCATTCAAATTGGAAAAAGTAAAAACTTTTTAGCTCATATTGTTTCGCGCTCGCGTCTGAAGCGGTACTTTATTTTGAAGAGTAGCCAGGGATTTAAAGAAGTCTGAATTTATTTGTACTACACTTGATCCATAGTAGTAAATCGAAGAAGTAGTCAACTGCAATTACAATATTCAAAATACACAAGTCACTGTTTGTACAAGCTTTTTTATAAACGTGAAACAATCGTACTTACAATTTGTGTTTTCTGGTTCAATAAAATTCCATTAGTTCCAATTTTTCGTGACAAGCGTCTGTTGCTACTGATAGCGTCCTTTCTTTAAACTCAAAAATAACACCTAACTCTCGTTTCCACGCCTCGCTTCGGCAAGGCGGTAGTTGAAAAAAATATACCATGTTTAATTATGCATACAGATATGTGAGCTGTGCGAAATGCAGATCGCATATTAATAACGACAAGAGTTTTAAATATGTTAAGTTGACTGACTTTCATGTAAAAGCTAAACAAACGAAAAACCTTACTGAGTAAGGTAATTTCTTACCCAACTCCGATCCGTGCAGTACAATTAACACGCGAAACGAGTACAAAAACCTCACGATATTTGTACTCCAGATGACTGGAATAGAAAGTCAGCTTTTCTTCAAGGGAAAACGTTGGGTAGTAATTTCGATATTATCTCTTACCTCTCGTATTCGGTCTCGCTAAAGTACTGCAAGGCTCATAACAATATATATATATAGCGATACTACACACTAACATGTCTAATAAAATATACATACATATATAAATATACATACACAATGAGCTATTTTTAAGTAATATATCGTTTAACCTTCAATTAGAAAAACGGTTTCTACTGAGGTTAATGTTTCAAGCGGCATCAGGCAACTGGAAGCAAATGGCTTCTATCGTCTTCGTTGCTGCCTTCATCTTCCCTTCCACTCGCATCGCAATCATTTCCACTTTGATCCAAAATATCATTGACGCGACCGTTACCAGCGGACACAAGAAGATAAAAAATAGAACCCACTAGAACGAGCAGAACACACGTATTGACAA
>Ga0126336_10000772_pt1 | contig 14626 bp, 5 predicted proteins | sample SidCmetagenome_FD_92530 | JGI IMG/M metagenome (GOLD analysis project Ga0126336, IMG submission 92530) | Coral microbial communities from El Islote,Puerto Morelos, Mexico - Siderastrea C C metagenome | ecosystem: Host-associated > Invertebrates > Cnidaria > Coral | place: El Islote,Puerto...
AAGAATTGGTGAACGGGAACCACTGTTCTTTTCGGTTTGAAAACTGCTAGTTGGATTTGCGTTTAAAAATGGCGCGTTTCGAGCGAGCGAGCTATTGTTTTAAGACTTCGACTGAATAACAAAAGGTCACCAAAACTAAAACAATACCCATTTAAAAAAGCCACTAAAACGATGAATACACGGCAAAACACAAAGGAATACATCAAAGGTAAATATTTTTTATTCATTGTATTGAACAAAAGTTCAAATTTATCGTTATTTAGCGTTCGCAGACCTCCGTATTTTAATTCTCATACAACGTCTCTATTAACGGTCGCCTGTAACGCGATACCGGCTCGCTCAAAGGTCACGTTCCGCCTCACCGAAGGTAAGAATGTAAATTACATTACACCTCGTAACGTGAGTTTGGGCCGCCTGTGAACATACTGGCATCCTTACATTTTCTTTTATTTTGCTCCTTGAGTGTTGAATTAGAATTTTCCCCTACGTCTCTTCGTTCTTGCTACCTCCAAAAAAACAAACAGACAAACTATCTGTGTGACTCGAAATCCGTAAACACTTTGATGTGATCCGATTGTTTCCTTTTCTTGAGGTTCTATTTCGCTTTTTATTGGTAGCTAGACAACTGGAAATGTCATTGTCAAACCAAAGTGTTCGAGTCGCACGGTAAAACAAAGGAGGCAACAACAACAACAAATAGATGGTTCCAGTTACCCGGTAACCAATCGTAGAACCCTTTAGGGTTTCGCTTTTTATGTGTATAACCCGGCTAAGGCTTAGTTTTAACGTCGTACTTTACATGTGCCGAATTTAATGCAAATTAGCAAAAACAATGGCTTTTGCTCATTTGCATTAGGCTCGCCACATGTAAAGTTCCACATTTAAACTAGACCTAAGGACTCCTGTTATGTTGTGTCCTTTTGCACTGATCTCTTCTTAGTAGGTCTCTCCGAGACGTTTCCGTTTATAGATGGAGATAAACGTGATAAGTACAAGGTTATTTCTCAGGAAAAATCAGTTTATTTTAGCTTATGAATTTCCCTTCTTCTTCTTCTTCTTCTTCTTCTTCTTCTTCTTCTTCTTCTTCTTCTTCTTCTTCTTCTTCTTCTTCTTCTTCTTCTTCTTGTTCTTCTTCTTCTTCGTCTTCTTCTTCTTCTTGTTCTTCTTGTTCTTCTTGTTCTTCTTGTTCTTGTTCTTCTTCTTCTTCTTGTTCTTCTTCTTCTTCTTCTTCTTCTTCTTCTTCTTCTTCTTCTTCTTCTTCTTCTCGTTTTACTTATGTCACTGCACTTTCCAATAAATTCCAGTGACCTCTGAAATTTATTTTTTGTTTCCTTGAAAGTACGGTTCCAGCCAGGCTTTCAATCTTCTCAAGGGTTCTGTTGGAAATTTTGATGATTTTCTGTTGCGATGTGAAGAGGATGTTGTTGTACTTGCGCACACTCACACTTGGAAAGAGAACGAAATTCAAAGCTCAAAGAAAGGGAATGTCTTCTATCTCAACACAGGAACCTGGGTAGATTTCCACGATGTAAGTACAGCTGAACCTCTTTTTTTTTTTCAATTTTATTTTTACTGGACTATTCATTTAGGAAGAAAAAGAGCGCGTAAAGTGAAAAAGGAAAAAGAAACCGTGGAACCCTCTGTGAAGTAAAAACAAATATAGCCTGTTCCAGACTCTCAGACAGGAGGGACGGCACTATTCCCAGCCTCTACGCGTTTTTTGCGTTCATCTTCTTAAATCGCGCTTTCCCAACTATCTCTGAACATGGAACAGGCTAAACCAAATAGATCCATAGGAACTTGGCTGCTTCTTAGGTCAATAGCCGAATCGAATTCGAATTTAGGCCGACCAAAATTAATTAATCTCAGTTGACTTAATTTAGACGTCGAACTTTATAATTGCCCAACTTAATTCGCCGTAGTCGTAATTGGAATATACTGTTTGGGGCTGTAATAGCAGTACTCAGTGTCTGTGTTTCCGGCAAACCTTTTCGGTAAATTGAACTGTACGTTTACTTTTCGTCGTTTATTTGCTATTTGCAATTCCGTTATGTTCGGGCTAAATTAATGCGCTAGAAAGAGGCAAAAGTAATAAACACTGACGGGAGATTTTGATAGGATACCTTTTCTTTTCAGGCTTTCCACACTTTCCATGGACTTTTTTTTTAACGAGCAAGAAAGGAAACGTTTTGCACCGTTAGTATTCTAGTTAAGTTACTCTCGCTTTATATGCACAGCGGGTCACGCTAAGAGATTTTCACCAATCACGGGCGCTGTTATCCACGTCTGACGACAATTCGACGTCTAAATCAATTCAGCCGAGATTAATTAATTTTGGTAGGCCTAATGCACTTTTGAGGTCTGGAAAAACTGCTGAACGCACCCGCGTTCCAATCTTGCGTCCACTAGCAGTTTTTTCTAGACCTCAAGCGTGCATCATTTTCCTAGAAAACATTGAACACCATGTCCTATTTGGTAAATAAACAGCATTACAGGAAAGTACTTCTGCTTTCATTTAACTGCTGTCAACTAACGATTGCAATATAGTATTTAAAACCACAGAGTCAAACGCTAGAACATTCACGTACGGCATAATCAGCAACACCTCGGGAAAGTACTCATCAACAGCTTTCTCTTGAGTAGTTTACATTAAACATTTTCACCCACATGAACAGCAACTTCAAAGCTGCCTTTTGTGGATTGTTTGGACTATTGAATTAAACTCCAATCCGCGGCTTGAAATAACCCCAATCCAGAAATGGGGCTTCTCGTACACTTTATGGGTTAACCTATAGCTCTACTTTAATCGTAACTAACTCCTTCTCAGAGTTGAAATAACTCCAAATAAAGTACCGACACTGACAGGAGTTAACCTAACTTTAAATTCGGAGCTATATTAACTCTTTCAATGAAGATTACTGGGACAGTAGTACAGGAATCATGGATGAATATGCAAAGCGAAAGTAAAGTTTGTAATTTAATTGATTTTCCACTTCCCTTCCTTGACTTTTTAATTTCCTAAGTCTACAATATTTGCAGACAATTTAAGAACGAACCATGTAGTCCAATATCCCAGGCGTGGCTTGCCTGTCATTTATTTGTTCCGGCATTCTTCTGTAGACGTCCAATAATGATTCTGATGAAATGTTACATTCTGCGCACATTAGATGACGCTCTTGACTAGTCACTTTAGAAATACGTTTCTGTTATATCGAATACGTATACGGTGTTTTTGATTGATTGATTGATTGATTAATTGATTGACTACTTTATTACACAACTTGTTGCACTTTCTCTTTCAGTTCTCCTTTGCCCACATTGTTCCGCCGACGAAAGCAAAACCCGGCCATGTCGAAGTCAGGCGACACCATCTAAATCCAGAGGAAATCGATTAATGTGGGGTTGAAAGAATCAACTGTCGAGAGTAACCGTGTTTTCTTTGCTCTTGCAAAACTTTCAGCTAAGGTTTGCAGATCGAGTTTTTATAATCACCGATAAAACTTACCACCGAGTTCATTCCAAGGCGACTGACCTTTGAATGACTGCTGATTTGCAATACAATATCTTCAATCCTGTTTTAAAACCCGTCCGCAAATGTAGGTATTAGTGATATTTTTGCCGTTAGGCAAAAATGAACCGAAAATGGAGGTTTTCGAGGGGAATCTCTTTTAAGAAAACGGTGACGTAATGACAAAAGCATCGAGCATATCACCATGCAAGTGGGGAGAAAGAACTAATGAAATCGTGCACATGTAAATCATGCCATTTAGCGCCCTCTCTCTTTTCTTTATGCAGAACAAATGCTAAGCAGGGGAAACAGGCCAATAAATTTCTAAAATAAAGATGTTACTGGATGAACGTTTCTCGTGCTTTGGCGAGCAATTGAGGTCACGTATTTTTTTTTTTAACTGCATATGTTTTCTAGCTAGAAAATGAACACCGTGAACTCCTCCCGGGTGTAAAGAAATAATTGGTCAAGATAAGACAAGGCAAATTATTTAATTCAGCTCAGCTTTACAGAGGACACAGATTAAAAATTAACAAAGACAGTTTTTGGTGGAAGGGTATTTCAAATTCGGTGTTGAGATTTTCACTCAGAGATCACGTAGAAGTGAACTTGTTGGTAACTTGATCCACAAACCTAGAAAATGGAGATAGCTTAGGAGAAGTGTGTAATCAATACAAACGTGCTGTAATTTCAAAGTTACAACCATCCTTACTTAGCTTAGGTTATGAGTGTTTTTTACATATGTAATGTTTTGTCTTTGGTTCTAATACGATTTTACTCTCAGCACTTGTTTTTTGGAGTTGACAACCTGAAAAATCGTAACTTAGTATCAGTTGTCAAAAAAGAAATACTTTACAGTCGCTTGTTTTGAATGTGTTTCAGTTGTGTTTGTTTCTTTTGATATATTTAGTTAGCTATTTTTAAGTTCCTTACAATAGTAAAACCCGCCTTTGCGTAGAGATAACGCTTGTCATAGTTTTAGCAGCCATTTCGACACGAACGTATCAAAAAGTACCTCGCTTTGGAGTCAAACTGATCCGTACAATATTGTTCTTAATGCAACTCTCAGCATTCTTGAGAAACATATTAAATTTCCGCGAACACCTTGCTAAGAAATAAAAAAAATTGATTGAAATGACAAATGTATGGTACGCGAAATTATAGCCCAAGCAGCTGGGTTGCATTTTGTACCATGTCTATCTCTGGTAAGCTAAAGGTCAAGTGAAATCGTTCGCTCGTAAAACTTCCAGCCCGAGATACAACTAGATCAGTGGTTTGTAGAGCACCTATGGACTTCACAGCGGTCAACTGTGCTGCTGATATACCGAACTACAGTATTTACTTTTGAAGGGACGTGTCAAAAAACCTGCGTACAGTGTCTCTTAGCAACACCATCCTTCAGCCAGCAGCCTGTATTCCTTGCAATTTTTAGGCCAGTAAAAGATTTTGCTATGTACTTAGTCCTGTATATAGGAATAATTGGGCACACTATATCAGCTTTGTGCTAAGACAATGGTGGCATCGGAAAACGAAAGAGCTGTTCCCGTACTGAGCAAGTTGCAATTGACTATAGCGGTCAGTTGTACTTGTATTTGCTGCTTTTTCTATTTGTCTGTCATAATCATATTTATGCAAAGCTGGTCACCGTCATACTGCTAATAACAGGCTAGTGTAGCCCTCAGTAGGACAATTGTCCTCATTACCTAATGTGCTGGTGGTGCGATGAGATAATTGCATTAGGCCGTTGGAATGTCACCTGTCTTTAAGGAAAGGGTTAATTAAAAGATTTGTAGCAACGAATTTGTGTGGTCTATCTTGCATGAAACAGAGACTTCAGGAGAACCCAAAGGATCCTTTCGGTGGAACATCTGTTCGTTAGAAATCTACAAAAAACTAGACCATATTTTGGCGAAATGTCACGTCAAACTTTCGTATCATGGTAAATTTAATTCCTTTTGTTTTCGTTTAGAGTGCGACATAAGGTCAGCTAGCATTTCCAGAAAGTCAACAGTAGCTCGGGAATTAAATTTTCAGCTGAAGAATCCTAACAACAATATTCCTTTTAGAGGCCTTGAAATAAACTTAGAAAACAAGAAACATCATCTGAAGTTTTGTTTCTCAAATTTTCGCATTGGGCGCCCTTGAGACGTCCAAAGAAATAATGTGAGGTACAGCAAAACCCCCTTTATCCGGGACACCACCAGCAACAATTATATAAAGTGGTTCTTGTTATAACACTGAACTGAATGTTTGAATAAGCTTTTGTACACGCCAAATAAAATATGTTATTTACCGGCTGGGACGTCCGTATAGGGAAACGCTGTGCCCGAGACCGTGGACATTGCATTTAACTTTTTTTTCCCATCATATCTTGCTTTTTCCCTATCATTTACCGTAAAGCTACAAGATCGGTGAATAAACTTCTCTGGCCCGGGAAGGATTGGTGAGCAGAATAGTGACGAGAGCTTAGGCCCCATTTCTATGGGAGACAACCCTCCCTCTTCTTAGTTAGTAAAGCAGCTTTCCAGAGTGATTCGATGATAGTAGTCCGTACTGTAGGTAACGCATTCAGCAGAGTCCCATTCGATTCTGTGGTTTGTTTTTAAATGGGCTCAGCAATGTGATTGTTCATATCACCATTCCTAGTCACTCGTTTTTGTTCAGTCAGTCGGATGTTCAGATTCCTGCAGGTCTCACCAATATAAGTAGCCTGGCAGTCGCGGCATTTGATCTTATAAACTGCTTCCTGTCTGTCGCTGAGTTCGTCTTTGTCTCTAACGTTCTGGTCAGTAGCTGACGTAACTGAAGTAGTGATATGTTTGAACGCGGATGTTGTAGGGTTGTAGGCATCGTGCGATAGTTTCAGAAGTCCCTTCGATGTAACGAATGGTTGCGGTAGTGACATGTGTTGCGTCAGTGTTCCTAGCGTTCGGTTTGGAGTTTCTGTAAGTGTTCTGTTTAATAAAACCCTGGCCGTAATTGTTCTTGTTGAAAACGTTGTCTAAGTACTTGATTTCGTCCGTTAAGCTATCGGGTGAGTCACAAACCAGTTGCACGCGTCTTGTCAAAGTCCGTATAGTCGTAGCTTTGTGAGAAGTAGGGTTGTAAGATGATTGGTCGAGTAGTCTGTCGGTATGTGTCGGTTTTTTGTAAATTGTCGTCGGTAGTTTGTTATTGTCGCCGGTAACTAGAAACGGTATTTTACCATTTTCCTCGATCTCCTTAGTAAACTGTAGGTCCGCATTTTGTCCGTTGAGGTGTAGGTGAAAATCGTCGATTTCGTCTTTGTGTACGGCTGTAAAGGTGTCGTCAACGTAACGTAGCCAGAGTGGTAGTGTTCGTTTGTAAGTTGCGAGGGCTCGTTCCTAGATGTTTTGCATAACGATTTCTGCAAAAACAGCGGAAACTGTTGAGCCCATAGCTGTTCCGTGCAATTGTTTGTAGTGCTTGCCGTTGCACTGGAAATAAGTAGAGTGAGACAAAGGTTCCGTAAATCCAGTAAGTCGTCTGTTGATAGCGGTAGTTCAAATAGTAGAGTTGATGATGGTGGTCTCAGGGCAGTCTAGAGCCAGTTCTGAAGTGGAATACTGGTGAACAGTGACTTCACATTAGTCGTCAGGTATTTGAACTGTCTTGATTGCGTCAATAACGGTCTCGGTCGACTGTAGTTTGTGTCGTGATTCGTCGGTCAAAGGTTTCAGTACGGTAGTCAAGTATTTGAACAGTTGGTAAGTTGGGGTCCCACAATATGAGACTATAGGTCGCGTATACTAGGTTGTGTAGTCTCGGTAGTCCGTAAAGTTTTGGTGGTTGTGGTACACGACACCTCGGTCTGTTGTAGCGTTGAATGTCAATAGCGTCAGTTTTCTTGAGGTCGAGTAGTTTGCTGTTAAGTTTGCGTTGAAGTGCTGGCGTCGGGTCTCGTTTAAGTACTTCGTAGGTCTATTTAGTCACATTTAGTCATATTAGTCTGTCTTGTCCATAACAACAGTCAGTCGTCCTTTGTCAACGGGGAGTACGACAATGTTTTCGTCGGTTTTTAGTCGGTTTAGTCGGTTTTTCAGTCTCGTCTAAGGGACGGGGAGAAATATTCCTGACCCAGTTGTCGTCTGGTTTTTGTCGTTGTTTGTCTTTAGTACGTTGTAGTTGCGTTAGTTTCAGTTGACTTTTAGTGCATTACTGTTCACAGCCAATTACATCACGGCCTAACTGATAGACGACCAACAACATCACGAGATCGTCGACCAATCAGGACAATGACCAGAGCCTTATTACTTCTACTGACGATTCACAGTTCACTTGACTCTGATGATGACTACCGCTCAGGTTGTCGAAACGTCAGTCAATTTCACCTCAAACAGTCCTTCTCGGGACTACACTCCCCCGGACGATCACAATTTACCAACCTATGACAAAGTGTTTATATGAGAAAAAGTTGTCCCGACTGCCGGGGTTACACTACCTGCCGAGGTGAGTCAACTCGCCCCACGAGACGAGTTGGTAATTTTGAACGAACCCTAGCACTTGCTTTGTTTGTTTGTTTGTTTTCATTCTGCTCTTTCCCCTGGCAGAAATTTTTGGCCCCTTCCCCCAAACGCCTTGCTTATAGTAAATGAAATTAATAGTCACAATTTCAGTTAAAAAAGAGTATGTCTTGAGTTGTAGAATGTATTGACACAGAGAGAGAGCTTGAGTCGAGCAGTCCGGTTTAACCAATGTGAACAAGGTTTACCTCTTCCCTTCTAAGAAAGAAGTAAAATGAATTAAAATCAGGAAAAATAAGAGAAAGGTTTGAAAACAAACTTTTGAAGATCATATTATTTGCGTCATTTTACCAGGCAGTGAACAAATGTCAACTGTCGAACAATATGACGATAGATGAAAGATAACGATCGGATTGGCTTGTTATTTTGGGTGATTCCAATTTCGTAAGTGACTGCATTAGACTATTAGAGTTTGTCGGAGTCGTGCATTTATGCGTTAAGGTCTTCAGTAATGACGATGGCAAGAGGACTGTTATCTCTGATTCTCGCTCTGTTTGCCTTGTTCGGAGACGCAAACAGCACCAATAACGAGCAGGCCTGCACCGATCCAAAGCGGCTGTGTGATTGGCTACTTAGCGAGAACGATAGAATATTTTTTGTGATGTGATGCATGTGTCGTTGATTATTTCACATTGGCTTTGAAGTCAACTTCTTTGTTTTATTAGTAAACCAACTATTAGGTCCCCTTTCTTCATATACGACATCATTTCGTGCAAAGTATCCTATTCTTCTCGCTAACAAACCAATCATAGTGCCGCTTTCGATCGGTGCAGGGAGACCTGTTCCTTAAGAACGAGAAGACCTCAAACCACAACAAAGCATCGTGTCAGTTGAACCTCTGGGTTCTACCGGCTGTACCGAGTGTACCGAGTGTGCCGGCTGTGCTGAGTGTACCGAGCGTACCGAGTGTACCGAGTGTACCGAGTGTACCGAGTGTACCGAGTGTACCGAGTGTACACTCTACTAATCAAGTTGATAAGCATGTTGAATATGCACTTTTCTTAATTGACATTGTTCTAGTTTAGCATTTTAAACAGAAATTATGGCAATTTCATTTACTGTAAGCAATGCTGGGGCGTGGGGGGGTAATCTTTGCCAGGGGACAAGGGGAAAGAGCAGAATAAAATCAAACAAACAAAAACAGGTGCTAAGGCTTGCGGAATAGGGATATACAACAGGCTACAGATAAAGACGATACAAGGTGACAAATGTTGTCCCAAAGACAATGGATTATTCGTCAGGTCCTTTGTAGATGACCTGCATTACTTAGACACCTGAAGTTATCAGAGTCTATTTCTCATAAATTCGATTTTGTGCGTCGGTTGTTTCAAAAGGCTAGCTGCCTTTGTACCTACAGACAGAGGTGCTTTGTAAGTAATAAATTTAAATATAATAAATATTGCAGAATGCTTTGCTATTAGCTGTTATCATTATTATTACTTGTGTAATTACTTGTTATGTTTGTCATATTGGTGATCGATGGAAAAATCTAGAGAGCAACTTAGAAGTCTGTACATAGCCTCTGTGGACTTCGTGAAAGCGTTCGATAACGGTCAATCGTGAACTGCTTTTCACCCTACTTGGGAAATTAGGCTGCCCGCCAAAGTTCATAAGAATAATTAAGAAGCTTTATACTGATGCTCATGCTAGACTCATTGTCGATGGTGAACTGACGAAGGCTTTCGAGTATAACAGTGGCGTCAAGCAGGGCTGCAAACTGGCACCTACACTCTTCGGTATTTAGGCAGCAGTCCTACTTTGGCTTGCCTTCAATCAAGCACACTTGCAACATACAAATCAGATTCCTCTATGGCGATCATCTTTTCGATCTACGCAGGCTCAAAGCCAAGGTTTAATTCCTTCCAGAATTCATCAGAGAGGCTCAGTACGCTGATGACATCGCCATCGTGATACACAAGAAGGCCTGCAGTCTATGTTGTCATCGCAAAGCGCATGGATCTGCCCATTAACACAGCCAAAAACAGAGACCATGTGCATTGGGGACCTAGCTGAGTTCTATACAGATGGTTCTAAATCAGCTAACGTCACCCGCTTCAAGTACCTGGGCAGCGTTACCAGTGATTGCTCTCGCATTCAAGCAACATTGCGCGCATTTGGTCAACTGCGCTGCGGAAAAGGGTGTTTGAATCCCGTGATCTTAAAACCTCGACCAAAATCGCTGTGTACCACCAATGCTTAATGCCTCTTCTAATGTACGGCAGTGAAACATCGACAATGTATCAGCACCATGTCAGGCAACTCCGTACAATACAGCAGCGTCATCTATGCCCCATCTTGAACACCAAAGGGATCATTTTGTAAGCAATGAAGAGGTGTTAAGGCGCGCGGGTGTTGATGACATCAAATCCATGTTAATCAGAAGCCGTCTACATTGGCTCGGACATATTTGCCGGATGGACGACGCTAGAGCACCCAAACAACTGATGTACGGTGAGCTTGTTCGTGGTTCTTGCCCAGTTGGTCGACCGAAGCTCCGTTTCAAAGATACTTGCAAAAACGCGCTCAAATGTGGGGATGTCCTGAAAGGTTGGCGGTCTTCCGTCAACTGTAGGCAGGAGTGGCGTAGCCTGTTTGAGACTGTGGAAACTATACCAAGAAGCGATTTCTTGCATATGAAAGGAGAAGGGCACTTAGGAGGGAGCAGAGATAAAACTGTGTATTTTACCCGTCTGCTGGGCGTTGACTCCCGCTCAAATAAAAAGAATAAACTAATAGGAAAAAAATGTAGGGCATTTTTTCCAAGGGCTTATTGGGCGTAATAAGTTTTGAAATTTATTTGTCTTTGTAGCATAACAAAATTTTATTGCGTCTGCGAAGATCATTTATATCTTGCAATTGAAAAAGTGAATACTAACAGCAAGGGTACGCATATTTGCGTTTCAGCAATGACGTTAACAAATTGCAGCTGAACACCTAACCTGAAACGTACGTTCTTGGTGTTTTTGAACTGTTCTCAAGTTTACACAGCGCGTCATTAAAAAAATAATAAATAAATAAATAAATAAATATAGTTCACTCACTTGGAAAATAAAAACGAAAATCTAAAAACATGTTAAATTGGTTAAATTCTTTGTAAAAATTCTGAAATGAAAATTGATGACGCCTCAGCCTTCTGACTTGCTGAACAATGTTGTCATCCATAATATCATCTTCTCCACCGCTTTTGTCTTTTACAAAAGGATTAAGTACGTCATGCAATTGACGTAAGGCTAGACACTCTCCTAGAAGTGGCTCATGGGCCAGGAACCCTGTGATAGCAAGTCATATTCCCAGCATCTTCTGCGTATCGTCTTTACTGAGTTTCGCAATGTACTACTCTTGACCAATTATGTAACCTTCAGTCTTGTCAGGAACGCTCTGGTAGCGAGTGACTTCTTAAAACCTAGTGTCGCTCTTAAAAAAAGCATTATCAACGAAGAACTGAAGGGGGTTTTTAGCGTAAAAATTTTTTGAAGTCCACAATTAAGCGCCAAACCTGCAATGCATCAAGGCACCGATGTACAGACTTGATATTCATTATCGCAAACTGTGCGCATTAATCGATCATTGCACAGATTCTTATCAGCTCATAAAACTTAGTTCAATAAGGCATTTTTATTACAGAAAAATATTTGTTGACTTCCAAAAAACTAAGGAGCCGCCATGCCCATAGCTCAAATGACCATGCTCATGAGTATGGCAGTGGTGTTTGGTTGTGAAACTGCCGGAAGTTCACTTCCTACTAATCGCAACGCCGACTACAACTCTTGCCAACTTAACAGTGCACCAGGTTTCTTGGAACTCTTAACAACTTTTTCACGGCAGAGAAAAAAAAAACGATACAGTACATGCATGCAGGTACCTGACAAGAGAACAAACACGCCCACAAAGCCAGCACACTTAAATATGTACTTTAATGATAAACAACGCCCAAACACACTTTTACACACTTGTTACGACTGTGTGCATGATTTCTAAATACTCAAAGACCGAAATAGGAAAAAAAGAAGATAACAAATGAAAAGTAAATCACGTTGAGCAAGTTATGTAGCGGACCGACTAAAATTGAAGCCCTTATTCCGCTAAATAAGATGTCTGGATAGAAAATGTTACAATGATGAAACGCATTTCTGCTTTCAGCTGTTTGACTGGCTACCCCCACTCAGGAACTCTACAAAACGCTGACATTTTAAGTTAATATTCTATTAATAACTAAGTGTCATTCGTAATGTGGTGATTTAGTCATCTGCCTCTATCGATCCCAGTAAATCAGTTCTTATGCCAACTTACACTGATTGTCATCTAGATGAGTTGGTGTTGCAAAAGTGATAAAAAATATATATATGTACAAATGAGAACAGAGTAGACACTTCGGTAACTTGTTGCCACGCTCTTCTAAACTCTTTATCATTTAGGGAAAGATGGCACATTTTATGCATTCTATTCCGAAAAGGTGCCTATATGGCTGAGTTTTTTGGTTTGTAAAACTGCAACATCGATGCTGTTGTTGGCCCCCACCAATCGGTGATTGTTTCTTTATCCTGAAGATCACTGATATCTGACCGTCTGTGCAGTTTGCCATCCTTCACTTGGAACAAGGGGGAGTTGTTTCTCTCTTCCTGGTCAACAAATGGTATCAGATCAGTCACCACAGCAGGGTCAAGAGCTTTCGCAGGGTTTCTGTAAGCCTCGTATACTTGATCAACTGATTTCTGAACAGCCTCTGCTACAATCTTTAGGTTATCTCTGCTCTCCTCTTTCAGAAGCATTCCATCGCCATATGCAATCCACTTGTCTCCCCTCTTGTTTGTCACACGCAGGCCATACTTGTTGTCTTCATCGTGCATGTACATACAAAGTAAGTGACCATCTGCTCCCAGGGTGGTTCCCTTTCCCAACTCCACTCTTGGCGTCCTGCCAGCAATATCATTTGGTTAGATGTTAACTTTATAGAAGCAAATGGTTCAACTTTAATCAGATAGATATATGAAAATACGATAGCGTAGTTTACTGTTTGTTTTAATTGTCGACTTTCATTTTTTACTTTAGCCTTGAAAACCTATTAACCACATCCTAGTTACCGTTATTTTAATGGTTAAAAAGCGTTTTATCAAATGAATCTTTGATATGGACATGATCGAGCTTAAAGCTCCAATTTTCCTATAAAGACAAATTTTACCTCAATTTCATCTCATAATGAACCAGTGAAAAATGACAGAAGTAATAACAGTATGGAAATATTCTTATTATGATGATGATGATGATGATATCATTTATTCAAAAGCGATGGTCAAAATTACAGCGCAGTTGACGTGGTCGTGTGTCAAATAGTAACACTTACTAAACCATGACAAAATCCTTCAAAAAAAACCTCACGAATTTATGATAGCAACCTTAACAGAAGACTAGGCAAGGCTCTTATATTGTTATCGAGAGAGTTCCACAGAGCTAATTCAGTTGTTGTAAAAACTTTTGCTATGTTAGTGCATTGGAGGACATCTTCCGTGTGCCAATCAGATCCAAGCCATAGTTTATTCTTTGTAATGCATGTATCTTTTCAAGTTTATCGAAATGCGTTTTCCCACACGAATCCTATACTACTGAAACAAATTTACTAAGTTCTAACATTTCACTCGTATCTCATAGTTTGCGGCGTTACTGACCCAAGATTTTCTGTAAGCATGAATTTTTTAGTTGAGTCATTACTTCAAGTCAGAAGTTTCTAAATTTATAACAGTGAATGAAATCAACATTGCCTTTAGCACAGTGAGCCCAAACAATTACATGGGAAATTTTCAAGTTTCCCATTACGTTTCTAATAATTTAAAATGCGTATGCATTATTAAATGGTATTCGGCGGTATAATCGAAAAAAAAGGATCGTAGTTTATTTAATACCCTTTCGCCAAAACACGATTTCACAATGTAACATGCGGGCTAATTTTAAATTCAAAAAGACTCAATTGGCAAAAAATACAGAAACAACTGCTATCATTAAATTGTAATCACCTTATGTGTCCACTGGCAAAGCTGTCAGTAAGAAAATGGCAGGCAAACGCGTCCAGTGAAAACGCTTCATGAAGAAGCCCCTTGTGCATATCCTGCAAGAGATGTTTACCAGCCTCTCGTGCTTTATCTATCGCCAACTGATGACCAGCCAGGTAGGCGTCCTTTGCGTGAGGGAGGAAATGGTCGTGATTATTCTCAGCCAGTTGCAACATCCTTCCCTGTTTCAAGGGCAGGACACCGAGCCACTTGCCACCAGTGATTTTGTCCCATGTTTTCGCAGCAATGCTTTCGCCTTCTTCGCTTTCTTTCTTCAATGTGTCCAACAGCTTGTCCAACTCCTTTTGTAATTCATCCTTTGGTGCCCGAGCCAGAGTGTCATATGCATCTACAAAGCGTTGGTGGCGACCAGAGTCTTCTCCCCCTTTGAACGGATCGATAATTGGTTGTTTCGGCAAACCATAAAAATCTCCAGCAAGCGCTATAATCTGCTCGAACTTAATCACTACACCGTTTGGAAGCTCAAGTACTCTTAGTTCATCCATCTCAAAGCGGATGATCTTCCCAAT
>Ga0126336_10000773_pt1 | contig 14617 bp, 10 predicted proteins | sample SidCmetagenome_FD_92530 | JGI IMG/M metagenome (GOLD analysis project Ga0126336, IMG submission 92530) | Coral microbial communities from El Islote,Puerto Morelos, Mexico - Siderastrea C C metagenome | ecosystem: Host-associated > Invertebrates > Cnidaria > Coral | place: El Islote,Puerto...
AACATCCATTAGTGGTACCAAGCAAATAAACAACATTAGCTCATGTGCTGTTTTTAAGACATTTAACATTTAACTATAAGATTGTATAAAATATAAGATTGTATAAAATCATTTTGAAATGATTTTGATCTTTTATCGCAGATTTTTAGATTAAAAAAACCTATTAAAGCTACGTAGAAAACTTTTTTTTTTAGGACATTTCGACGTTGCATGAACGACATTATCGTGTCTAAAAATGAGCTAAAAATAAGAGTTGTAAATACAAGATGCAAACAGTAAAGAAATGCAAAAGAAAAAAGTGTTGTGCCAAAGAGTTTCGAACGAATGGAGTCGGATTGTGCTCAAATTAGGATTTAGTTCCTTATTGTGAAAAGCATCTCTTAAATGAGGCATTCAAATTTCCCTTGGCACTTTCTCAGCATGCGAAAATGGCTATCTTTGAGCAGGTTTATCACCAAGCTTGATCATTCAAATGAAATGTGACGATCAATACTTCCCTGTAGTGCTATTTATATCTCATCTTCACGTGAAATTTGTCAAACGACTGAAAGGGGCTATGTCACGAGGATTTTGCTATTTGAGGTCAATTCTGTGCTAAAATCATAGCCTAGTGCCTTTACTCATTCACAAAATGCCCCTGTAAAACTATGAGGAAGATATCAAATCAATTTTTTTCAGGGAGAACTAACCATAATTCATTTTTTTGGTGAGTTTTGAGAACAAAGCATCAAAACTTGAAACAATTGGCCCAATTTTTTCAAGTTTCTATCCATTTCTATCCTTGCCATCGGCAGCAACAGACGACAGGAAACAGTTTCACTGCCGTAAGATAGCCTTAAGTAACAAAGCTAGACCATTATTTTTGGAATTCAATGGATGCCAAGACACTTTTTAGCTTTTTAAAAAGATACTAAAGTAGCGTGACGTAGCCCCTTTCAGAGATGCTTTCGTTTCCTTTAGGAACAAATGTCACCTATTGTGCGTCCATCAGGTGCCACACCCTCAACCCTGGCACCAATCAAATCCAAGACAATGCCAGAGAGGTTACGGCTCAATAACATCAGACCCACACCTGTAAGGCCAGTGGACATCAAGCCACCCTCCCCCTCGACAGAAACGCAGCTGGCTCCTCTTAAGCTGCTTAAAGCAAAGCAGAGCCCGGTTCCTCTGAATGCCAAACCTCAGCACGCAGGCTCTAGCAGTCCAAGGGAAGTGGGAACCCCAGAGAGCGGTGATAATGGAAAGCAGTGGGCAAAGAAGGTGAAGAGCAAATCAGATCCTCTCGCTCTCTCTCCTGTCAGGTTTGTTCCCTGTGATGTTGTTACACAGTGGACCCCTGTTAATAAAACCACCTACGAGCGGTCAAATTCACAAATCTAATCGGCTGGAGAGTGTATGCGTCACGCCTAAGTAACTTGACAGTACGCGCGAGCGTGCGTGGCGTAGTGGGCCGGTTGCACTTGAATGAGCTCTTTTTTTTACGTTTCTCCTTCTCCTGAAAGTTTTTTCCATTTTCTTTCTTGAATTTTGCTATGATATGATTTATTGTTAACAGGACTTCATGTCATCCAATTGCGTCTGTAATCGTACTCACAAATAAAGAAATCGGACTCCCGCCATGCGGTTGATAGATTTTGTTAATCACTCCTATGAGTACAGCCTGATTTGGACTCCTCTCAGTCCTGTTACCGTTGTACAGCATTGCAAGCAACAGGGCTGTCCAGACATCGGCTCCTGGGTGGTTGTATTAACATCAGTGGTAGGGTCAATTGTTAGGATAGCCTACAAAAGAGGGAAGAGGGGTAGACAGAAAAACAACTGACAATGGCAACATAAACACAAAGACGAAACACAAAGATCAAATAACCTTTAAATTGGTTTGACTACCTATCTGTGAGAACTTTTATTTGCTCTTGCCACCGGTTATTTCATGTGGTCGTTTTAAAGGGGTGTACTTCTAAAGAGAATAGCGGTTTGGGATTCCAATAGGACTTCGATGGTTGTATTTACAAGGAGGTCAGATTATCGAGGTTTTTGTATAGTAATGACTGAGCTTTCATTTACACGGACCAAAATGAACTAGTCACAATAATGAGATGCTTGTATTGACAAGGTAGTTGTATTAACAGTGTGGTCTTATTAATGGAGCAATGGTGTTACTGAATGTAAAACTAAGGCATGGGTTCCAGGTGATTTGCAGGCCATGGCTTAAATTGTTAACTGGAAAATTTCAATTGTAAAACAGTGTTCATACCTTTTTACTCTATATGGTGGTGACGTGGAAAGGGGATTCCATTTTCAGAAAAACGTCTAACCCAGCAACTGTGGCACCCTTGTTTAGTACCATTCCTGAGATGGAAAATGAAAACCCAGCAGAAGTGAAAAACCTCAGTCATCTACAAACTGAACTGTGAGACTTTCTGAAACTTGTCAATTATCCCTTTAGATCTTGTTGAGTTTGGAGATGAAATCCTAAAGTGTGACTATTCAAACAAAAGCTATTGAGTACTACTTGCCTCCGGTGCTGTTTATTACACTTTGTTACATAGACAAGAGCGTTTCCGTGGAAAATAGACCACTCGTCAGTAAAGTTCATACGAAGCTACATCTGGGACTCCAGCGGCGTATTTTCCATATTCTCACTAGTGAGGATATCGATGACGTCATTTCCCGCTTTTACACCGTCGTTTGTACAAAAAAGCTCTTGCCTGTATAATGAAAAGAAAATTACACGGTGGCTTGAAGATATGAATTTTATTTTCTCGTGGTAGAAATCAATATTTTTCTCACTCGCTCCGCTCTTTCGTAAAATATTGTTTTTACCACTCGAAAATAAAATTCAAATCTTCGCGCCACCGTGTTGTTGGTTTTTCTATACTTTTACAATACGAAATTTGGAACATTTCAATTTTGCACAGGGGCAAATTAAAAGGGTTCAGCAATATACTCAGGAAACTAAACAAGTTTTCCTGTTGACTGTAGTGTGCTATTTATCTGCTCTTTCTTTCACAGTGACAATGTGGACAAAACAAAGGAGAAGCGCCTCTCGGCGGGAAATACCGCTGGTCAGATCCTGCCTGTCATTTCGGATAATTCAAGTCACGTGACACAAGTACAGGGCTCCAGACAGGATCAAATAGGTAATTATATTTGTTTTTGTTATGTAGCTCTGGGGTTCTTGTTCAGGCCTTAATATCCACATTAAAAAACTGAATGGCACTTAAAAGGGCCTTATTATGCTGCATTGCTGCATGCAGGCATGATACGGAAAAGCAACCTCTTTTTTTCAACGCTATCAGCTGGAAAGGTGAAGGACAAAAGCTTGGAAACTCACGCAAGAGTCTCGCACCCCTACTAAATCTCGCTTTCCATATATTCGCACTCACTTCAAACCCTCTTATCGACAGGGTGCATGCCTTCGTATCGCGATCTACCTTACTTCAAAATGCAAACTGTCTCACCAGCAATACAAGCATTCCCTTGTCTTTGAGTAACCATTAAGCTGTCTTTAAGCTGTCTCTTTATTGCACATTTTTTCAGAAGCAAGAAAAAAGAATAGGCGGAAAACGTCCAAGAACCGAAGTATTCCTGAAGATTTAGGTAAGGTAATTTGAAGGAAAAGAGTGATATTTGATGCAAATCTTGCTAGCTTATGGCTCACCTTAGTCTTGGTTTGCTTAAAACCTGGGGACGTCAGGTGCAGTATTAACGCGTATTTTCGTATTATTATTATTATTATTATTATTATTATTATTATTATTATTATTATTATTATTATTATTATTATTACAAATCATCTTTATTCAAGTAATTTCAAAAAGGACTACAATAGTTAAAAAGAGATAATAGAAATGTCGAGAAAAATTTTATACATATAAAAAAGCACATTGCAAGTCCACTCTCTATATTTCAAATTTCGAGTCTTATAAAGTTCCTGAATCATATAATATTGGCAAAGAAAAAGAAACACTGTAATTTAATTAATCTTTGCAAGTCCTCTCTCTACTTCAAAGTCCGTGTCCTGTAAATTCATGTAGATTCTCCTTGTTGCCCGTGATCCTCTAAGGCATAGAAGGGCTGATCTCAAGATTGCGAAGGAGACCTTTGTCCGGAACCACGATACTGATAATAATAGTAAAAATTACACAGTCTCGTAAAAGAAGGAAGGAAAGAGGAAATAATTACAATCTATCAAATACAGCACATGCTGCAACTTTGTTGCGTAATTTTGTACCGTTTATCTTGGCTTTAATCAGTCTTATTTTCCTATAGATATATCCCCAGGTGGAGATAATGACGAAAGTGTAGATGAAGACACGCGAACAATTAGAAGCATAGGAATGTCAAAAGACAAGAAGCTGAAGAAGAAAAAAGTCAGAAAAGTATTGAGTTGGAATTTCTAGTTAAATTAATTTAAGTTATAACTATTTATTGTTACAGTGAGGTAGGAATGAATCATAAAATATAACACTAAAACAGCGCTTCTTAGCAAATGTCTCGCTAAAAAAATGTATAAAGATTTTAAGGTGTGAAATTTCTTATATGTATAAATCTTGTATGTATACATAAGATCCTTATTATTTTGTAAGAGAATTAATAAGGTATATTAGCAGAAGTCGCTAAGTTTTAAAGCTGATTTTAAAACTGTACAGAGTATCGCAAAGTATTTATTAGTAAGTGAAGTCGTTGTAAATGTTATTCTCAGGAAGAGTACATGGGTCCCTACACCCCTTTGAGACCCTGATATTTCAAACAGTCGCAGCTATTTAGTGCAAGCAGATCAGAGGCTCTAAACTCCACTCCGATGTAAACGTCCAAATGATTCCTACTGGTCTCCATATAACTCGTGAAGAAATAGCGAGGGGACTTAAATTTTAAACAATCGAGACAGTTGGGATTGGTGCTCATTCCCTTCATTGTTATGACCTTCTTTGATATTACAATAATAAATTAGATGTTGAACATAAGGAATGGAGAGAACACGAGGAAATCAAAAGATGGAAGCGCAGTAGGACGATGGGAGGTAGAAACGCAGTAGCTCGCTTGCCTTCTCGTTTTTCTCTTCTCCCTTCCCAGGGTTCCCTGTACGTAGTCTTGTTTTTTCTTCTCCATAGCCTTCGCTCTAATCAACCAAAAAAGCATCTGCGGAGGAAAGGAGCTTGTGCGCAAAAGAGCTAAAGTGAGATTATCTTTGTTAGTTTAGTATTGGTCCAAGGCTGGTCACACACAGGGGAATAATGATTTGCACAGACTTAACAAAATATTGCGTACGGATCTTGCGTACGCAGCAGTGGATATAAAACTAGTAGTGAACTGCAGCAAATAAATTTGGGTCAATTTTAGTGAGTAAATTATCGAGTATTATTTAAATTTGTATCATTTAATTTACGAAATTTTTCAGAGATGAAAAAAAGAGATAAATTATTAAATAAAACAAGGAATTTTGCGGCATCATATTTGCTTTCAGAATCAATTTATGTAAGAGATAACGTAATAAAAATAGTTTATTACAGGAATAAATTATACTGTGAGAAGTAAATAAAAGACCTCGTACAATGATGACGACTGAGAGATCTTTGAGAAAAACAAATGACTGCTCTGTTTTGCCTTCAACTCTGAATACGACCTTTCCCTTTGTTCTCTCTTTGATATGTCGAATGAGTAGACGAAACACGTGGCTGGCCAGCACTCAGTGATCATATTCGGGCCACGCAGAATTGGGTGATTTGAATGTCAATTTTCGAGATTAGTCTGGTAAGTTCAGCTGATCATTATTCCGCCAACCCAGCGACTGAATAAACCCTGGCCTCTCATTAGCGGCCACCTATCTAGGCGGTTCAACCAGCTGAGTCGGATGGATTCTACACAGTTTGAGCCCAGAGATCGAAAATGATGGGCAGCCGTTCGATCTCCGGTCGTGATGTACTTTGACCTTCTTTTGAACCAATTAGAACGCAGTAAAACCACCTGTCCAAATCACGCGATCCAGGGATTTTCCCGCCACGAGAAAGTATTGATTCCAGTCTCTCTCCGACAACCTGAAACAGATCTGGGCATGACCTTATGTGCACTACTGCTGGTTGATTGCGAAAGAGAAAATAACGAGGAATCATGGCTTTACAAGACGTGCAAAATAACTCAGAATTTGATAAAATTTTGGCTGATTCTTCCAGGTAAGGATACCCTGCTTAATCTATCCAGGTGTTTAGCTTCTGCTGAGCACAAAATAGGATGTGTAAAGATGATCTTCTCGAAAGAAAAGAGCTAGTATCTAAGATGTTCGAGGCTGATCAAAAAATCGAAGTGTAGAAATGCATGTATGGAGGTTCTTTACGGAACATCAACGCTCTGCTTAAGTTTAATGTTTTCGTTAACAGTAATCGAGCAGACCAAGTAGTTACTTTTCATGCAGCACCAAGATAGTTTACTCAATGTATATAAGCTTAAGTTATTTTCTTTATATTGAGAAAAAGTTTGAAGCATAAATATCTTGCGTTTATTAGGTATTGTTCTATCTTTCAGTATACCAGTCAGCGCTTACAGCGTACTGTATTAAGATGTACCTGTTTGATCAAAACGATCTTGCTTTCTTCCCTTATAATCCTCGGGTTGTTTTTAAGCATTCTAAGGTGTGGCTGCTGCAGAGCTTCTCGGTGAAGTTGAGATTTAAAACACTGTTTTTAATTGTATTGGCTTGTAAACCGATTGCTTCTCTTGCAAAACGAAAGTCTAATTGGTGGCCATTTAGTTCGGTTTTTGTGGTTTTTGTTTACAAAACATGTCGTCTTTTCTTGTCCTTTTTGTGTGAGGTGATAGCTTTGTTGTAATTGTGTTTATTTCAGTCAATTACACCAATAAAAATACAACCGCACCTGCTTCTTTTACTTAGGCTCATTACAAAAGAATTATTTTTCCTAATTACAGATAATTTTCATCATTTTCCTGAAAGCAGTAATGAACTTTGAAGCATTTTGGTTAATTAATGTTGTAGAAATATGCTTTTGCATCTTTGCAATGCTTTAAATGCTAATCTGGTTATGCTACCCTTTTCATGTTTCTGCCACTCGCCTGAAATTCATAACTGGAAATGCTGCAAAGGGTGGAGTGTTGTTGGTTTTAGAAGATCAATAATTCATATCTCATCAGCAAAGAGATGTACATTTTCACAGGTCTTGGATGTTTTTGTCATCCTCCCTGGGTGCAGTTTGGTATCAAGTCACAGGATAAAATAGTTACTGTTGTCTCCTTTTGCTGATTTCCTGTACTGACAACATGTTCTCTTAGGGGCTGGACATTTTTTTTTGTTTTACCAGTATATATCTATGGTATAAAAAGGAAAGATGATGCAGGAAAAATATATATTGTACTATTATTTTACTGACATGTCATCAACTTTGAAAATGTAAATTAATATCACAGAAACTCAATTATTTGTGATAGGTTTCTTTTTTAAAATATTTAATGTTTTCTTTTTGACATGCTGAAAAATTTGCCAATCTTGGATATTTTTGTCATCCCACCTGGGTACTTTTGTATCAAATCACAAGAAGAACATTTGTTTTCTTTCATTAATTTCCTGTTTTTCCAACATGTGTCTTCAGTGTTCATAATTTATATTCTGCATGTCTGTCAGTTTAACTTTGGAAAATGTAAACTATAAATAATGCTGACCTTGAGGATTTTACAGGGGGGGGTACTCCCATATATGACCTATATAGGTACATGTGTCGCTGTGAAGGGTAATGGTTTTCAAGTAGTTTGGACTGGGACAGGGTATAGAAATCAGGAAGTTTTAGTCCAGAATAGGGTATCAATTACCGGGAAACTGATAAGTGGTGTGAAAAATTTAGTGCCAAATAGGCTTTGAAAAACTTGCAAGTAAATGTAAATTCAATCACAAGAAACTTGGTTGAGGACAGATGGTTTTCCATTGAAAAGGTTGAAAACACTTTTGGTTGTATTGAAGGTATAATCCCCTGTATTCCTGGCTCAGATATCCAAAAGATAGCTGGAAGGTAGCTCGTCTGGATAGGATAGGGATTTTTGGTGTCTCGTCTAGACAGACCTTCTGATAGTGTGCAAAAAATATTGGGAAATTATGCAGAGTTTCCAGGAGGTCACATTATGTGGCAGAAAAGGTCTTTTATGCGGCAAATTATGCATTTTCTGTGGAGAAGATTTCACATAAAACATGTACTGTCATTACATTCACAACAACATTGAAGATTTCAGAGGCTCTGCATGATGTTTCCAATGCTAAATAGCCTTAAATTAGCATTTTATGTTTTTTATTTTGTCCAGTCTTATATTATTATAAGATTTCTCATGGATTATGCGATTGGATGCGATTGAAGATCAATTGTGCAGAATTGCACCATTGCATAGCATCAGAAGCCCTGTCTAGAATAGGGGTGCAAAATGGAGTTGAAAGTGGTCTGGTATTGGGTAAGGGTTTCAGTGTCCCAGCAGCATTCCCTCCCCCCCCCACCAAAAATTTTCTGCATACTCCTCCCCCCCCATGGGGGATTTTGTTAATTCCAGCTTGGCAGATACTTATGGGCCACACAGAGCCACATGTGAGGCTATTTCTGAATACCTCTTGCTCCAAAAAAGTAGTCATGGGAGGAACTTAATCTTCTACTTTAACCTTTTCACTCCCAAGAGTACCTGAAATCAAAATTCAAGACAAATCTCAAATTTCATTTTGTAAAAAACTTTTAAAATATAAATAGTACTATGTGAAAATACTGCAGACGAGGTTTCATTTGAATAGTCACACCATAGGATTTCATCCACAGACTCAAAAGTTAGAACCACCTTATATTAATGTCTCCATAACTGACTCTGGGAGTGACAGGGTTAAACTGCTTTTTAGCCCTCTAGTTGTTTAGGCCAAATAACATGACAAAAAAGAACTGTTACAAAATACAAGCTGCTCATTTATTTCAAAGTGAAAATGGATAAGTTAGATAGATTATTAAAAAATAAAACATTAGTTAACTCAAATGTTATATATGGAGGTATGTTACATGTAACTACATTTACATATATACTGTACATAATTATATATATGTTGAAGTTACGTTTTGGGCAATGCCCCAAAAATGTGGTTTTGCATTGTAGCCTTAGGGTCTGTGGATTAAATCCTAAATTAAGCTATACATGTTGATGTTGTCATAAACAACATGAACTGGTCTTACAGTTCCTTCCTGCGTAGCTGGTTCTCTTTCACTATTTTGCAGTTTACCAAAACTGTGCCATCATCAGCAAATCTAGCAATTAAAATATACCGTATTTGTTCAAATAAGCACCCCGGGCGCTTATTTCAAATTTCGTGCTTAAGGGGGTGCTTAAAGGAGGAGGGGCGATTATTCAAGGAGAGGCGCTTATTAACAAACTTATAAGGACTCATAGTTTATTTCTATGATTTTATAACACAAAAACTGACTTTTAAGGTGGTTCATTCCTCATCTACATTGTCGTCTCCACCTTCATCATTATCGATAACATTCACCTCGCCGTTGGCCACCTCCAGGTCGGACAAAGTGTATCTTGAAAAGGATCTTCCCTTTCTTCATTTATTTTAAAACTGGGGGACCTTGCAAAATTTTTCTGCCTGTTTCCTAGACGCGAGTTTTGTAGTTTTTATACACATATCCGCAGGTGTGATTTTAAATATGTATTGTAAAATAACTTCAGTTTGTTTTTAGGAATATTTACAGGCATACTTAGCTCCTTGATTCAGAGAAGTGTGTGTTAGTCACTCGAAACGCGTACAAAAATAAAATAGTTTTACAACTCAAGAAGTTCGCAGATGCGCTGCTCACTCGAAATTTAAAATAGACCTTGCCTACAGTTATAAATTCTCACTGTTTTAAGCGCGGAGTAGAGGATGCTTAATCAAGGAGGGGCGCTTATTTCAAATTTCGTGTTCAAGAGAGGCCCTTAATTAAAGGGGGGTGCTTATTTGAGAAAGGGTGCTTAATCGATCAAATACGGTATGTAAACCAGACTTCTCATTCATTCGCAATCTATTTGATTGCTGAGTTGCTGCACGTAATGTTTCCTTATGATCAATAAGAGTGTTGACCACTTTTTTCAGTGATCACGTGATCATTGATCACAATGGTTCAAGACTTGTTGTGTTTTGGCGTTAAAGGGGCATAGTCACGAGGATTTCGCAGATTTTTGGTCAAAACTGTGCTAAAATTATCGGTAGCTAACTTTTTCCATGCCAACATTGTGTTTGAAGATTTAAAGGAACATATTAACTTAATTTCGTTAAGAGAAAACAAACCATGACCATTTTCATATCGATTTTTTTGTCAACACGGTGAAAGAACGTGAAAAGTGTAGCCTAATTTTTTCAAGTTGCAATCCAGTTCCCTCTGTGCCATCCGTAGCAACAGACGACAGAAAATAGATTCAGTGAGGTAATATAGTCTTTGTTAACAAAACTAGACCATTATATATGGGCATTCGTTTATGTGAGGACATATTTTTGATTTTTAAAGTGAACTAAAATAGCATGACTTTGCCCCTTTAAGTGGTTGAAAACATGAATTTCTTGCAGTGTTCTGACAGTGGTCCATTTCCATGCACCGTGGGCTCCACAATGTGCACAGATGAATGATGTTATGGAAGAACTGGCAAAAGATAATTCACATGTCAAATTTTATAAGGTATGTCATTGTGAATTAAGTGTGCTTTGTGATTAATTCCTTATTATTTATGACAAGTCTCACTTTCAATCTACAATACTTAAAAGTAAATGAAAGTATTACAGCATTGTCACTTACATTGTACGTTATAATAAGATACGTCTTCCACTTAGTACATGTTCTTGTAGCTGGGGCTCAAAATGGCAATAGCTGAGGAAAATCTCTGGCCCCTAGCCCTTAGTGACAACCTGATTGATAACAAAATGTAAAACAAACTGACCTGTATGTTAAGTAAACAATAGAGTTCTTCTGTCGAAGGCACTATCGTGGGATAGGTTGCCTAAGGAAATTTGATGTTCAATACAAATATTATATGAAGTTTGAACATCAAATTTCCGAGGGAACCTATCACACATAGGGCCTCAGACAGGTGGACTCTATTGTTTTTATTGAACAAAGCTAAATTTTGACCGAAAATTGCCACAGGCGGTCACTATGCGCTGATAGGCATCCACTGAGGAGAGATACTATCGCATCACGTGATCGACTTCGACCAATTGGAGCACGTCAAAATTTAGCCTTGTACCATAAGTTTAGGAGCTAACGCTCTATTACAGTTGTAATTAAATTATTATAATTATAGTCAAAAGGTACATGTAATTATTTTTTACTTAATTGATTTCCTTTTTCTATTTGTGATTTTATGTTGCAACATTGCATAACCTTACTTGAAAGTTGTTGGTTAATAAAGTTGTTTAAAAAATGTTCAACAAATTTCAAGTTGTTTCTTATTAACCACATTTACTTAATTATCATGTTTCTTTTAATCTTTTAGCTTGAGGCAGAAAGTTTACCAGAAGTATCACACAAATATGAAATAAGTGCAGTCCCCACATTTCTCCTCTTCAAGGTATGTTGCAGACAAGTTAGATATTATCCCAGCAAAGTACTCCAGCAACTTAGATAAAGATTAGTATTTTCCTGCTCTTGTCCTTCAGAACCAGAAGGTTGTGGATCGGTTAGATGGAGCAAACGCACCGAGTTTGACAAAGAAAGTACAACATCACGCAAACGTCATCACACCAGTTGTTACTGTACCACAAGAACAAGACACAAAACAGGTTATTATTAATATTATTATTATTATTATTATTATTATTATTACTATTATTATTGTTATTTTTTCCGTAACTGTTACATTGTGGAAACTGACAGATGTTGCAATGACTTTAGGGTCTGAAAATGGATTTCCTCTAAAATTATGTCAATTTATAATTGAAGGGCATGGTGGAGAAATGGCGTAAGTGACGATTTGAGGTCGAAATCTAAATTGGTGCTATTGAGATGAACACTGGTACCCGGGCTGGATTTCATCATTTATTTCTTGACCTGAGAGCTTCAATTCAGAGAATTAGCATATTACTTTCTTTAAACTGACACAAAGAAAACAACAGGACCATGGATTCTAGGTTGAATTCCTTTGTTTTAGTTCAGCCAGAGAACAAGAGAAATCATTCATGCTTCACTTGAGCGAGTTCAGTTCAATAACAATTTTTGAGCAAACGTGCGATGCTAATTCTTCCAATTTAAGATCTCAGGTCAAGAAATAATTGCACAACAATGTTCCTCACGTGAAAACCAGCCTGTGTGCCAATGTTCAGCTGAGTAACACCAATTTGGATTTTAACCTCAAATCCTCACTTATGCCCTTTTCCTACCGAGCCCTTAGGATTTTCACCTACTCACCATATTTGATTCCAGTATTTGATTCCACAGTATGTGATCCTGCACTATGTGATTCTGGAGTATGTGATTCTGTAGTATGTGCTTCAGCAGTATGTGATCCTGGAGTATGTGATCGTGGAGTATTTGATTCTGGAGTATGTGATCCTGCAGTATTTGATCTTGGAGTTTGTCATCCTGGAGTATGTGATTCTGGAGTATATGCTTCGGTAGTATGTGATTCTGGAGTATGTGCTTCAGCAGTATGTGATCCTGGAGTATGTGGTTGTGGTGTACATGCTTCTGGAGTATGTGATCCTGGAGTATATGCTTACAACTGCAGTAAGTGATTCTAGAGTATCTGCTTCTGCAATATGTGATTCTGGATATGTGATTGTGGAGTGTGTGATTCTGGACCACTAATTTCTGCAGTATGTGATTCTACAGTATGTCCTTCTGCAGTATGTGATTCTGGAGTATGTGATACTGGAGTATATGATTCAGGAGTGTGAACTTCTGCTGTATGTGATTCTGGAGTATGTGCTTTTGCAATATGTGATCCTTGAACTTATAATATGATCCTGCAATATGCGAACCTGGAGTATGTCCTTCTAGAGTACATGCTAGTGAAGTATGTGTTCCTGGAGTATTTACTTTTGGAGTATGTGATCCTGGTGTATGTGCTCCTGGAGTATGTGCTTCTGCAGTATCTGCTCCTGCAGTATGTTCTCCTGTAGTATGTGACACTGCAGTATGTGATCCTGTAGTATGTGCTCCTGCAGTATGTGCTCCTGCAGTATGTGCTCCTGTAGTATGTGCCCCTCCAGTATATGCTCCTACAGCATGTGATCCTGCAGTATGTGCTCTTACAGTATGTAATCCTGCAGTATGTATTCCTGCAGTATGTGCTCCTGCAGTATCTGCTCCTGCAGTATGTGATCCTGTAGTATGTGCTCTTGCAGTATGTACTCCTGCAGTATGTGATCCTGAAGTATGTGCTCCTGCAATATGTGCTCCTACAGTACGTGCTCCTGCAGTATGTGATCCTGTAGTATGTGCTCCTGCAGGATGTGATCCTGTAGTATGTGCTCCTGCAGTATGTGATTCTGCAGTTTGTGCTCTTGCAGTATGTGCTCCTGCAGTATCTGCTCCTGCAGTATGTGATCCTGTAGTATGTGTTCCTGCAGTATCTGCTCCTGTAGTATGTGCTCCTGCAGTATCTGCTCCTGTGGTATGTGATCCTGTAGTATGTGCTCCTGCAGTATCTGCTCCTGCAGTATGTGATCATGTAGTATGTTCTCCTGCAGTATCTGCTCCTGTAGTATGTGCTCCTGCAGTATCTACTGCTGTAGTATGTGCCCATGCACTTTGTGCTCTTGCAGTATTTGCTCCTGCACTATGTGCTCCTACACTATGTGATCCTGTAGTATGTGATCCTGTAGTAAGTACTCGTGCCGTATGTGCTCCTGCAGTATGTGCTCCTGCAGTATGTGACCTTGTAGTATGTGCTACTACATTATGCGACCCTGCAGTATGTGACCCTGCAGTATGTGCTCCTGCAGTATGTGACCTTGTAGTATGTGCTACTACATTATGCGACCCTGCATTATGTGACCCTACAGTATGTGACCCTGTGATATGTGATCCGGCAAAATGTGATTCTGCGGTATCTGCTCCTGTAGTATGTGCTCCTGCAGAATGTGACCCTGCAGTATGTGACCCTGCAGTATCTGACCATGCGATATGTAATCCTGCAGTATGTGATCCTGCAAAATGTGATTCTGCAGTATGTGCTCCTGCAGTATGTGCTCCTGTAGAATGTGACCCTGCAGTATGTAACCCTGCCGTTTGTGTCCCTCTGGTATGTGATCCTGCAAAATGTGATTCTGCAGAATGTGCTCCTGCAGTATGTGATCCTGCAGGATGTTTTACTGCAGTTTGTGACCCTGCATTATGTGACCTTGTAGTATGCGATCCTGCAGTATGTGCTCCTGCAGTATGTGCTCCTGCAGTATATGATCCTGCAGTATATGCTACTGCAGTGTGTGATCCTACAGTATCTGATCCTGCAGTATGTGCTCCTGCAGTATGTGACCCTGCAGTATGTGATCCTGCAGTATGTGCTCCTGCAGTATTGTGTGGTTCCAGAAAATATCCATACCCCCCCCACGGAAGGTCACTGGAAATTCCGAGGGGGAGGGGGGTTCAAAGGCAGAAATTTCCGAGGGGAGTGG
>Ga0126336_10000774_pt1 | contig 14616 bp, 18 predicted proteins | sample SidCmetagenome_FD_92530 | JGI IMG/M metagenome (GOLD analysis project Ga0126336, IMG submission 92530) | Coral microbial communities from El Islote,Puerto Morelos, Mexico - Siderastrea C C metagenome | ecosystem: Host-associated > Invertebrates > Cnidaria > Coral | place: El Islote,Puerto...
TGGCCGAGCGAAAACCGGAGGTCTGGGGCAAGTGACCACCAAAAAAAAAAAAACCACGGAAAAAAAATGGGTATTACTAGACCCCGTCCTGACGGCGGGGTAACAACGTGCCTAGACCTGCCACCACAGGGATCATCCCAGCAGCCATCCAGCCTTTTTTACCCATCTTTCCTCTCAGATTTCCTAGGGGAGCCCGCGTCTTTGTCTTTGCTTTGAGACGAGGTCGGGTCGGTCGTGCTGTGAATCCATCATTGAGTCGCTTGGCGGCTGCCGAGGAAGGGTTAAAGTGTCGATTGGGTGGATAACAACGCCACGCACCTACTGGGGGAGCCATGATTTTTTTCTTTTCTCACAAAGATGTTCCAAACAAAGTTTCTTCTTCTTCTTTTATAGTCGTCGTGGCGGCATGCGATGTTGCGGAGGCATGCGATGTTGTGAAGGCATGTGACGTTGTTGAGGCATCAAGGAATTTAACAACATGGGGGCTAAACTCAAACCAGCCATCACAGCTAGAGGACCGAGTCCTCCTTTTTGAGAGCGTCGTTTTCCTTTTTTTTTTCACCCACATGCTTCATCTTTGTCTTCTTCTTTCTCTGGGGAAACACCAAACCTCCTTTTTAGGGTGGACGAGGAAGCTGATAGTAGGTGTTGGGTGGTAAGTGATTGGGTAAGCCAATCATACGCGAATTGCTCGGTAAATCAAACGCTCCGGCTCCTCCTTGTCCTACCAGTCCAGGCATGATGTTTCCCAATAAGTTGCCCACGGCTTCCGTGGCCAGAAGTGCAAGGGAATACAAAGCCATCTGTTGAGCAAATGGGCCCAACCCTCCTTTCTGACGTCGGGATGACACCGGCATTTTTTCTTCTTTTTTTGTTGGTTGTAAAAAACATGTGGACTTTTATACCTTTTGTTTGCGAAGAAGTTGTCCTACCAACGTACCCAGTAATGCCAAAGGGGCCGCTGTGGCGGCCCCTTCCAAAGCCGCGGCGCCTGCCAATTTTGCCTGTCAAGGTGGTGGGGGTAAGTTTGTGACGTATTTTCCACAATCCCCGGTTCACGCTGCGCGACACACGCTGTGGTAGGCGGTTGGCGTAAGCGCGTTGAGCCACTTGCCATCGTCGAGGTGGGGGTGCGGGGGGTGCACCTCCACGTTGATGTCATTTTTTCTGACGACGTTTTACCAGGGCAGCACGGCCCGTGGTTAGTGGGCTGGCATCTTGAATATTCACATCGTACTCATCTCCTCCTAATACAAAATGGGTGCCTGGCATACCAGGTCCCCAGGGTGCTTGCAACGAACGAGGAAGGCGTCGAAAGGCCGAACGACGAAACGTGGGTAACACGACCGTATTCATGGTGGTAGAAAAAGATGATCGGTTCATGTCTTGCTTTAATGTTTTTTTTGGGCCTGTTTGATCACGTGACAAAATACCACCTACCACAGGTGCCATGATCCCAGCTGCCACGCCCCCAGCTAACAACCCTCGGCGTGTTTTGTTGGGACGTCCAGGTAACCCTTTCTTGAACAGATGACTGGCTTCAAATTTCACTTGTCTTTTTTTTCCCCGAAAGATTGTTTGAGGGTGGGTCGAGGATGATTTAAACGCCAACGAATCCGACACGTCGTTTCTTTCCATCGTTCTTGTTGATGACCCATCCGTCGTTGTAAATCAGCGACGGGTGCCTCCTCGTTGCCTACCCATTACTTGCGTCGAGTTCTTTGCGCCGGTTGTAAGACGGTAATGGGTGAAGATTCGTCTAGCAAAAGATGCGAGCGAAACCGAATGGCTTCGTCACTTCGTGGATGATTGTCAATCAATAGGTAGCCGTAAGGTTTCGCTGTGGCATTTTTATAGAGTTCCCAAAACGCTTGACTGTCGCCCATCCAAAGATTGCCCAACGCTTTGACGTAACAGGTGTCAGCGGGATTTCGAAATAACACGGTGTAATGGTAATTGCGATTTTGAGTCACCTGTTCGCGCCCTCCTGGATACAGGTTCTGCATCAACGTGATGGCAAACAATTCCAAGTGATGAGTACTGCGCGTTAACAGTTGGGTGACTTGAGGGGATTGAACAGCTTCTTGCATTAAATCATCCAGAATGAGCATCCCTGGTCGCGCCGAGGGTGGAAACAGGGCTTACAAGTCGTCAGGTAAGTTGGGATGAAAGATCACTCCCAATGCTTGGAAGTCATTAAAAATGGGTTGCCAATGGGAACCATAACAATACACGATTTTTAAAAAAAAACAAGGCGATCCATCAGATCGTCGAAAGTACACGGGGGCATCACGCACTAAACGGTAGAGCCACGTGGTTTTGCCACTCAGGGAGGGTCCCACAATTTGCATGTTACCATGCACCCGCAAACGCGAGTCGTACTCATCAGACATTGTTTAACAAATGAATTTTTTATTTTTAAAAGAACATCTTTTATATTTTTTGGGAGCCTCCTAACAACAACAACAAGAACAACGGAAGCTCTTGCGAATTGTTTTTACACATAACAGGCATGGTTTTGACGTGGAGTACAAATTTGAGGGCGTCCATGGGCTTGAAATAAGGGGCGATGCTTCTGTGAAGATAAATCAAATAACTCGTGCATACGTTGAACGACCGCAGTGTCGTTGTACAGGGCATCAGTGGGCGAAAAATAATGTACAATCTTTTGTAAAGGTGTCCCACAACATCGGTGATACAAGTAGTACAGGTCATAATCTCGACACGCTTCCGTGCTCCATTGTTGGAGGACCTGGGGGTTTTGTTGAAAGCTGTCAAAGCAATTCCAGTTGGGGTAGTACGTGTCAGGTTTCATGGCATCACTGTCAAAGAACTCGCCTTGGTGGGGTCCCGTCCAAAACAGGCCCACCCAATGTTGTCCTGGCAGGTCGATGGGATCGGTGTTGGCAATAGCACATCACGGGTACGGGGCTTGGCATGGCACTTGATCGGCGCCGTACACATCCAAAAAATAGCGTCAAATATAGGCATCTTGTTGACAGATGTTACGTAATGTCCAAGTATCGTGCATGGTGTTCTTTTACACACTACCTAAGGGAATGGGGCCTTGCACGGTGCCACGGTTGTCTACTTCCAAGAGATGTCCGTCTGTATTATAGAAAAACAAAGCTTGAAGGGTAGGATTGTCACTGCTAAATCGCAGGCGGATATCCACCAGCATGTGTAGCAAAGGGGTACTGGATTCACCACCATCTTGCACAGCAGTCAGGTCAAAGGGTACGATGAAGAAACCTTCATCAAACATATCGGGATCCAAGAGATAAGCATCTCGTTTGTTTTTGCCGGAAGCATTCAGTAAAAGGTCATAGATCTCATACTTGTTAGTCAGATTCAAACTGGCTTTAGGGACGGGCACTCCATTGGCCGTATATTCCACGGACAGACCATTTATTCGTGTAAAATTAAAAGGATTTTTTCCAAAATCTCCTTGGTAACGATCGTCATCCACCAAGACCATCCAAAACAACCGCGGGGCTCTTCCTCGAAACACATCATTCAGATCTCTTTGGGTCTGATTGGCTGGTAACTGATAGTTGTCACAGCGCACGTGGCGAAAAGGGAAGGTCAAGGGATTGACCACACTGGTGGCTTCCACTTGTTTTTCCATGTACTTCACAATGCTTTCTCTCGGAACTCGGTAAAACACACAGATGAAACATTGAGAGACCAACACTTCAAAGGACACTTTGGTACTCGAGGTGGCGACTTGTCCAGTTTCATCATCTTTGTATTTACGGGCCATCAAAGCAAATTCAGGGGTATTGAATTCAATGTCAAATTCCACTTTGGTGTTGGGTGGGACATTCTGTTCAATCTGCGTGAAATTACTGGGAATGGGAGTAACGTTGAATTCATATTCGCCTGTGGTATTCACCAAGTTTTGTTGGCGAGCGATGCCGGAGGCATTTTGAGTGGCGGCATCCTCCAGCTTGCCACCCCATTTCTCCATTTGTCCTGCTACATCTCGGTACCATCCTTGACGTTTCAGTTTGGACATTTCGTCCCACTGGTCCGATTCCAACAGAGTTTCAAAATATTGTCCGTAAGCCAAATTCACCCCGGAAGCAGATTCGGTCTCGGCATTGTTGACTTTGCAATGCACTTGACAGATGCAACTGTACCCAAAGTTATTGACGGGTCCAATGATGAATTGAGTGGTGGTGCTGTGATAGGCTGGAGCTTTGGCATCTGCCAGTTTAAATTTCACTTTCAAATGCAGTTCCATTTCCCGCGGGCAGAAGGGGTAAGGCCGATCGTCGATCCGAAATTGCAAGGGGGTGGACGAAGTCGTCAAAGGTTTGATGTCTTCAAACTGCCATTTGTATTCGGTGGCATCGATAGGTTGTTGAGGACGATAGTTGTAAGGTCCTCGGTCCTACTTTAAACTCAAGGTCTGGATGTCCATGGTGCTTGACGTGTGTTGTCGTCGTCTGTGAAAAAAAGAATGTGTCGCTCCTTTATATGCTTTTTCTTAGGGTAACCCTTGGAAACAGTGACTTCGACGAGGGCGACGACGTCATGATCCCATGCCTACTTGGGATCCTGAAATCATGTCGGGTAACACCCCAATGGGACGTTGACCAGCTCGACGGAACAATCGATTCAAGGTGGTCTGAGGATCCAATACCGACGAACCTGTGATGTACTTGGATCGTTTCTTTTTCTTGGAACCACTTGCTCCACGTCCACGTTGAGCTGCTTTCTTTTCAAATCCCATCTTAATCAAATCCCCAATGGGTTCAATGATGGGTCCTAAAGATCCGCCTTTCTGTTTTCCCATTCCCATCTGTTGGGAGAACAAAGAAGCTAACAAGGGGAGAATGCCTCCTTCTTGATACGGATCAGTGCCTGCTCGGTACGTGTTTCCTCCAGCACCCAGTTGCTCAAGCCAGGGTACCAAATTCTGTACGCCCCCTTTCTGAGTTTTCTTCTTTTTTTTTCCTGGGGGGTGCTTCATCTTCATCCTTCTGAGAAAAGGATTGACGAAACCGTTTAGCAGCTTGGCACATCACGTCTTTGCCCACCGAGGTAGCGCCTTGACCGGCTAGAGCCCAGAGGGGGAACCAACCTCCTTCTTGGTAAGGCGGGGTGCCTTCCTTGTAAGTCTGACCCCCGGCTTGAAAGGCACGGGTGGTGGGACTCACGTCCACCCAATCGTGGATGGTAAATCGTTTTTTCATCACCATGGTTCTAAATCACGGGAGGGAACGTCGGCGAAAATACAGCGTGCCTGTCACTTCACCGCCTTGGAATGGAATGGGACGTCCTAAGTTGTCCCTTATATCGATTTTTTGGCCCCCATCAGCGTCAACGTCACATCGTTGATGTATTGTTTGACTTGATTAAAAGTAGTGGGTAAACCACCATAACCTTTGGTAGCGAGATACGTATCAACAATGTCGCGCCGAAAATAATCCAGTTTAGGGTCGGTGGGAAAGTTCTTGTCCGTGGTGGGGGGCGTTTCCATGTGCAGTTGTCCATAATGATACTTGCCACCGGACAAGGTGGGAATCACGGGCACCTTGAGCTTTTCGAAAAAATCTTCCAAGACTTGTCCTACATGCGTAAAGTGTTTGTGAGGAGACAATTGTAAAGTATGTAAGGGAGGACCCACTTGATACAAATCTATGACATCGTAGTGAAAATCTTGTGGTGATTTAAGAACGGCATTGCCATAGGAATGGGTGTAAACGAGACTCAAGAGAGCCACTTTCCAATCTTCACTTAACGTCAACGGTCTTTCGAGTTCCTGACGAAACGCGGCTTGTACGGTGGTCACCCCAGGTTCCAAAGGATGCGTGCCTTGATCGGCGCTGTTCAAGTACAAGACAAAATCACGTTGGTGGGTCTCACTCATACTGTTTCAAAGCTCGGGTGGGAATCCACGAACGATAACTGGGAGCCACCCCTTGCCAATTCACCAACACTTGACGCGACGGGCCACGTCCCTTGTATTTAAGCTTTTTCTTGACACGCCACTGGTTAGGCCAAGATTGCACTTTTTGTAGCTGGGGTTTGTAAAAGTGGCCAGGCACTTTTTCATCTTGCCATGTTTTCAATTTGTAATAATTGACACCGTCGTAAAGGGAATGATGACGCGCGCTCACCACATACACGTCTTGACTAAACGTCCCGCGATAACTCTGAGGTCCAAAGGCACCTCGCTTGACGCGTTTGGAGGTACGTACAAAATCTCCCACTCAAAATTGGTAAGGTGTCAGAGGGGCCGCGGGTTTGCACAGACGACGCCAAATCACCGACGCGTTGTCTGGGGTGACATCCGCGGGAGCCATCTGGGTGGACGAATGAATGCAGGTGTTTAGCGTTGCACAAGTTCCGGCAAAGCTTGCAGGTACTTGGGGGTGTTGTGAGCCGTCATGTATTTGTAGGTAAGCTCTTTTAAAGTCCGATTAAATCATTCAACCACCGCTGCTTTGGGTTCCCCTCAGGTGGTATAGTGCTGAATATCATAATCGTCTAACAATTGTTGGACATGCTTATTATAAAATTCTTTACCCTGATCGGTTTGTAGGTAAGTAGGACGATGATCTGGGTGAGTTTCTAACACATGCTGCAATGCATCCCGGACGGCCGTGCCTCGTTTACTCTTTAAGGCCACCACCCAAGCGTACTTGGACAAGACATCAATAATGGTTAAGAGATAACGGGTGCGCTTGTTGGCTGCAATCAATTGCCGATCTTGCATTTCCACCAAATCTGCTTGCCAGGTACTATCCACATTAGGATCGACCACCGTTTTGGAACGAGGAAACCGCATGCGGTGCAGACGATGTAACGTATAGGTGGGTTCTCCTTGCAAATCGTGTAACGTAGTTTTCTGGGGAATACCCAGGGAACGGCCGGCCTCTAAGAGAGATTGTGTGTTCCCACTAAGGGCGTAGGGACTGTCGTCCCCTAGATACAAGTATTCCAACGATGGAGACAAGGCTTTCTTGACACTGATTTTCAATTACAATGACATGTTTTTTAATGCAAATCATGGTTTTTTATAAGCTTTTTTCTTCTCTAACAAAGATAAACTTGTTGCGTTCAAACTGGCTGGAGCACGAGGATGCCCCTGATCCACACTGTCACCTTCCACTGGCACGTGCTTGAAACGAGTGCGATACTTTTGAGTATAGGTATCGGGTACAGGTGGTGCAAAGTCTGTGATGGTGTCGTCCAAGGTTTGCATCTTGACCAGAAAGGTATCTTCGTCAAATGGAAGGCCTTGCACGTAATTGCGTAGTTCAGTCAAGGTCTTGGCATAGGTGGTGAAAGCAAAATGACACATGTCCATTTTAATAGGATATTTTTTAAAATCGTTCCATCCTTTGAGAGCCACACCCAAGGCTGACAAACAGGTAACTCAGACTGTCCTCCATCAGGGAACCGACCACCATACTGATGGCGGTCACCACCAGGGCCAGGGCATTCAAGGAGGCGTGAAGCCACTTGAAATGAAAATACCTTTGACGGTAACACCACCATTGAGAATGATAGAACGCGTACAAGGCATCTAATTCATACAAAAGGTCGGGTTCCACCGCCACGGATTCCAAACGGGTGCCCTTCAAGAGGGACACAGGGGTCCGAGAAGGAGATGCCATGGTTCTTCTTCTTTTTTGGAAAGCTTGTTATCATCTTTCTTAAATGTCTTTTTTGGACTCCATCAAGGGTTCCGACGAGGGGACCGGTGAGGGTTCTGGAGGGGGTGATGGTAGCTCCGTATCCCCGGTGTGTTTTCATTTGAGTTTCTTGGGTTTGGGTTCCTTCACCCCTTTTTTTTTGTCTATCAGCTTGTCTTCTGCATGCGATGCGTATTCATGTTTCTTGGGAAAGGCTACATCAAAATCATTCGGCCATGGGATCCCAGTGCTCTTGTAGGAGTATTCAAATTGATCCCACGCTTGACACAAGTCCATGGTTTTCATTGATAAGAGTCCAAGGGAGGTCATCAACTGAGTTCGAGCGATCAGACTCAATTCGGGGGAGCCGGACACGATCAGGTCGGTCATTCAATTACTAAACTGTAACAAATTGTACCCCAAATTATTCAACAAGTGTTGCAAGTGAAGCTCTTCCTTGCCACGGAGCTCCATCGTACACGTCTGGTCTCGACTACGTCTAAGGGGTAAATGAAGGAAAGGGACTGGAAAGCGGGTTTTTATAGGTGTGGGTGACCCCCCAAAGAAAAAATGACAGAGAATTTTTTTTTATTAACATAGGAGTGTGGTGGATAGCACATGTCGCTCTATGGATCAATATTTTCTTGTAAGCATATGTACAGTGTCTATCGCAGGAGGGACTATGCCCCCTAAGTTCCTTCGTAGTCTACCTCGTCTTCATCAGTTAGTTCGAAGTGATGAGAATCGACGATGATGAATGCTATGTGTGTGTCCATCGTGTTGATTTCAAGGTGCATGAGATTGTTTATAGCCATATGGATAGGATTCAAAGTTCTGAGGATTTAAGACACGCTTGTCAAATACAAGTTTGTAGTTTTTGGTTTCAGGGATGGTGTGAAGTTGTTTGGATTCAGCGATTCGTTGAATCTTGTGTGGATTGAAGATGGGAATGACCCGTGATTGTGGTTCAGGTTCTAATATTTCGGCCAAGATGAGATCTTTCATCACTTGAAAGTTAAGGGTGGCTTGTCCACGTACATTGAGTGTAAATCCACGAACTTTGCAGTCTTGTTTTCCATGCTTGGTTACATAGGCATAATTTTTAGGACCGGCACTCACAAATTCGACGATCCAATCTTCGTGGACGATGCCATCGATCTGGACGGGTTTGATTTCATTGGTGAAGTCCCCGAGATAGGGTCCTAGAGTGATTTCGGGTAAGCCGGGTTCCCACCGATAGATGATACTATCCGTATCAAAATAAAGAACTTGTTGTTGAAGATGATCTAAGCTTTTGTAGAGTTTGAGTCGTGCGTAACAGGTGGTGAAGGCCGCCACAAAAATGTTGGTGTTCATCTGGATGGGAATTGAAGGATTGTCGAAACTATGATAAATGTGGATCATGTCCTCGTTGACGATTTCTACACGATGAATCACTTGTCGATCGTCTTGAAGCATGGCAAAAAATTCAGACGGTTTGATGCAGGTGGTGACTTGGGTCTGATTGTCTTGTTGGCCAAATTTGCCCCAGAAATTATTGAGTTTCAGTTTCGACACTACGCAAGCCTGGGTTGTCTTGGATCTTGTCGGGATCGAGACGAATCCCTTCATGACGCTCATAATCGTCAATGTAAGCTTGACGTGCTTCGTAGGTGGTACAATGTTGGGGCCAATCCGAGGTTTCTTGTTTCGTTTTCAGAAAGGTGTTGATGTAGGAGGTGAAGAGTTGGTCGGATTGTTCCATGAAATGCCAGATTTCGTAAATGTAGAGGATTTGGTAACCTTTCTCAACGGCTTTGTCTAATTCTGGGGTACACCACGTACCAAGGAGAGCGCGTTGTTCGGGGGTGTGAGCACAAAAGCAATTGCGCTGGAGCAACGGTTTCTGCTGTTCTGTTTCGACGCACGTTCGACAGAGCGGGAAGGTCAACTTGTGTCCTTGTCGGTGTGGTAGGACTGGGTGATAAAGCTCGTACGGTGGCAAGACTTTACATTTGATGAAACCAAAGTACTGGCGAATGTCGGTGTGACCAGGTTGGTCAATGAAGGTGGGATTGCCGCTAGGGTACATACCGTTTTTGTTCACCCATGGATAGAGAGAGGTGATGTCCACATAACGGATCTGTTGGTGGGGTTCCGCTTTGAAATGGAGGGTGGTGGCGTTCGTGCAACCCCCAAAAAAGGCATCTCTCGGGTTCAGGGGGCTGTCAATGTGAAGATCTTCTACAAAGGTTTGAACCTCGGGATCGATTTTTTTGAGGGCATTCCATTGGCATTCCCACATCTCGGTCATGTGATACCCCAGATCACGGATTTGTTGGATCTTGTCGGTGGTGCCTTCTCGTACTTCACCCATGGTCTTGCCTTCGTGATAGAGATGTTTTTGTAATCGATTGGGGAAATGGGTGATACACCCATGATAGAAGCACCCATGGAACTCATAGACGGTGTTGGTACTGGCATTGTAGCCGTCGACCAGAAACCGTCGGATGTGACCATGATCGATCAGGTGTTCCCCTCGGTTACCTGCGTGGGCGATGAGCGGTGGGGCCGCGGTGGATGCGGCGGCGGAGGTAGAAGCGTGCTGGCAGTGAAGTAGATCTTCTTGCCAATAGAGCCATTCCAGGGCCACGCACGATTGGTTGTGGTCGGGCCGCCATCCGTGCAAGGGTTGCACGGCGATGGTATTGGGTGGCATCCAATTACGCCGATAGGCCACGCTGCAAGCTTGTGCGATGGTGATGCATTGGAGCATCGGGTTAAAACCCGACACTTCTTTGAAATGTTTCTGAAATTGCACACATCCTTGTTTGAGAAGACGCACATCCGATTGACAATACTTGAGGATTTCTTCATGGAAATTAAAAATGGTACGATTGTTTACTTGGTCTTGGTACCAGGTGTCAAATGCTTTCTTGCGTGCGGGGGACATGCCATCGGGATCGTAGTAACCTCGATCGGGTAGGTACCCCACATACATTTCATTTTCCCGCTTATTAAAGAAATGCGGAAAGAACCCTTTTTGGAGTTCTGTCAAACCAAACGTCTTGGGGAATTCCGCAAGGCCATCAGTAGAAAATTCAGGCTGTCAATAAACTTGATGTGGGGGATCGACAAGGTCAAAATCTTGGCCCCATTGACAATGTGGTGAAGTTCACTAATATGTTCTTGGTAAAAAGCTTCCACTATCACGTAGCCATCGTAGCCCTTAAAGTTATGAGCCACCACCACGAGTTGGTTCACGTCGGCTTGATGAGCTAATTGGTAACACCATTGTAAGAAGTCGGAGACACACAAGTCGCCCCAGAATGTGTAGGGTTGATTGTTTCGATTAGTTTCGGCACATAATAGATTGGCCACGTGGTGACCGGTGTCCTGTCTGGCTTCAATGTCAAAATAAACAAAGATGGTGTCCTCGTCTTCCTCATCCATGAATGGATTTTCGTCTTCTTCTTGTTCTGGCCTTTTTTTCTTTTTTTTTCTTGATCTGCTGAATGAAGCACTTATGCTGTTTCAAATTACAGACTTTATGACAACAAGGGCATTCTTGCTCCCCACAGCGATGTTGTTTGATTTTCTGTAAATTGTAGGTGATGCCACAGATATTACACTTTCAATGCGTTTGGCACACTGAATTCCCTTCATTGTGGTTGGCACCTTGACCCGAGCTGGTCTTTACCAAATGATTGAGCTGACAAGTGACGCCAAAAAATGCCCGTTGACATGCATGACATGGGATGGTAGCGGGTCCGTCTTTGTGAAATTGTTGAAAATCGCTGCAGTTGGCTTGGTGGCAGCACCAGCATTTGTTGCCAGGGCATCGATGGTGCACTAGGCCATCTTGGTTAAAACCCTTTTCACATTGCAAACAATAATATTGTTTCGAAAAGAAGGCAGGCAAACTCGTTATCACCTCGTAGTGTCCGTCGTGGGACAATAGAATTAGTTTTTTATCCGCTTCGGGGCCTTTGTGCACGATGGCATACCCATGTTCGGCACTGACTACCACGATCTGATAATCGGCCAATACTATCTCGAATAAAGGTATGGCTTCGATTGGTGTCGGCTTGTCTGTCGGGACTCTTGCTTGTTCTTGCAACGCTTTAGCGTGAATGGTTTGTAGATTTTTTCTACCATCTTGAATAGTTTTCAATTGTGGATGGTTATCCACGCGAGCTTTGGCTACCACAAGAGCTCTACTACAACAAAGGTGGTCCTTGTTTTTAATCTGGATGACAGACCGCTTGTTCTTGATGAAATTATCAAAAGAATCTGTCCTGAAACGGTGTTTTCTTTTCCCACTGGTGGGTTCAGGCATTTCAATGTGCGTCACATCCAACTGCAAACTGTCATCTACCTCAAAGTTTTCGTTCGAGTTCAGCATTTTACTAATCTGGTCGAGGATGCGTCGTGCGCCTGAGAGTGGATCGTGCCAATCGCCGATAGTGACATTGGCGGAGGTGTGCGCGGATTGAAGATGATGGGAGGCGAGATAAATTTGGATACGGTCATGGTCTGGCATAGCACGGGTTAAATCTTCTATTTGATCCGCCAATCCTTGTTCGAACGCTCTGATGATATTCCCATGTCCTTGTGGAAAACTGTCGGGTGGATTCTCCACACGCAGATGGTAGCTGGTTCGTCTAATCCCGTAGCAGTGTGCATTCTGTTCTCGAAATTGCACGCGTCTAAATTGATAGTGGCCTTGTTGACCTAGGGCGCCGCCTTGCTGCTCCCATTGTTGCATAAAGTCGTTTAGTTCATCGTAAGAATCCATGTTGGGTTCCATGCGGACAAAAAATGATGAATGAGAAAATCCTGGCGTGTTCGCGCTTTTTATACCCTACCATGACATCATTCTTTTTGTGTCGTCTTCCTATTGGTTGTTTGAAATGTGTGTCACCTACTGATTGGTTCGCTTCAGTGATGTGACAGATTTGACAGACGGGAAAGAACCAATTTTGATGAACAGTTGACGAAACATCGACTTTGATTGACAGGTGAGATTTATGACAGTTTTTTTGACGCGCGCTCTGAAACGAGAGACGAATGTATTTTTTCCACGTCATCGGAAAATTACTGACGAAGCATTTTTTGGTCCGCGCAAGGACACTTCGGTTTGGCAGCGTGAAAAACTTATTTTTTCACAGAGTTATTCATCGCTTTACCCCAGCAACCCTCGGCTTTACAAACAAAACAATGACAGCTAAGATTTCAGTGAAAAAAGTGGGAGATTTTTATCTGTGAAAGCCGCCGAATGGATGTTTTTTGAAAACAGCGAAAGCTTAACATGAGGTAAGTGTTGTTTTTTGGCGGCCGGCTAAAAATATTTGTTGAAGTGTTTTTCCCACAATGACCAACTTTTCGAGGAAAAACACTGTGTCTTAATACTCGTTTACTAGTTTTGTTTTTTGAAATGGATCTATTTTTTATCGCCTCGAAAAAAATTGAAAACCAACACGGTTCTGTTTAGCTCGCAATGTTTTCCATTGCCCGCGTTCTTGTTGTGAAAAAACCTTTTCTACCCGAAAGACTATTTTATTTTTACTCTCTCTGTATTTCTTTTTCCACAGTCCAAGGATGTCCTGACTGTAACGCGGTGAGACAAACGAGATGACAACTCGTATTTTCTCCGAGAAGAAAGCGAGCGGCTTTTGAAAACAACCAGCAAACCTTCACGCAAAGTAAGCATCATTTTTTACTGTCAGCTAAAAATATTTTTTAAGTGTTGAGCGTTTTTTCACAAAAACAAACTTCAAATCAAAACACACCGTGTTTTAGTCCTCTTTTGTTTATTCCAATGGCTCTATTTTTTTATCACCTTGAAAAAACTTTTGCGAACCATCGCAGTTCTGTTTAACTCGCAATTTTTTCCATTGCCCACGTTCTTGTTGTGAAAAAAATCCTTTTCACTACACCGGAAAACATTCATTTTTTCTTACTTTTGTTTTGCTCTATATTTTAGAATCCAACGATGTCCTGCCTGTAACGCAGTGAGACGAGCAAGAGGAAAAACTTTTTTCCGAAAAGAGATCGGCGCCATGTTGAATTTTTTTTCCTGAAACACAGAACTCCAGGGGAAGAAAAAGAATGATCATCCAGAAAAAAAAGTCATGACAGAGTCCACAAGCTACCTTGACATGAATAAAAAACTGTGTCATCCAAGTGAAACCAAGAAACTACATGACTTGTATCCTTGTTTTAGGAATTTCAAGCCAAGCCGAGCTCGCGATCGATCGATTTATCGATCGCTTCTTCAACCCCAAAAAAAATCCCCCAAAGAATCACAACCCATCCATTGTCTCCTACTCACCTCGACTCACAAAAAAAAAATTTTCCATGCTTTTAAACAAATTTTTTTTCCACCCCGACCGGGAGTCGAACTCACACACTACCAAATCTTTTATTGTCACCCACAGCGCGCGCCATCCCCGCACGCGTGCGCTATCCCCGCCGCTGCCCTGGCCCCCGCCGCCGCCGCTCGCCGCCGCTCGCCGCCGCTCGCCGCCGCTCGCCGCCGCTGCCGTCACCTTTGACCCCTACCTGGTCCGCGGTATCCCCCACCAAATCACGTGCTCTCTTCCTTTCCAGTCACAGTCCAAAGTCGTGACTTCATCAGAATGGAATGTGGAGGGGTGGGTCTTTTCGATACAAAGCGCCATATCGGCCCCCCTTACTGCTGCATCCTTAAGATGAAGTCTTGTGAAGACATTTCTTTTAAAAGCTTGTTGCTACAAGGAAAAGACCTGAAGAATACTCGACAGCGGTTATAGAAGAAATTGGAGAGGTTTTAGAGCAAAGAAATCCTTGTTCGAGAACAGACTGTATTGTCAGCGTCGTTTTCATTTCCAAGGACAGCGATCGCTAAATTACAGTTTGACTGTGGATTGACTTCGTAAGAATTTTTTAACTGAGCGAATCCACATTTACTATAGCTTTCTTGAAATGTTTAAAAAACTTGCAGAAA
>Ga0126336_10000775_pt1 | contig 14602 bp, 7 predicted proteins | sample SidCmetagenome_FD_92530 | JGI IMG/M metagenome (GOLD analysis project Ga0126336, IMG submission 92530) | Coral microbial communities from El Islote,Puerto Morelos, Mexico - Siderastrea C C metagenome | ecosystem: Host-associated > Invertebrates > Cnidaria > Coral | place: El Islote,Puerto...
AAATCAGGCTTGCCGGGATTCGAACCCTGACCTCTGCGATACCGGTGCAGCGCTCTAACCAATTGAGCTAACAAGCCAACTGGGAGCTGGTCGTTAAATTGGTTCGTAATATACCCGGGAAAGTTGAAGATGAAATTATGAATATATGAAATTCATATATTTGAACTGCGGAATGAAGAAATAACTTTTTGAAACTTTTGAAACTTGTAGGGTGGGCTGCTAACTGCTTGGAGATTTGGCCTTGATTCCTACACAGTTTTCCTGTCATTTTTGTAGCAGGTTTTTTTTCTGGCCACTTTCGAAATGCAGTGCCTTTCTTCAAAACAGGTCTGATTGGTTCCATCTGTGCACCGTGAAAGTAACACATAATGATTAGTTTATATTGTCTGTATTTCATTATTGGCTTTAGGAACCAAGAGATGTTCCGTGACAACGACAACTGGTTGAAGTACAATTTTGTGTATCTGATTTCCTAAACATATCTCAATAAAATGGCATTACTTATTTGTACAAAGACTGCTGCGTTCTTTTGGAAGCTTTTGGTTTATTCGGGTATTCTGGATGCATTCTTTTAGTAATATTCTGGCTATTCTCTTCCTGTTTTAGGAATAACAGAGTACATGGAATATCAGTTCTCTAAGGAAAGCAATCTTACCTAATCAAGTAAACCAAACTTGAAACTTTTCAAAAAGAAGCATTTCTGCGTATTCCGAGTAAACCGGTGTTCCGTCCATTTCTCTTATTGTGCAATCGGAAGCAGAAAGAACAGAGTAGTATTCCATTCGGTCCAAAAACGGAATGGGTTCCAAAAATACGCATAACGTCTGGAATTGTGCCAAAAGAACGATCATGTATTCTGTTATTCCTAAACCGGAATAGGGACTGAGCCAGAAAAGTACCAAAAGAATGCACCCTCTGGAGATACGGGTAAAGGGTCAAGGGTAAGGGTGAGGGCAGAGGGTAAGGGTCAGAGATCAAGGGTAAGGGGTAAGGGTGAAGACGCGATCGTCCACCCAGAGAGTTGTCTTCCTTTGACAAGCGTATACAAGTCACAGCTGTGGAAGACACAAACGAGAAATCGAAACTCCATACGAAGCAGTGCAAAGGGTGCATGATAAGATAAGCTTTCTTCCCTCTTCCTCCAACACCACAGGATCTATTCATTTGTTATAGAGAAAGAAGAGCGCACAATCATCGGATGAGACAACAATAAGGATGTTTTTTAAGCCCGAGATGATCTCTAATATCATCCGCCTTGCACAGACCTCAACACTACAAACACGTAAAAACAGGAAGGCTCATTGTGCCGAAAGATGTCCATCATTTTGCCTCCACAACACAACCGAACACACGAATAACACTATGACGCATGGGTGCGTCGGTCAGCCAGGCCCATGATACACTTTATTACACACATAAATACTCAAATATTACAATAAATCTAAACGCGCCAAAGCCGGACACGTAAACGCCAAAAAAACAACTTTTGGAAAAAATAGGGACCGTGTACCCCCAACCTATGCTCTGGCGCTACCTCCGGGGTTTTAGGGTGTACGAAACTAATAGAATAAAGCAGCCATACCATGAATATCGAATGACAAATTGCTATTTAAGCATAGACACGAGTAAATCTGATAACGAAAATCACGCCAGTAGAACAACTGAAACTACCTTTCACAAAATCAAGTTGACGCAGCGAGGCTGACCGTAGAATGGTACGAATAACTCAAGGGTAACTACTTCAAACCCGCGAACCGCGATCCTTAGCGCGCAACACTCGAACCCAGTTCTCTGTTCCTTGCCGGCAAAATATTAATTTATGTCAATTCTGATTAACACAAATTACATTTCTTCTTGGCAATGTCCATCCGCGGCACCTAATGACATAACAGTTTTACTGTAACAGTAAATGACCTAGTCCTTTGAATTCAGACAAAAGTACATCCGATCTCTGTTCGTTGTCAGTCGGATTCTATAATTAACAGTAAACAATTAATATTATCAAGCTTCCTTGATGACGAATGCCATTGTCAGCACCCAGGAGAAAGCCAATCATGAATGCGGCCGTCACTCAAATGCAAGCCTTCTTGGCTTCTTCTCACAGAAATCTCTGATTACCCTCTCGGAGTCAATAGGCAACTCTCTGTATGCATGCATAAGAGCTAGGGATGATAGCCGTTCTGTGAGCATTGTAAGGCGCATATATCACGACCTAATCACGACCTTTGATTCATTGGCTGCCTCGATGAGGTCGATAGACTGACCTTGGAGCATGGTGGACAGTGCGACTGTGTTGGACAGGATATGCTCTGTTGCACAAAGCGCAATGATAAAGTCGAACTGCCTGATGGAGCACAAGTACCCTCTCGCTTTAGCGTCACCGTCATCCGCAAGGCTCTCTAGTACTGGAAAACTCTGCACTACTACTGGAAAAGCTGTACGGAACGTATACAGCGCGTCAGCTCTGCTTGCCCATCGCGTCTCACACAGGGTTCGTAACTTGGCGCGCCTTTGCATCGCATCTCTCACTGCCGCATCTTGAGGCAAACACTCTTGAAATCCCAAAAGTCTCCGCAGAGTAATCGAATGCAAAAGCGATCTGCTGTAGAGTTCCGAGCATATTTCTCGCGAGGGGCTCCTTACAGGCATGTCCAATTGCTAGGTTCAAGGAGTGAGCCTTACAGTGGACAAAAACGGCGTCTGGTACGCGCTGCCTGATGATAGCTTGGACACCTCTGTGACCCCCTGCCATGTTGGCCGCCCCATCATAGCCCTGTGCGCGCATGCGGTCAACATCTAGGCCATAGATTTGCTGGCTCTCTAGAAACTTCTCAGCCAGGGCCTGTCCTCTTGTGCTCTCCGCTTGCACAAATCCCAGGAACTCCTACCGTACCTGTACCTTCTTGTCTTCCTCTCTCCGGTACACAAAACGAACACAAATAGAGATTTCCTCCATTGTTGCAGAATCAGTGGCTTCATCTGCTAGAAAAGCATAGAAGGGGGCTGCATTGCAATCGTTTACTAATGCGTTACGGATCTGGTTGGCGCAAAGCTCAATGAGCTCGTTCTGGATTGTTGGCGAGGTATACTTTGCTCTTTTATGGGTGCTTGCAAGGTGAGTCGCAAGAACTGCATCTGTTTTAGCGCGAACCTCAAGCAAAGCCAGGAAGTTGCTGTTTTTCTCTTTGTGACTCCTGAGAGCTAAGTTCTGTTGCCCATACAGTATAATAACATCGATGATGGATTTAAGGACCTGGCGATTTCTCTCTACAGTGTCATTTATTTGCGACGAAATTTGGCTGTAAATATCTTTCTGCCTACCAGTGACAACATGAAAAAAATGGTCTCCCTTGACAACAGCGTCAGGATGAGTGGCTGATTGAATGTGCAGTTTAAACAGTGTCCCAAAGTTTGCCCAATCTGACACGCCTTTAGGAGACCCAAACATACCAGAGTGGTAATTGTCGCTCCTTTCGTTCCCAAATAATACGCAATAAATGCAGCACACGGTGTCTTGAGAAATAGAATATCTGAGGCACTTGTTATTTGCAAGCCCTACGTGATTCAACTTTCGCTGTTTTTCTCTTATGCGTCTTGAGGGAAACTTGAACTTATGTGAATTGCGCCATTCTCCTTCAAGCAGCTTTCTTCGGACTTCATCTTTCTGAAGTTCGTCACAGGTTAGCTCTGCAATATCTGGATAAGCTGGAAAATCTGATGAGGGAGTTGACGAGGAAGTTCCGGGAGAGTAAGTTGAATTGTTTCCGCAGTGAACGGAGTTTCGAGGGTCACAGACTTCATTGTTGGTCGAAGGATTCCCAGATTCAGTAGGAGGATCAGCCTCCTCGGCTTGCGGGGCTTCCTTTTGTCGTCGTGGAGTAAAAAAATCTTCAATTCGTCGATTGCCGTTTGACGCCATTTTCATATTGCTTGAACTAACAACATTCAAGACGCGAAAAACTTCTCAGCTAACCTACAATGTAGCTATTTTACAGTCAGTTAGAATGCACGTCGCGCAAGAACATGCCCTAATATGGTGTCAAACATGGCATGCTCTGAAAGAAAGCCCACCGTGCAAAGTTTCGCGCCTAAATTACAGTGAAACTGGACCCAAATTGTCGTGGAGTTGTCAAACTTGGTTTATTTTTAACATTACTTCGGAACGTATCCTGGCTGTATTTATTTATTTATTTATTTATTTATAACACTTTGACATAATTCCCAAACTAGCTGTTTAAAAACCTAAGTGTTTGACACAAGTGTGATGCTGGCCGGTGTCGTGCATTTGTCTTTGTTGCTTAGCACGTGATCAAAATCTGCCCACGAAAAAAATGTAGGCGTTTCTTCAGGTTTAGAAGGAGCGAAAGAGTCATATTCTCTAAAAAAGATATTTATGTGCGAGTAAAGGAATTTATTTAACACTTGCGAAAATTAAGTCAAGACGTTTATCTAGTTTTTAACTAAAAATTACGATGGCTCACTTGGCTGCCAACAGCTAGAAAATTCAACACACCGACTGGATGTCTTAATTTGCGTGAAGAAAACCATTTCAGTGCAGTGTTTTAGACCACCATCCACACATTCTTTGCCTCTTTTAGAGCACAACCTTTGACAATTTTTTTTAAATGTTTTCATATATATTGTCGAAAGTCATGATTTATATTTCAAAATCAATACAAAGCGTTTTTAAAGTGGGGATTTACTATCGAGTAAAGAGGAAGTCAACAAAAATATTACAAGAAATTATGGCCTTTCGGCAACTTAAGGAAATTCCTGTTAAGCCCGAGCTTAAAGGCTTTAAAGGCTAGCTACGCCCCTGACGGAGGTACCGTCCTTTAGCTTAGCCCGAGTTTCTCGGACCACAAAAGGAGGCGGTCCGTCCAACGAGCTGCGTTATCAACAACAACAACAACAACAGTTTATTTGCATTCCCAATTACAAATGGTATTGCAAATAGAAAAGAGAAAAAAAAAGACAGAAAAAGAAAAAAGTACAAAAGTAAAGTAGCGAAATCGGTTAACAATTCCTGTATCTATTGATTCAGTTCTTAATGTTAAAGCTTCATAAATGAAGTGACCTAATTTTTTACAAATGAAAGCATCAATGCTATTAAAGAGAAATACAATTTTGTTATGAGCATTTAAAGAATCGAAATCGGAATAATTTTATTGCCATTTCTACTCAAGTACGATCGAATTTTTCTATACGAATGCAGGTATATTCTGTGAGGATATTTTTACCTGAAGAAACGATATTACCTGCAAAAATATACTAAATAGGCCTATTTGCGATGAAATAAATAAATCAGCATTATCTAGAGTCCTCCACGAAACTTATATTTTATTCCTTGTAGCAAGAAAGCCGATTTCGCCTTACATAACCAAAACTTCTTAAAACACAACATTTCCAATACGCATGAGTTGGTCATCATCTAACTACAGCAAAAGTTTGGAAAAAATCTGGACGTGAGAAGATTTTGGGCGCGAACGTCCTTAAACAACGAATCGTGATATACATCCGAGAAATGCCCAAATCCTCTAGCGCGGCATATCTAACTACGGAAAGAGGCTTTTCTTGGAATCGTGGCACCCCACCATGGACAGCGACGCGGTGAACGAGAGGAAAGCGTTCCCTCGCTCTTATATGCCGTTAATTCAAAATCAGGGACGTCATCAACAACGCACGAGGAGCACCAACGAACTTTCAGTTAAGCTCTGATGAAGGTGGACAGAAGTCACCAAAAATTTAGAAGAAAAAGTCAGATCGGTATTCCCTCCATTCCTTTCACTCCGCTACTGGGAGCAGAATGAAAGAAGCACTATTCCATTTGTTCCGAAAACAAAACTACCAGCAACTAGTCGCGGGTGTTGATGAGATAGCCCTACGCACTGTTTGATTCCCAGTTGAAAATATTGCCCATTCCCGTTTGAAGGCATTCGTGTAAATAAAAAAATATAAGCTAGAGAAACAGAAAGTTTTCTTTTTCAAAGTTCACAAATTTTGAGAGCCTCGAAGGGCAAACCGATTACAGTTGATATCATTCTAATTTTCCCGACACGGTAGTGTGGACCACTGTGCAGGTAAAGAAAAAAAGTTATAAAGCTGTTCTAGGTCAGTTTTAATTTGCATTTGAACAAAGAACAACAGACGCTTTCGTCAGCGAAATTCCATCATTGGCGGTTGCTTATTTTCGGACACACACAAAAAGAGAATGTGTGGTCACTCTTCGCGAAGGTATTTTGGTTTGCGGTAAACTTGAAAGAATAGAAAGGCTAACTAATGTTTCCAAAAGATGTGAAATCTGCGCCTTGCGCCGACCCATGAACACCTCAAACTTCTTCCCAGACCTCTGGATTGTTTCATTTCTTCTCTGTCGTCCAGGTGGAAAAAATACAAATTTATAGCGCCATGGCGCCAAATTAGCATTACAAAGAGTTACAATTTTCCGCTTTAATGTAAAAATTATGCCGGATTATGACTCAGCAAACTAAACTGACGTCAGTGAACTTCATCAACTAAACGACTTGGCATTATCTACCATAGATCTTCTAGTACCAGACGCTGTCCCAAATAGCATACTCCGCTTATTCGCCCGGTGTCTGCATCTGCTTGTCAGACAAAATCCACACACAAACTGCAAACTACATCGTTTATTCACCCATTCATTCATTAAAATTTCATTTAATATAGGTAGTTTTTTTTGCCAAGGTAACGCTTTCTTGGAGTTGAGGGATTGATTTCTCTTTCATCGTACCTGAAAACATTCTGAATGCTGTGGTTAATTACTCGAAAAGAGAGGAAATTGATGTGCCCAACGCGCTCAATTGCTTTCTTCTTTGTTCGGCAGGTGAAGTGTATTGTTCAAACTACGATCTCGTGACGTGCACCACCTTCGCATATGCGCGCCAAAAATAACTTTTGCAAACTTGTCTCTTTAGTTTAGTGCAATACGAATGAATACGAATCTTGCCTACCACTGGATTAGAGTAAGCGATGTGGAATTTTCAATTAAAGGAGGAATTTTACTGAATTGTCTTTAAAAAGAGGAGACGTGCAGAAATGCGTACTAAATGCTAATTAGGGGAATCCCCCAAACCAGACCTTAACGATATTTGCATACGAACAAGAACAAAACGTCTCATTCGCTCCCTGTTTCTTGTGCGTTAGATTTGTTTTTCGACATGTAGATCGTAAGTATTGGAGATGCTTTGCATTCTCACTTAAGTCACTAATTTTTATTTGCCAAACTTAGATCAACCTTTTCCGGGCTGTATTTAGATCACAGGGCAGCCAACACCTGCAAACTCCTAGTGCGTCGCCGCGCACTGCACTCGTAAATATACGTGCGTTACATTATATTCACATTGAAGCTTCGAGCAAGTGCAAGGTCCAAAATACTGAAGATAGGTGTAATGTTCATTTCAAACGTTATTTAACTTCCTTTTTGGTCTTCAGGGAATGAAACTCAGCTACCGAGTGTTTAACCAGACGTCAAGTAAATTTACGGCAAGAATTATATTTCAGTTAATCCTGGTAAGTTGGACAGGTACAAACCTGTCAGTTCGCTTTGCTTCTTTTGCAAAAGGTGTGACTTCTATCACCTTTTAGTGAGAACCGAATTAACACATTCACTTCAAACTGGGTGATGGTCCCTCTGCCGGCCTGTGGCGATACGCAATCTAGTGCGGCGTTGCGAGGCGCGGGAGTGCAGTTTTGTTGTCGCCCGTGGGTCTATAAAAATACAAGTTGAAAAATACTATCTACAAATACAAAGGTGAATTTTAATTACCCATTGACTTTGTTTTCGTTACAGAGGTCCCTGCAAACTGAACAGGGCTATCTTGATTCACTTTTTTCTTTCCACTGTCACATGATGGGCGCATGGATCAGCCTCGATCTCAAGCGCACCCATCATGGCGGAAAGGAAGATTTTTATTCATGTTTACTCCATGCAAAAACGTACATAAAAAGGAGTGAATACAAGGTAAACAAGAGAAAAATACGAAAAAAGAGGGGCACTACCAAAAAGCGCCTAGTCACTCATAAGAGGTAAACCTCTTTCTGCATAAACAGCAAAACCCCGTTTCTTCAGCAACTATTCAACAGTACTGGGTAGCCACAGTACTTTATTGTTAAGTTATCTACGAGTTTACTTTTGTGATCATTTCTTTGTATTGGTAGGTGTCTGTAGGAGTAAAATCGGGATGTATTGAAGAGGATTGCACGGACGAGTCGATAACAGTCGTCAACGCTTCTACAGGGGAATGTGTCACTTGTTTTCCCTGTGATTGTTCAGATGGTGTGCCATCAGTACCTTGTGGGTCAACAGTTCCATTGGGCACAGATATTCACTGTGTTCATCTCCCAGACCCTGCACTGGTTTCCAAAGCCAGCGCCTATAGCACAAGTAAAATTAGTGGGAGATTGACACTCCTGGCTCCTTCTCCTTCAATCTCCTTGTGGAGTCTAGTACCAAGTACAAGCAACACTCATTCAGTGGTTGTCCAGGCATCAAGTACCAAAACATTTGTCAGTTCTAGCTCCTCGGCAGATGACAGTGACTTCATACCAGAAAAGCCCATGGAGGGACCAAAAGTTGCTCAGGATATACCCAAGAAACAAGGATCAAACACATCTATATACACAGCTGGTTGCATATTTCTCATTATCACACTTGCGGCAATCGCTTGCAGATTACAGAAAATGAAATCTGAACAAGCCCAACTTCCCGTCATCAATAGATACACCAATAGCAACCAAGACCCCAGCTCTTTAATTTCTTCTGATCAAGATAGTGATGTATGCACAGTACATCCTGAAACAAACCGTGCTGTATATTCACGAGCTCGATCCAAAGATGATCAGAAGTCAAACAGGGGAAATGACAACCAACATTTTAAGCCTGACCCAGCCCTTGTAGATGCTCAAGTAGAGAATGCAGTGGCCGTTTCATCGTCATTAGATACTACCAATCCTGAAGGTACATAATTTTTTTATTTCTTGGTATTATGATTTTAGTGACCTTATGTACCTTCCTTACATTTTGTTGTCTTGATCCTGAAAACGTTTACTCTTTGAATTACTTAAAGGAAATGGTGTACAGTTGTAACTTGTAGGCTCTTAGTCGAGGTGACAAACAAGCAGTTAGCAGTGGCACTTGAGGGGAAGCAGTATAGATTTCATTCCATTGGGAAATAAATATTTATTATTGGATTTGCACAAACCATTTTTGTGGTAGTATTAGTTTCATCCTGGAACAAAATGGAGAATTACTAATGTCCCCTCTCAATGGGATGCTAGTTCAGCACTGTATTTTGTGACATTGGGCGATTCCAGAAAATATCCATACCATACCACGGAGGGCTTCCATATTTTAACCCCCCCTGCCTTCGGAATTTCCAAAATGCATTATCCCCCCATGCCCTCGGATTTCCATAATCGTAACCCCCCCCCTTCCCGTTCGGATTTTCCATTTTTTTGTCAAACCCTTTGGAATTACCTGCAGGGTTCGCTAATGTGCCCAATTTGGCTTATTTTATGGAAAATTATTTCAAATGACTCTACTTCTGTTCAGTACAGCTGGTTATAGAGGGAGTCATTATGACTCCTGAAATTCTGGAATGAAAATTTAAAAAAAATTAAAAGTTTTCTCCTTACCGCTGTTCAACAGATGCAACCTACATTAACTTTACATTGCCCCAAACTGGTACAGAACATTAAAATAAGAATGTCGCGTGATGTACGTGTGTACACTCGGAAGATATTACCACAAGGGGCCCAGACAATCTTTTTGAAACTTGAAGGATTTGTATGGAAATATTATGAGCTTCGTATTTAAAGCAAAATATCGATATTACGATGGACTGTATTTTCATTTCTGCCATCTTGAATTTGAGCCATCGGGGTCAGCAGTCGCTCCCAATCCCACAAGCTTCAAAATGGCGTCCTCGGTCAAAAAGACCATGCATGTTTCACACTGAATGGACAAAATAATTTATGAGGCTGCTTTGACGAGAGAAAAAAAAAGAACGATGTTTTGTAGCATGTGCGAGAATTGAAGAACGGAGTGTCTACATGTAAAAGGTTCTTAAAACCTGTCAAATGTTATTTTATACTCGTATTCCAGAGACCACTTTATTGTGTTATTTGACGCGTTACACAAAAAAATAAATCTTTCATACTTTAGCCGAAAGGGAAATGGTACGATTATTAAATTTACTTAATGGGCCATTTCCCGAATTTGTGTGAAGTGCAAAATCCAGCAGGCACTCCTTAGAAACGAGGGACTGGCGCGAGTTTTTGCCGTTCATGCGATGGGAGTACAAGAAATGTGCAAGCGGTAAGAAACATAGATTTTTCATGTTTTATTAATCTGATAAGAAATTCATCAACGTTTTAAAAGGCCTTTGGAGCTTGATGTACAACCCACGTTTTGTCGGTTTTCTTCTGCAAATGAACACGAACACATGTCTGATCGATCTATGCTTGTCTTGTATCCTGCTTCCGCGGTAGTCAGCAGTGTCGTCAGTTCGTGCTTTATTTGCGAACTGATTTTAAAAGTCTATAAAATTAGCATTTTCAAGGAATACACTTTTGTCTGTCTCCTGTGGAAATCCCAGATCTAAAATCCCCCCATGCCTTCAGAATTCCAATCCTAAGTATCCCCCCATGCCTTCGGATTTCCAGTTCAAAGGACCCCCCCTTGCCCTTGGAATTCTAAAAAGCTGTCTGTGGTATGGTATGGATATTTTCTGGAATCGCCCGTTTCCCTAAATACCTTACTAGTACCCTTTGATACACACGTACACTTGGTTGGAAACAGAGACAATGAGGAGAAAAGCTTGCTTGTGGAAAGAACACAGTTGCTAAGACCAGAACTCATACTACAAACCCAGTGCTCTAACCAGAACACGGCCTTCCGGGATTCCTGCAAAAATATTGAAATGGCAGATTAAAAGCCAAGTAAATGCACCCTTGATGGCGCACAATTTCAGATCGTATGCTACGAGCAAAATGGACTAGAGAAGTTAGTGAGCAATTTTTCGATTGACAACCAAATACTTCAGTTTTTTCTGCTTGGAAATAGGTACAATTAAATGAAAACATTGCATCTAAAGTACCATTTTAAGGCCTTCAACCAGTTTAATCTCCGTTGGTTCCAGATTTGTTACAGTTCTGTAAACCTATCGAACCTAGCTACTTCAGTACAATTTCGGCTGCCATCTTGGATCATATAACTGACCATTTGGATTGTGGGCTCACTTTATTCATTTGGCCCCCTCAAGTTCCTCTAGGGAACTATTTATCTGGAGGAAGGGCTGTGGGAACCCCAAGGCAAAATCCTGGTAAGAACACTGCGAACCCATATATCAAATGTCTGACTTGCTATGTACTGGACCTCTAATAATGGTTCACTTGCAACTAAGAAGTCATGTGATCCGTGCACCCTGTAAATGTTGTTTAGACCCTGAAATTAAAAGCTAAATCCTGTAATGGGGACCTTTCAATTGGGAGTTTAAGTTTTAAATACAGCAAAAACACTACAACACTGTATTCTTGGTAAATGTTTGACAAATATACTAAAATTTAGTGTGAACAATACCGTTATAAATCTGTAATGCTTCCTTGACGTTTATTTGTAGAGTAAAAGATTTCTTTTGTTTTTTTTTTATAATGACCCGGTAAAAATTACCCATGTTTCCTAAACAATAAAAGTTTTCAAAATCAAAACTTGTTACTCAGTCCTAAAATTAATATAATTGTTTTTAGGGTTAAGTTAGAGTTACTAATAAAAGTTACTTCATCCTCTCTAATGCCACCTATCCTTTCCTACCAATTCAAACAGGTCATCAGTCTTATGAAGATCCAAAGACAGATGATGAAAACCTGCTAGATCTGTCATCAGATCCATCAATCTGTCCAGACCACTCTACAGAAACAAGTAACGGTTTTCCATATCCTACCAACTGTCCATCATTTGTTACACGTAGTGTCAACATACTGTTACAAACACCCAGTACATGTGAGTGGCTATCTCTGTGGTCTGCCCTGCTAACCTAATTATTTTAAAGCATGCTATGTAATTTATCTATTATAGGTATTCTATAGTAGAGTTGGCTAAATAATAGAGTTTGAGAAAATTTGGCTGTAGGTATCAGGGTACCCCAAGTGACAACATCCCGTTATTATCAGTTTAGTGCTATGCATTTTACAAAAGCCCAACAAACTATTTATTTTCTGAAAGCTTTAAATAATTGAAGATTACAAAAACATATCAATTTACAGTAAAGAAAAAAGATGAATGATTAGAAAATATAGCTCCGGCACATTTTCCAAAAGTAGTACATCGTCTACCGTCCACCGGATTGGACTATGGAATGCCTGCCCCTGCGCAGGAGGCATATCCACTGACCAGAACCTCAATGGTTGCTTGGCAATTTATGATAACATCATTTGGATTTCATGGGAAGTCACTATTCACCCCCAGCCTTTTCACTGTTTTCAGCAGAATAATTTTCATTTCAGATTTGTATCATTTTAATTTTTTTCTTGTTTCTTATTAATATGTTTTGGTCCATAGCTATTCTTTTTAGCAATATTAATTATGGCTTTATTTGCACATCCATTAAATCTGAGTAGCCCCCCAGACAGCACCTTTAGTTTACATTGTGTTGGAGATTTGAAACTTAGCTAGCCTAACGATGATTTTGTTTTCAGTCTCCCAGCCACAGTCTTCATTCATCCCTCCTACTGCCTGGCAACATCTCAGTATCAGGAGTGGGATTGCTAGTGATTTGGACCAGCAAAGTCCTGTTAAATGGTCGGCTTTGTCGCAAAGAGATAAGTATAATACAAAGATGAAGGAAGTACCATTTCTTCTTCTTCACAATATTTGTCTCTCCCTTGATGTACCAAGAGTTGGTGATGGCAAAGATGTCAGAGACTTTGCAGATAAATTGGGTGTTAAACATGAAGAATTTGAACGCCTCCAGCAAGCAGCAGCTGTAGAGAAAACCACGACAACCTCCGTTATTATAAAAGGAAAGTTTTTAGAGAAGAAACCTTCTGGTACTGTACATGATTTTGTTAGCATAATGGAAGATATGGGAAGGAGTGACATAGTTGATTATATTAACAACTGGAATGAATGATTTTGTGTTCTTGTTAAACTTGCTTCTAAAGCTCTGTGCATTATGCAAGAGTCATGTCTCTCATTCAACTTCTTAACCGGATCTCACCCCTCCATCCCCCCTAGCTCTTTCCCCTTGCTCACCCTGAGAATCTGCAGACATTGTTTTCATTGCAGAATTTTTGCAAAGGAGGTTTGAAAGTTTGTGCAAAATATCATTAGTAAATTTTCAGTGGGTTTATTCCTGTGCTGCATGTTGGTTAGTTCATGTTGAAAAGTAGTGTTGGATATGTGAGCTACACACATGCATTTTGTAATTATTTAAGGTTGTGTAGGCTCTGCTTGGTTAGTTCAGTCCGAAAGATATGTACCATTGTGTATGGATAATGTATTCATAGTGTCAACTTCAGGACAAGTTAAGACTGAGTTTTATTTTTTAATCATAATTTAATACTTGTATTACAGCTGTAAGTACTTTATGTTACTTTTGCCCAATTAAGGCTGCCAGGTTAGTAACAAACTACTTATGCTCATCTTGTCAAAGTCCTTACGAGTCTCAATAGATTCTTTACAATTAATTGTTACAGACTGAGAAATATATGTATACACGTATACTGCATTTTCTCGATTAAATGCCGGGGGCGTTTCTTTAAAACTCGGCCTCGTAGACCCGGCGTTTATTCGAACCCAGCGTTTATTCGGGGCCCGGCGTTTATTTATTACACTCAAATTAAGAAAACCGTGAACACTGAAAATATTCCTGGAATGTGTGTTTTGACCAATCACATGCAAGACCTTGTAACTGCAGAAAACGAATGGGTTCTCAGTCACGGAATCGAGTTGTTTCGAAAGAGGACAAGGTTTAATCTTCACCAGTTTATCTTACAGAAATTGGAAGTGCTATTCCTTTCTTTCTGAGAGCCCCACGCACTACGCAAGCGAAAATAGGTTTGAGCGCTTTTGCCGAATAAAATTTTTCGACAAACCGACGCAACGATCAGTGTTTCTGACATTTCAAATAAAACCAACTCAAGCAGCAGTTATTTCACCTTGAAGTAAAAACTGCAATATTCTCTCTCCAAATTCGCCCAATGACAGCACAGCTGACTCGATTTATTTAGGCCGAATTATCCGGGCCTTCGAGCCGGGCTTGCATCATATTTTATAACGTGTAGTTGCACATTTTGAAAATGACATTTTCAAATTTAGCAACAGTACACCAGGCTGTTGAAGAATAACGAACACCGCTTTTGACAGTCCGCGGTCGTTGCTACAATGCAGCCGCAACAAACCAAAGACCACTCACACATTTTTCGCTCCCGTAGCGCATGTGGCTTTCAGATAAAGAGTAATAACAATTTAAATTCTTGTAAGTTAAGATGAAGGTCTTTCAAAACAAATGGAGAACCAACTCGATTCCGTGACTGAGAAACCCACTTGTTTTCTGCGGTTACAAGGTCTCGCATGTGATTG
>Ga0126336_10000776_pt1 | contig 14599 bp, 5 predicted proteins | sample SidCmetagenome_FD_92530 | JGI IMG/M metagenome (GOLD analysis project Ga0126336, IMG submission 92530) | Coral microbial communities from El Islote,Puerto Morelos, Mexico - Siderastrea C C metagenome | ecosystem: Host-associated > Invertebrates > Cnidaria > Coral | place: El Islote,Puerto...
ACTCCTAAATTCGAACTTCGGTATTGCTACAAGCAAACTCGAACCGGACAACCTTCTATTGAAAGCCGTTTGATTCAGTTCTCAGTCAAACACAGACTGCAAAACAGTCTATTTTTCTCTCGTTTTTCTTTCGCGATATCGACGCCAATATTGATGCACGATACGAGAATGGAGGCGCGACTGAAGCACCGATAATCTCCGCTCATTTCCACGCTCGTCCTATTCCTTTTCAGGCCCCGCGCTTCGCCCAACGAACTCGCGCTAGAATACAGACTGTTTCGCAATCTAAGAAAGACACTTAATTGAGTGACCATCTCCCTTAAGCAATCACCTTTTGTGATCGAGCCAACTACATATAAAGGATAAAAATCCACCAATTTATTTCGAGTGACCTCGTCGCTCAAAAAAGCGACGTGACTCAGACTCGCGGCTTTGGCTTTCCAATGATTGTCGTGAAACGAAAAACCAGTTAACCAATCAATCATTGCTATTTTGTTCATCAATTTTAAAGAAACTTAAGTATCAGGCGCCGTACCCTTGACAGACACAAAGTTTTCGATTAGCCTTTGACAACTTTTTCATGGCTGCCATGTACATAGTTTGTTTTAATTTGTAGCTAGAAACACGACCCCACAAGCAAGCCTTTTGCTTTAAACCTATATCGTGTACAAATAAAGGATGCTGTTGTAGTTGTTGTTGGCTTCCGTGTCAACTGGCCCGTAAAAAACATAGGCCCGCGAAGCGTGCAGAACCGACGTCCGCTAAAAACCAAAGAACGGTGATAGGCGGAGTTGTCAAATTTCCCGGTCGCGCTCGCTGTCCTTCTCTCGTAGTTCTTAAATTTGATTGTTCACTTAAAACGAAAGCCATCAAAATTCGTCAAAGAACTAATCAAAAACCTTGACAAGGGATACAGGTAGGGCGCGTAGCACTCTAATTAGAAGTTTTCTGTAGTTTCCCCCACGCTATAAGTAAAGAGCATATTCATTCATTTGTTCATTCCCTCGGCCTTTTCATATTGACACTTAAAAGGCGTTTACTCAGTCACGGTACGTATGGGAAAACGCCAATCATAGCAAAAACCTAAACACGAAACAGGTGCCAAGTGCGAGAAAGCAATTTAAACTCGACTGATTGAGGCACGCACGCCACCGTAAAGGAAAGGTGAACTAACCTCTCTTCATGATCCGAAAGCAAGTTTTGTATTTCAAAATGTTGGTTTTTTAAAGCAATCTGCACGGCTGTCAGATCATATGTAGCTTGGGCTTTAGTGTCCACTCCATGCTTCAGCAAAACTTCCACTACATCCTTATGCCCCTTCTTGCAAGCCTGAGGGAACAGAATAGACAAAATGATGTGCAAAGAAGACTAATTAACGATGAAGATGGGGTGATAAATAACCAGCGATACGCGTAGCGCCGAGTGCGAATGGAATATCTATTTAACCAAATCCTCATCTTCGGTAATCGATGCTACTTAGCTTTTTTTTTTTGCCATATTGTGGGACAAAATTTCTACTTCGTAATAAAACCTTTTGAACACCGCGGCACTTGTCGTGGTTTCCTATATAAACAATAGAGTTCTTCTGTCGAAGGCACTATCGTGTGATAGGTTGCCCGAGGAATTTTGATGTTCACAACAACTATTAGCCCGAGAACGTAGTTCGAGGGCTTATGTGAAGTTTGAACATCAAATTTCTTAGGGAATCTATCACACATAGGGCCTGAGATAGAAGGACTCTTTTGGTTTTATTGTACAACGCTAAATTTTGAGCGAAAATTGCCAAAAACGGGCACTATGCGCCGATGGGCGCCCGCTGAGGGGAGACACCATCGCGTCACGTGTACAATTTCGACCAATGGGAGAACGCCAAAATTTAGCGTTGTACTATAATTCCTTATAAGGCAAAAAGCAGGGTTATTAGCTGATAACCTGTGTGCGATGAACCAATCAGAAAGCTGGAAATTCAAAAAGCGAGATTGAGAATTTACTTAGAAATGAAAGGCACATCAACCGCAGGTGGTTTTAACACAGGTTTTCTGTCTCCTGGTCAAATTGGAATTTAGAGATGGAGGGAGACGACACAGAGGACCCTGAGATAAAGCCTTGGAACGAGGTGACATCCAGTAACAAGCTCAACTCACACACCACGGCGAGTCCAGGATTCAAACCCAGATCACATTGATGGGAGGCGAATGCTCATAGAGCGAACTTCATGCAACTCGCCTGACAACGGCCCGACTAACTTATCTCGGAACGCTTTGCGAGTCACATTGCATGGAACAATGCCGTAGAATGGGTAAAATCAAGTTGCTTCAAAGGCGTCATGCAACGATTTTGGCTAATGTAGTTGGGTAAAGTTGGGAGCTCTGTATTTCTACGCATGCATTAAATTGCTATGACCACTGACCCTCATGAGTGCTGTCTCCCCTGCCGTTGTTTGGCTGTTGATATGAGCCCCAAATTGCAGCAGAATCTGCACGGTTTCAGGAAAACCCTGAAAGAACAGAATGACAGGAATGAACGACAGCAACAACAACAACAACAACAGCAACAGCAACTAATAGAATTGTTCTGAATGAAAAGAAACTAGGGTGCTGCGTCGGTTGGGAAGTGAAACAGGAAAATTTGGATTTATCAACGGAGTTGGTAAGGTAAATTGGCCACCATAAAGAATTCAATTCAGAATTCGGTCAGACGAAGGGCTCACGCCCGAAAAGTCAGATTTTAAATTTCTTTACGCTGGTAAATTCCCCTTATCAACACAGTTTTTTCATTCCACATTTTCAGATTTTTTGGTTAGCGAAGCCTACAGATACTGCGCGCAAGGAACCGCTGTACAGCTGCTTGACGTTGCACGAAAAAAGAATAAAAATACCTGTTCTGCAGCGTGCATAAGTGCTGTTATGGCGTTTCTTTTCTGATCAGTATAATTGACACCAGCACCTCTTCTGAGCAGAAGCTTGACAATCTCATCCTGACCGTATGTTGCTGCCCACATGAGTAGCGTCATACCGGAAGCGGTGTCGATCATATCCGGGTTGAACCCGGGCACTGCCAGGGCACGTCTAAGCTGCATAATATCACTTTCTCGAATGGCTTGCTTCAGGGCAGCTAGACAGAAGAAACAAAAACATCGCCAATGTTAACAAGAATCGAGAAAATTCCGTCTCGAACGAAAAGCAAACCACAAAACTGACACAGGAGCAGAACGCGAAAGCCTTGGCCTAACTTTCTCGACCTAGCACGCCAAAAGTCTCTTCATAGCCCAGTGGTTAGAGCATCAGTCCGTTGGGAGACTTTCGTCAGGGATTTGTTCTTGAAGTCCGGCTCATGCTCGCGACAAAATACAGTCTAGTTACTCGTGAAAAAATTGCTTAACTTCAATTGTGGTTTCCGCTCAAGTAAATTCCTGAGGGGATCTTTAATAACTTACTAAACATCGTCCTCTCTAAGTTGTACGGGAGCATTTTTTTTGTATGAGCAAGAGCACTACGTTAACACTTGTGCGCAATAATGTAAGCACAGATTTCAAGTTTTGGCTTATGTTCCAAGACTAGCAAAGTCCCCGTGACATAAATCCTCTATGCCAAAAATTAGTACTGCCAACCGATACTCGCTCAACCGAGTACTCTCATGATAGATATCTGGACAACACCTTCTGATGTAAAAGGGAGGCCTTCGATATAAGCAAGCATTCCAAGCACTCTGATTGGCTACCTAGTAATAGGCTATCATCTTCTGTTCTACGTGTAGGGAACTGAAGTTTCGTGAAATATACGGTGACAGGATACTTCTTCCAACAGAAAATTTTGTTTTAGTGCGTCAGTAACATTTCTTATGATCCAGGAGTTACCTATATACAGGGGCATCGAACGGTTTGTTCCGGCGTAATATCTGTCAGAAGTTCAAAGTTTTAAGGTGCGAATTTTCGACTTTGGTATCGCAATAATTACAAGATAATTTTATGACAACGATTGAAGACTTACCCCAAGATAAATTCAGTGGTTCTACGACAGGGGAAGAGGTTCTTTCAACGACGTTTGATTCCTGAAAAGAGAATAATATATGTTGTAAGGCTCGTTAACCAACAACGACAGGGAAATTAACTCAGAACAACACGCTTGCGCGAGGAGTGAAGCTCGTTTCACCGATTCAAATTCAGCAAACTTTTCAAGTTCAATTTCTCTCGGAACTGTGTTTCAATTGAAATATTTAAAACAAAGTGTTGATAATTTTCTTTTTTCTCCCCACAAGCCCGCTTGACAAGCGTACTGGTATTGTATGGAGAAATCAGATGCTGATCAACTCACCTCCACGTCGTTAAAAAACGAATGGGGCGAGAAGTCGTCCAGATCAAACTCGAAATCGCTTAAATCATCTTCCCCATCTGATATGTCCTCCATTCCGCTGTCCTGTTACCGATGAGAAAATAAATATTGATCAGTTACTTTGATCACAAAATTTTTTGGACAAATAAATTTTCGGACAAAAAAAGTGTCAAGTGTCCGAAAATGTTTTTGTCCAAACAAAAACACGGTCCGAAAATTTTACCATCAAACATTTTCGATTAGTATATTTAGGCTAATGAGCAAATGAATGCAATTTTACGCATTTTACGACAACCAAGGCATATGAAAACGCTCGAAAGCGCGACTCCGTTCGCTAGGATAACATTTAATTATCTTCTTCTTCAAACCGAATGACGGGGCCCTTAAAAACGACTAGTTACGATTCTGACGGTTGTTTCACTGCCGTATTCATGACCAAAAAATCATTTTTTACATGTTGTATTGTCTCGAGGTATTAGGTCCGAAATTTCACAAAAAAGTGCGAAATGTGCCAAAACATCGTCCGAAAGAGTTTTTTTGTCCGAAGTTTATCGTCTTAAAAATAAGTCTGAATTTTTTTTCTTTCCGATAGGGCGGTTTTCAGTTGAATGTCGAAGGTAATTTGCATTTTCTTTGGTTATACTTCACTTCCCTCTGTGATTGGTTAAAAAATCACGCGCCACTTTCTCGACCAATCACAAGTGAAACCAAAACCAATCGAGACTTGGATGCACGCATTTTCCCGCGCTTGGCGCTGGTTACATATATATGCTTCGAGTTCTGATTGGTTCATAGGATAATTTGTGTTTGTTGTGATTGGCTATTGAAAAGCGCTCTATGAAGGTCCCTAATCTCCTTCCCAGGATCTTTCTCACAGTAGAATTACAGGAGAAGTTTACTCAGCTGTTACAAAAAAAAGACTGCAGAAATAACTCATAATTGCGTGACAAGTCACTCCGGCCATGAGAAGTACTAAAATTCATATATTGAGACAGGATAATTAACGTGAAATAATCTTTGGATAGTTCAGCGATTTGGCAAGCGTGAACAACCAGTCAAAATGCAAACACAAGTAAAAACATCCAAATTTAACACGATCAGTTAAACGTATGTCGATGCTAGGCAAATATCATGAAACAAATGTTAAATATCACGAAAGAAATGTATTCTTTTCTGCGTGCTATTATTAAAAGGTCGAATATCACTACGTTCAGGGCAGTGAGATAAAACGAATCTTCTTCTATCTTCAGCCTTAACTTTGTAATACACTTATCTCAAGCTCTATCACCCTGTAGCCAGTTTTTTCTTATTCGGTGTTTTGTCTCTAAAGTTTTAATAAACAAGTCGTAAATTTGTTTCGCGTTGCTCCGCAAATGGCAACCCTTGACCGCAAGTTGGACCGAATTAAAATGCATATTCCATCGCACGTCGCAACACGTCTCGACAACGAAACCAATCGGTCTTTTGTTTTAAAACAAATATTAGTCGTGTTTTTCAACTCCACAGTACTCACAATCCGCTTAAAATTAGTTCTTCCGAATATGTTAAAACGTTTTCGGCGCTTGTAAAATAAATTGCTATTTTTCGTAGAAATAACTGATACAAGACAGATCAAAGACTCCATCTCCTTATTAACATCTTTCGGGGCGATTAATCGAATTTGTTTTGATCGATAAGCAAGTGGCATCCGGTTTTTTAAAATCTCTATATGGAATAAATTATAAAACAACACAAAACCCCTTTAGAAATCTGATCGTAACAATCTATTAAAAAGGAAAAATATTTTGTACGTTCAAGTCGCGCACAATTCATTACATTTGAGCTTTTCCAGTCATGGTTATATCAGTTATTACCATGATGGTTAAACCAGTTAGAAGTAGAAAAAAACTGCACATTCAAGACGACAGACACAACAACTCAATGAAACGGATACAATTTGCATATATATATTAAAAACAAACTAACTCAAAACAAAGTATCTGCTCACAACACTGAAATTACTCACCCAAGGTTTGAATTTTTCTGTTTCATCTTGAGCGATTTTTTGTGTATTTCCGCCATCCTGTGATTTTCCTTCTTTCTTCGTTGACTGAGCCCCGATATGCGATTTAACTTTGCTCTCGTCTATATTGCCGCTATCCTGAATGATCGCGCCGATAAGGTCTCCATCCATAAGCGGAACAAAACTGTTTTTGCTCTGCATTGGTAACAGATCTGCCGTCGTTGAAGCGAGCATTTGTTTCTCTGGCTTGCCTAGCGCTTCGCTCCTCGCCCCGATAACATTTTCTGAAATCGGTGACTTCGTTGATGCAACAAAGTTTTCCTGTTTTTCTGCCGAACTATCGATCGACAATCGCTTTTTTATTGCCCTGATCGATTTTGGCCGTCCTTCAGTTCTTCTCGCCTTTCCTTTGACGCTTTGCTCTCCGCTTTTTTCGCTCCGTCTTTTCGCAGTACCGAAGTCCTGACTCCCTGGATGTGACGTGTCCATGTCAATGGCCCTTCTCATCACCGCTTCCATATCATTATTTTCTCTGAAATTCTTTACTGACACGGAAGTAATTGTCACGTTCGATTTCTTATTGCAGGCAGCTCCTGACAATTCTTTACTTTTCTGCTGAGAATCTGACATAGTATTGTTGTCTAAAATCCCAGAAATAGCATTCTTGTCCTGCACTGATTTCTTAAATAATGACTGAAGTTTCGAAAGGGGTGAAGCTACACTTCCTTTCTGAATAACCGGAGGCGCCACTTGGTTTGAGTTCTCGTCGGTAGCGTGTTCATTGAAACCTTTGGTCTCATCGACTTCGAACGCTTCCGGGATCCTTTCAGTATTTAACGACGATGCCTTACTACGTTCAACTTCCGAAACTGCTGCCTTGCCTTCGTTGCTAAAATCTATTGCAGGAAACATATCCACATTTGAACATTGGTTGTTTTTCTTGGCACGATCTCCACTAGGTACTGACTTCTTCAGCTTGGTAAACCCATTCTTCTTTCCCACGCCATCTTCTTTTTTCTCTGAAGTATCTTTTTCTGTATCCACGTTTAAAGATGTCTCTTTTTCATTCTTTTTCAACGGCGTTTTTGAGGAATCTTGCGCGGGTTTTGTAGGCACTCCTTCCTCCTCTCCCTCCGACTCACTTTGTGAAGATATCACAATGTACTCTTTTATCACCCGCTCAGAATTTTGTGAAGAACTTTGTTCTTCGTCCTCTTCTGTACTCTGAGAGGAAATTTCAATTACTTCAAATTCATCCTCTTTCGAACTAACATTCTTAGTTTCGACACCGTCAGTTTCCCTTTTTTCCGACTGGGCAAGGCCATCTTGCTTCGTTTTCGACGATGATGCTTCTTCGGTAGCCGTTCGTGCTTCCGATTTAATGCTCGTCATAGATTCGCATTCTTGCTTCTTCCGAAGCGAAATAAGAGCAAGTTCTTTGCTGGCTTGTCGAGTCATTCCTACAGGCGCAATTTCACAGCCAAGGAGTAAATATTGAGCAGAGAGAGGAGTCGAAAATTCGTCGTCCTTGTTCGTCCGCCTTCGTCTTTTCTTCGCTCCGTTCTCTTCGCTTAATTCAGGAGAACTCGAACTTAATCGATCTAAGGTCTGCTTTTCGCCCTCCGACAAGATTCGTTGTTTGGGAGGACGACCTCTTTTCCGCTTTTGTGGTGGCAAAATCATTTCACTTTCTTCCTCGTTTTGATCCTGAAGAAAGGGAAAGACCACAAGTTACAATAATAATTTTTAAAATATATAATAAAATAGCGTAGTTGTAGAGGAAATCCCAGTTGACAAGTGGCTTTTCTATCTTCCTGTTTCCAGATCCTCCTGAAATTTCAGTTGAAATGTTGTTTTCACAGACACATCGAAAATGAAATCGTTTTAGCAAGTTTTGATCCTAAAACGATAGCAATTTTACAAGTAATCAATTGAGCAATCTAAAGAGATCATTTTCCGTACACTTTCTACTGATTTCACAATTTAAAGTAACGTTCGAAAGTCTCCTCGCACGAGGTTTGAGCAAATGGAGTCTTAAGTATCTCTTGAAACGAGCAAAGACAAAACATAGAGCCAAAAGGGGAAATTTCTTCAGTTGGGCGCATTTTTTTTAACTTAATAAAAGCTCACTGCTTCAGCGCAATTTTTAAAAGACAAACCTGACATGCAAGAGACTCAAACGGTAATTTCGCGGAACAGTTTTAAAAATATTATCATGCATGTGATCTTCTTGGCGTTGTATTCTGCTAAGCGTCTTGCGTGATTGCGCGCTCAGTATATCGGTGTTTCAAATTTATAGGTAAACTAGCGCTGAGAATGCACGAGCGATAGAATGAAAAACTGTTAACAGTTAAATACTATCGCAAGTCGCATATGTTAAATTACCCTCGGGGTCTGGTAACTAATGAGATTTCCTTGTAGTTTTAAGGGTAATCTAAAATCATAAAATACGATCACATAAAAGTTTCTTACAGCACGTTTTTTGAGCAGGATTGTCAAAACAAACAAACAAACAAGTAAACAAACAAAACAAAACAAAGCCTCGAGGATAAAGCTTTCGTCTACTAAGCGCAATAAAATGCGCGCATGGAAGTAAAGTCACAATTGAAAACGAACCCAAACGAAAAAAATTGAATGAGAGGCATACTGTTTTTATCGTGATCGGCTGATCATATTTGAAGGAGGTAGTCGAGTTGAGAAGAACGTTCACCCATACACTTCTCAGAAACTTTTCCAAGGACGTTTTTTAAAACTCTTCTTTAGACAAGGTATTTGGTGCTCGATTTGAGGACCAGTAACTTGTGTATCGCAAGTCGTGAGCGCCAAAACATCACCGGCAACACTTTTTGATTACCCTATTTCTTTGCCTTTAGTCACCTGGCCTTTTAGTAGTCAACAATGAAACCGGATGCAAAACCTTACTCAGGTTACTTAACCTTACCAAATCACAAGCCTTGAAGGCGCGAGGTATCGTGGGTAGCATATTGGTCTCTCAATCATAAGATCGAAAGGTCAGTGAGACAAGGTGGTCTCTCCATTATGTCGTGCTATTTACTTAGACAAGAAACTCTACTCTGCATACGCCATTACGCGTAACAAACACTTCAGGGGAGAATTTGCAATCCAAAAACAGCACCTGCGTCAAAACGCACCAATGCGAATCAATCAGAAGACAGCTGCAAGGAGAGGAGTTCCTGCTTGGGCGACAAGAATATACCGATAAAAAATGTTGGGGTGCACTAGCACCCCACCCAAGGGGGGGGGATGTATAGCACTAGTCCAAGTTGCGTCATCCTACAGTTATGCGACGAATGCGTGTGCGACTTAACCTTACATCATAAAATCGTACCACAAGCCACCATGATGTATCGCCGAGTTTCCAAAGCCATCACGTGATAACTGAGTCGTTGATGGAAATAATTAGGACGGGAAGACAAAACGAGCGAATTCGCCGTTTTTGTAAACTTTCGCTCGCACCGATTATTCTTGTTTCCCGCCCTGCTATCTGTTTCTTGGTTATCGAGGATGGATGTACATCGAGTGGCATTATTAAGGTATCAAATGCTATGATCACAAGCCAACACAAGGTTTAAAGGTACATAAAATAAACGAAATCTTAAGACAGGGCATGCTATCATCACAAGGCCAAGGCTTCACGAGCCAACACGTGCTTCATGAGGTGTCAAAAGTCGACACATCTATTTGAAAGCGTCACGATGCATGGACGAATTACAAGCATGCTCACTGGAATGAGGAATCAAATTTGTAAAATGCGTCGGCCATTAGTAGACGATTTGTAAAGAAGTGCAACTTTAAAACGGGTTGGCCGAACGGATTCAATTAATAGAGCCCTTAGTGTTTGTATAATAACTGCCATAGCGACAAAAAAAACCGTTTGAATTAATGCTGTACCACTGGAGGTCCCGTCTCGCTACACATGTGTATCTTTTCTTTCGTAAATAAACGCGTTCAGGACGACAGGGATACTCGAGCCAGAAGAACATGCACACGCGCGTGAAAGTCGCCTGGCGAGTGGAAAAGTGACGCGCGCGTCTCTTTTCCAAGCGTTAGCCGACCTCTATATCTCTATTATTTTTTTTCTAAAGTGCAAGTTGTTATTTTACGCTCAGTCTAATTTGGACATGGGAATAGCTATTCGCATATCTTAAGTTTTTCTCACTGCGTCAGCGTATAAAACCCAACTTTTGCTAGAAAACTAACCTTTTGACCCTCCTCCGTATCACTACCATCACTGTCATCTTCAATTATTTCTTTAAGACGTTTCTGTAGAATGAAAACAAACTGTAATTTAAATTTTACTTCAAGTATATCCCGCTAAATCTTGGGTTTCTTACGCTGAAATCTCCGTCAGGCTGTTCTATCCCGTGTACTGTTTGCTTATAGGTATTTTGAAATCGTATTTGTTTCTGTCTAAAAGGAACTACAATTGTTTGACAACTTACGCGTGTTCAGCTCTCTCAATAACGATTTGCTGAATGAATGTGTCTTTCTGTAAGCGCTCCTTTCAATTTATCTTCCACAAACATTTACTAACATAAACAGTTAACTCTTTGTCCCCCAGTGGGTTTGAAGAGTTCACATTATAATAAAGGTCTCGAAAACATTACTCAGAATAATTCTGACAATACCATTTCAAACCTTCCAAATCCTGCAAAATATGGTGCTTTTTCGAATAAAAGCTGTTTAGCCGTACTTTCCTGTGTCAATGTTAAGCTTCAGTTTTTCTCAAGAGGAAATTTTAGAAAATTTGACCAATTTGTGCTTTAACTCTTGTAGAAGGTTAACAGTAAACCAAAAATCATTTCATCAGGTCATCTCCTGAAGTGTCTTACATACAGTACCGCCCAAAAGTAAGTTGCCAGTTGCGACTCGAATTACGCTTTACGCGCGTCGCGTCGCGCGCTACGAGAATCGCGTCGCGCGCTACCAGAATCGCGTTGCGTCGTGTAGTACGCGCAATTTTGGAATAAACTACGAACGATTTATCCTACGCAAAACCGATTAATCTCGCAGAGCAGTTTTTCACGGTCACCAACTGTACTTCAGACTGCAGGATATGCTTACATGGCATTAGGGAAAGAAACGAGAAAGAAATTAATAATGTTACCAAGATTGGGTAAATTTATGAAGCATAACTAAATCAAGGTTGAGGAATGTTGAAAGTGTACCCATATTTACTCAAATGTATGCTTGGGTGTGGTAGTGATTTCTCTCATCTCATGTCTTAGCTGCAAAAACCACAGTACTGACTACAGCTTGAAATTGAGGACAATCCACCTGTCACCACACATGGAGCTATCCAATTGTTACTTTTTGTAAATGGACATCTTTAACCCTTTGAGCCCCAAGAGTGACAAGCATCTAAATTCTCCTTACAATATCACTAGTTGATCACATATATACAGGTAATAAGGGTCATGAGAATAAAGTAAATGGTCACCAGACATGAAATGTGTTGTTGTTTAATCAAATTCTCCCAACTAGTAACATAAGAAATATATAGAGAACAGTGAGGAGAATATACATGTGGATATTGGGGTTTAAAGGCTTACTTTGACACCTGAGCTGCTTTCATATCAGTCAGGTGACTGCACTTTTTTGTCCTGAATCTATACACACACAAATAAAAAAAAGCAGCGAACAGTATTTGCTGATTTTCAATACTCAACTGTTCACAAAACTGACAGAAAACCAGTATTTGCCTGATGCTTTCAGTAAAAGAGAAGTTCACAAATACTTTCTAATCTCGAATTTGTCATTGATATCATCAATTGATAATTGAACTTAGTGTCAAACAATCCAGGGATAATTATCCAATTTAACTTTTTATGGTTATAATCAAAAGTGCTTACATGTATAGTTTTTTAAAAAACTTCCTCGCTTGACATGCTCAGCTGATTTGAAATAATTTGCTCGATTACACCCGAATTGTACTCCACTCAACCTGATAACCATAAAATCTTTTACTTACTGGCTTCCTTCCACGCTTCTTGTAGCCTTCTTTTCTCTCTACCCAATATCTGTCCACTAACTCCTGGCATGTAAGGAGGTTGTCAGAGGGTTCCCAAGAATCTTCCTCTGAGCCATATCCCTCCCAGCGTACTTTGTAATGAAACTTTCCATCCTTGGGAATACAACAGAGCATTTGTCAGTTAATCCTTTAATTAAGCCCCAACAGTGATCAGGATCATAGGAAATATGGCAGTGTGATTGGGTTTTGCTACTGAAGTTTGGTAATCAAACACAAAGGAGTTCACGCAGACAATTTTGCGAGGGATCAAACACAAAGGAGTTCATGCAGATAATTTTGTGAGGGTTTGTTTGGATTTGATTTCTGAAACCAACTGAACAATGTACAAATCAATAAAAATGTGCTGAATATCACCTAAAAGCCTGCCTATGCATGTGTAAACAAGTATGAGTTGTGGACAACACCCACTAGAAAGCACATGGTTCCAGAAACAATGTGCCTGAACAGATCTATCTTTATGTTTAAACAACTCTTAACAAAATATTTTTATAGACCAGTAAGGGGAATTTGTATATTGACAGGAAACATCAAGATCAACTCTTACAACATGCCCAGTAACCATCAAAAATGAAATGAATTGCTTTCATTTTTCCTACTGAGTATCACGACTGATGAGACATTGACCTCAGCTCTCATAACACTGTGAATGGAGATTAACTGGAGGTAGATTTATATCACAGCTGTTCAGTAAAACACATGGACTGCAGACTACAGACTGGCTATAATCCACACAACAGGTATAAAATAGAGATAATTTTTTACAGTCTGCAGACCAAGTCTAAAACATGGTCTTGGTATCGATTGGTATAACATCTGATATAACGCAAAAGCTCTAAAAGGTAAATTAAGTGGCACTTTCAGGTCATACTGCATGGCAAGAAGGCTCTAGCATGCAACAAGTTATGCCTTTTTTCCTTTTCCAATTATGCCTTGTTTTACTAGGCCTCAGAGAATGTAATTTGCACATATTGTTGTCCAAGAAGGCATTTTCTGAGGACAAAAAGTCCCTGTTTCTATTTGCTTTGTTGACTAGATGCTGTTGGGAATTGAACTTTATTTACCCCTAGTTGAACTTTACCAATCACATGGTGAACAAGATGTAATAGCATGGTAATCATGTGACAAGAATTAAGTTACCTCCAGTTTACACTGAAAACAACTATTTTACCATACATAGTGGTTTCAGAGTTAGCTGGAATCCATGTTCTCAAACATTCTCAAAGTGCTCATGCAATATAAACTGCCTTCTGGGGAAGTAATTAAATTCTGACCTTAAATTGATAAATTTATTGCAATTAAGTTCAAGAACCAATAGTTGGCTCCTCAACTGAATTGTAATTGTTACATAATAATCATACTACACTATACCCTACAATCTTAAACCTCAGCCTAAACTGTATGAGCCCCACTTTCTTAAACTGAGACTCATTTTCCCATGGCTGATGTGCTCATGTATTTTCTGTTGCACAAATCAACTCCCATTATCTTGAACAATTTTTGGTTTCTCTTGCATGCTCATGATAGCAGGGATCTCCTGTATTGGACCCACATCATAGACAATGTTTTCTGCTGACATTGACAGTTCACACAAAATATATTTTTATCAAAATGTGTAAAATCATGGTTACTTGAAAATGTAACTTATTCATAAGTTTAAGAGCATCACTAATTTTATTACGGTGTAATGGTTATGGCTACACTGCCTTTAATACTCATTTGATATTTCTGAACGATTTTCTTCATTAGTTGATTTTAATTTTGTGCATTTAAATTGGATCTGTCAAGATAAAATTGATAGTGATTACAAAAGGTCAGTGTGTTACTTTTACCAACAAAACAATTTACAGGCCTTATTATCACTTTTTGTGGTAAAAAGAAAGGAAAACGAAAATAAAGGCCATGTTTTGGCAAAATTGTGAAGTATTTGACCCCCATTTTCCCTACTGCATAAATTAAGGCCTTGCAAATAAATGAATGTGTCCTTCAATCTAACGAAAGTAAGTGCTCAGATCACAGAAATAACAAAAGAAGCCGTAAACTTTCATAAAATGTCTGTTTTGAGAAAATATACAGTCCATTTTCTCTAGCCAATGACAAATACTTCTTTAAAATACTGCATCAAAAATAAGAGTCAGAGAAGGAACTAGGCTCAGTTTTTGCAGTGCCCCCATAAATATCCATTTTAGCATTTTATTACGGCGACCCTAAAACGCG
>Ga0126336_10000777_pt1 | contig 14596 bp, 9 predicted proteins | sample SidCmetagenome_FD_92530 | JGI IMG/M metagenome (GOLD analysis project Ga0126336, IMG submission 92530) | Coral microbial communities from El Islote,Puerto Morelos, Mexico - Siderastrea C C metagenome | ecosystem: Host-associated > Invertebrates > Cnidaria > Coral | place: El Islote,Puerto...
CGGCACCTTGCTCAATTAGCAGACGGATAGCCTCTGTATTTCCATTTCTAGCAGCCAAATGAATAGCTGAATATCCAGTGAAATTTGTTTTCATCACATCGACACCGAGCTCGATTAACCGCAGCATGTTTCTCACTTTACCGCCCTCAGCAGCATGGTGAAACGGAGTGCAACCACGGGAATCCTGTATCTCAAGAGAGGCACCTCTTTCAACAAGAAACTCGACAACATCTACGTCATTGAATCTTGCAGCCATCATGAGGGGCGTTTCACCCATCGTCTCAGAATTAGCATGCGCACCGCAATCAAGCAACCTACGGAGCTGGTGTACTTGTCCCTTTCTTGCGGCCACGTGCAACAGGGACTGAGAACGAAAATCCTTAGAGACTGTCTCAACAATCTTACTTATCCCTTTGTGTTCTGTGGACTGTTGCAGGTTCGATACCGCCCAAACAGACTTGCCAGGAAAATGAGACGATTCGTTACCAATCTTGACACTCAATGCTATAACACTATCAAGTTTGTCTGGACTGTTGTTTAGGATAGCACGAAAGGTTTCGACGTCTCCTTGAATGCAAGCTGAATGTAACCAGCTAATACCACTTTCTTTACTTGGTGCAGTCGCAACTTCAAAAGCCAAACACTTCAAGGACAGCTGAAAGAAAATTAAGTCATGACGTATCAAGGTTCACAGACATGGTGGAACACTTCTAACAATACCTTGTTATAGGAAATTAACACTTGTGTTCATTAAGGAATTTGAATAAGCACCACTTAAATTAACCCGAGTTTAAGGGGGAAATAGTTTGGAATAGAAGAAATAAACGCGAAAGGAAAACAGAAAAAATTCTGAATGAAGGAAATTAACGCGAATGCGCGAATGTGGAGATCTTGTATTCTACTGTGGAAGAGTACGTTGATGTTTCCAAAGTTATTTTGTCTGAAGTGGAGTGCTCTGAACCCTGCGGGCAAAGACGAAATTGAATTCTTATACGATATGTATCAAAAGATCAGAATATGCCCAGCAAAAAAAGCTCTTGTCATTGACGTAAAGTTTTGAAATTTTAATAATCCTTGTTAACCCATTAACGTCCGCGTGTTTTTCGATCGCTTCGCTAAATTAGCAGTTGGTAATAAACAACCACATGTGCAGTACGAAACGATAATTTATAGGCTCGAAAATACACCAGTTGTCAATTAAGAATTAGCCAAAAATATAACCTCAAAGTCAAAATTTTGAAAATTTACACAAGAGCTTTCACATGTTGTCTTGCTCGTAAAATCAAACCACAACAGAGGATTTCTGTTTGTTTAGGCCAGATTACTATTTTTCGAAAATTCATGAACGAAGATTCACAGAAGAAGAGACAGTAAGGTAAGCTTTTCTAAGTAACACATTTATTAATACACGCCTTTATTCGTTTCTGAAAACCAAACGCGTTCAATTCTTTCTTCGAGGGAAGCTAAGCGCAAGGGATTTCGCTCGATGTGCAAGTTATTTTGAAGAGCATTTACTGATGCGAACTGTGCACGTTTTTCAAAACTTTTACGAAAACTTTAAGGAATACAAATAATCTCTCAATTAAAAAGGTATTTCGGTACAAATTTACAATCAAATGTGAAATTTTCTCTACCGTAGACTCGTAGAAGTGCTAGAACATTTCCCAGAAAGTCCGCAGCTCGAAAAAACTTTGGAGATGAAAAATTGTCCTTCGCTTTGACAAAACAGCAGTTCGTCCTTGAAAGATGTTTTCTTCGCTCTAAAAGCTCTAAATTGCATCGCTTAACTTGTCGAGTGTTCCTTAGAGCTTCTTCTTTCGATTTTTAAGTTTCAAAAGGTAATCCTTCCCTCCGATAGTAAGATATTGCCATCTTAAAAATTCACGCGTGAAGAGCACGGCAGCCATTTTGAGTAAAATGTGATCATCTGAGAGAGTGACAAAAAGTCTTCCCTTCTAGGTCCCCCTCAAACCTTCAAATATATGCGCAGTAGGTGGATTCTGATTGGGGCTATGGCAGCTGCCGCACCCTTGGCTTCATACCAGAACACTGTTGGGACAAGTGCTTCGCAAGCAAGATCAAAAGATATAAAAGTCCTTGCTCTCCGTGATGGATGGAACCAAAGAAACGTGACTAGGACCGTCAAATCACGATGTGGTCGTCAAAAAGGACGGCTGGGCCCGTTTGCTCAACAGATGGCTCTGTATTCCCTAGCACCCATCGCCACCCAACTAGTAGGGAACATGTGGGTAAACATTGTACCGGGTCTGGGAGGACAAGGAGGTGGCACGTTTAAGTTACTGGTCAATTTGCGGATTGTTGGGCGAGCCAATCACCTTCCTCCCGACACCTACTATCAGTTGCCTCGTCCCCGCCAAAAAGTGGTTTGGTCTTCCCCAAGAAGAAACCTAAGCGGTGTGGTGGTCAACGAACAACGAAAGGAAGACCCTCTCAAAAAGGAGGCCTAGGCCGGCAGGTTTGAGTCTCGCCCCGCTGCTGATGAAATCGCTAATGCCCCAGTGAAGTGTATAAAAGAAGTCCTTGTGGCCTTCGTTGTCTCTGACCGTGGCTTCCCTATTACGCACGTGGCAGCATTATCCGCCGAATCGACACTTTTTAACCCTTCCTTGGCGGCCGCCAAGAGACTTGATGATGGATTCACTTTTAGCCTTTTCCTTGGACCCAAGAAAAAGAAGATGTCTGAACTGGGAAACCTTGAGCATAAAGTGGGCATAAAAAGGATGGATGGCAGCAGGGATGGTCTTGGTTTTGGCAGGTCTGGGCACTTTGTTAGGGAGTGTGTTGAGCCTGAAAAAGAAACAGAAAAAAACAAGAAGGACCGCCACTTGGTAAGTGGCCGTCCACCAACTGTTTTTACTGGCGTTGACGGCCAACGAGGGGGATGCCTGGGGAGGAAAATTACGTCAAGCCAGCACGGAACAGTTGCGTGCCTTGAGGGACTTGATATGCAACTTGTACAGTGGGGTTGTTCCCCTACCCACCGAGATCAAGATGCCCCAGAAAACGCATATAAAAGAGATTCGACGGTTGAGTGGACTGAGGAACCCCTTGTACGAATGCCGTGCCCTCCTGCTATCCCTAGGGAGGTGGCTCCTCCCATTTGTGCGTGCCGGACTAGAAGCCTTGGAAGTATAAGTAAAAAAATGTGCTATAGAGATGATTCTGGTACCCAAGCCACCCGAATTGCAGTACACGCAAGCAGGGAGGCAATGGATGGACGAAAGCATGGAACAGTTTTGGAAATGCTGCTTGTTGGTAGACCAGCTGGCCAATGCGTCTCACGCAGATCAGACGATGAAAATCATGGATGACATGAAGGAAAGCGAAGACCGTGCACCACCTCCCTCGTTCCCCGACTACGGGTTGGGTAGCAGCGACTACTTTTGCTCGCAACACCAGTCACAGAACCTTCAACCGCGGACCATGAAGTCGGTCTTTCGTTACACCAAACGTCCTGCTAGGACCCCTCCTCCTTCTTCACAGCGTCCCGTCTGCAAGTCCAGCCACCCTCCGTTACCCCGCTTCTTTCAAGAGACAGTGAAACGGGAAGAGACGATGGATCATGACTTAGAGGTCTTTCACACGCAAGCCCAAGCTGATCTAGCCACCGCCATGAAGACAGGCAACGGCACAAGGATCTAAGAAGCACAGGAAAGGAGGGCCATCGTCAATCACAACATTGATGAAATCAAGGCCCAAGATAAAGAATTAGATGAACTGGAATGGGGTCGACCAAACAAGCAAGAGCAAACCACCTATACAGAAGACAACGAGGCCATGTGGCGAGAAGACCGGCAGGCCACCTTACAACAACATGAAATTCGATGCTATAACCACCTGGAAAGAATATACCCCCAGCCAGGCATGCCTCTCCCTCCTCCTCCTTCTCCTCCCCACTCAGACCGTGTGTCCATCCATCCCCCACTGGTGGGCCCTTTCTGCGAAGCCGTCGACTGTTAGGAGAACATCGACCGTGAACTCACAGGTTTCAGAGCCAGGGCTCAAGACACCTTGACACGTGCTGAACATGGAGACAAGAAGGCCAGCAAAAACTAGCCATAGTCAATCACAACATTGAAGCAATCAAAGTCCAGGATGAAAAATTAGATGAACTTGTCATACCTCGAGCCAACAAGAAAGATCAAAAGACCAATGGGGAAGATGATCAGGTCCAACGGCACCGGGAAACATTGGAGACTTTACAAGATCGTTGCGATAAATTATATCATCAGTTGGAAAAGTTTTTTTCCCTCAACCACGCATTATGCCTAAACAACGAGGACGAAGTTATCAACCCATCGTTTGGCACAAACCTCATGTCTGGATTCAAAACTAAAACAGTTGCCATTTATTGTTTCTTGTTGTTCTTGTAGTTCTGATGAATTAACAAATGTGAAAAAATCGTATTGTTTTTTTTTTCATGTGGACTTTGCTTCCTCCCCTCAGAAAAATGCATAAGTAAGCCAACACAACCTCCCCGGGTTTCGTTTTCAAGATGCAGTCAACTGATACTACTTCGCCAGGTCTGTCTCCTGGTGGATTTCGAAGACTTTTTTATCAATCGGACAATCGAACCTTTTATTGTCGGCAGCTAGGAAGTTGCGATTCGCAAGGCACTCATGAAAACATCAAATACAAAATGCCCATGCTCCTTGCAGACTTGAGCGGCCGAGAAAGACCCACGGGTTAATGTTTCAGGATGACCCCGCTGAACAGGCCAAGCCAAAGGCCTGTCTCCAGCAAGATTTCCAAGAACTGTACGAGTCCCACAAAACCCTGACCAAACCCTGATGGCCTAAAAAGCAGGGCATATCGAAAAAGACGCGCTGAAACAATTGGGCATTCCAGCCATCAATTTGGAACACTGGGGCTGTCCCAAGTTTGAAACCTTAGTCCTGTATGGAATCCTACCTGTGGCAGACTGCAGTCATCACCAAACAGGGCACTGCACCACGCTTGTGTGACGCCCTTCGACAATGGCTCCAATGGGCCAAAGAACAAAACACTACCCACCCATGGAGTAAGAACCTGTCCCATCAAGGATTGTGGATTCCACCACTCAACACCTACCATCCAGTTGCCTGCCTTACAACCTACCTACACTGGATTGCTCCAGAACCCTGGATAGAAACCATGTAAACATGCTGAGACAAAAAAAAATGTTTTCAACTTGCTAAGCCCGCAATCTTTTTTTGGACTAGTCAGCGGCTTCCCACTCAGCCAGAGGGATTTTCCTTACATCATGTAAGCGTTACAAAGCGTCCCCCAATTTAGTGTGTCTTGGGGGGGGGGGGGTGGACTCAACCATTGGGCCTTCACAGTGCACCTGTGCGCTGCCGCTGCCTGCCACGCGCACTGCCGGAATGGAATGGAAACATCCTGCTTTCTGATTGGTCCATTTAGGTCCCATGACCGAAATCCGGCTATCTTATTGGCTACACCGTATATACGCTCACTACTCACGCTTCACTGTCATTACCCTTAAAAAATACCCACTCGGTATTCAAAATAGCGCTGGAGTGGAATGTAAACTTGCTGCCTTCTGATTGGTCCATTTTGGTCCCATGACCCAAATCCGGCTTTCTGATTGGTTTGGTCCTATATCGACCTGCCTTACCACTTGCTCCTCACTACCATTACCTATAAAAATACCCCTGGCCTGCACGACCGCCAAGCATCATGGTCCTCATCCCTTTCCCCTAAGTCACCCCCACCGATCGCTACTCACCCATACCCTCTCTAACGTCACACGCCGCCATCTCGGATTTTTTCCTCCTCACCCTCCTCGCCGCCATTACCTAAAGTGCCCCCTTAAGGGTGTACCTAAAATTCCAGAGGACTGTGGAGGGGGTGCTTGAAATTTTGTACATTAGACAAGCAGGGTCCTAAAATTTTTTTCGATTAAGGGTAATTTCTCATCAGTACCCCCACAAGTTTTTGTGAATACTCCCTCATGGGCTTAAAGCTTGCAGCAAATACTCAGCAGTCGCTTAGCTATTAAAGGTATGAAGATCCATTACAGTCTTTAGCTCTACTGCCAGGGTCAACGTGATATGGGTGAACAAACACACTGGTAAGGAACCTGGGCGACTGAAATGTGCCGTGAGCTAGTAGATATTCGAAGCTCACTTGCCCAGTGGCTGGTGACTCAACTCAACAGATGTCGAACCCTGGGGGTAGGGTTATTAGGTAACGTTTTGACTTAAGGGGGCATCCCCAGGGGGGGTATCATTCGAGATTTGACCAAGGTCTTTTCCAAATCCCCACCTTGTCCCGAACGATGGGGGGGGGGGGGGTTGTTGACTAATGCATCACCCGTTCAAGACGATACCCCCAGAAAACCATATCCTATCGGGCTGCACGTCCCTGTTAAGGCTAGATAGGAGACTACCCAACCCCCCCGAACCAATTTAAATTACGTGAACTTCAAAGTTTGTTTAGTGCTTCTCGGATGTAATAAAAACGTACAGACATACAGCCACACGGTACTTGGACGCCAACAATAAAAAAAGCGATGACTTTCTCACTGCTTAATTAAAAAGTGGATCTGTCGATGACTTTTTAGGGGTTTAATTTAAGAGCCATTCAGTCTCTTATTTCAGTTGCCCTTGTCCTGCGCATTCTTGAGTTCGTCGTTTTTACTTCGATAAGTTGAAAATGGCTGCATGAAAGATTTGCTGATCACTGTTTTTCTTTTCTTTTCCCAACAAGAAGCGAAGCAGTTGGACGTTCTCTTGCAAGGTTCCTTTACGGAAATAGAAAGCACCAATAGCATAGAGTTGTGCGCGAGTATGTGTTTTTTCCTTGCTGAAGAGCATCTCGTAGACTAATCACTCCTGCTTTCCTTAGCATTCCTTTAAGATAGTAAACCGGTGTTGAATTTAAACGGCCTTGCTGTGTTCAAATCTATCCTGAGAGGCTTCAATTTTCAGATTCACCCACTGACAAGACCAGAATCAGCTGCAAACTTGTAGCAATCCAAGTAAAGGATTGTCTTGCCTTTCAAGATCTATTGTTTATTGGCTAACTGCGGGTGATAATATATAGATTTAGCCAAGCCTAAAAGCGGAGCTCCTTCTGTTTTTTCGCTGGTACTTATTTAATTCTCATTGAAGTCATTAAAAAAAATTCCCCTCTAAGAATCGAACCCCGTATCTTTCGCGTCGGAGGTACGCGCAATGCCCATTGAGATAAGCTAACACGTCGACTTAATCGTCGTAATTTTAGTACTTATACGACTGTTTATTCATCGCAGCTCGATGAAGATAAATACGCGAGTGTGTTTTCCTGGGAAAATTCGGACCGCCGCAAAAACCATGGTTGCGGACACAAAAACTCAGAAGATATATAGATATAACAATGGGATTTTGACACTAGTTTATCGTGGGTGAAAATGCCAAAATAAATCAAACCAAAATTAAACTAAATAGCTTTTCTTTAAGCTTTAAAGTAGCACCTTTCTCGCCTTGATACTGCTATGTTTATTGAAGACAACTACGTGGCTTATATGACGAAACATTTCCTGACAGTGACCTAGGACTGGGCGGACAACTAGCGTACAGGAACAGGCTATCTTGATCACAATAACAAGAAAAAATATAATAAAAAACGAAAGGAAAATATAGAAAGGGTTATTCAAGGCAAAAAGATGAAATTTTGAAATACAGTTAATAAAAAAAATGAGCGAAAAAACGGAGCGACCTTTCGGTGTCATCTTGGCACCATTATTAAGCAAAGTGTATCACCTCTGTGGATTCGTCAGAAAAAAAAAAGGCCTCAAAACCCAGTCGGACTCTATTCGCAAGAAACTATTTGTCCCGATTGTTGAACAAAGACATGAAGTTGCGTTGATTGTTGCATTCGTCAGAATACGGAAACAAATTGATCTCCGTTCCTGCAGAGGATTTTAGCCACTCTGCCAACGAGCTGACTTTTTCTTCATTACATGGTAGTTTCCCAGGGTCGTTGTCTCTCCAGAAGGCCGTACTCTTAGTACCAGGTCGCCAAGTATTTCCGCGGTCATCTGAGTATTCAAAGGTGCAGCAGGCAGCGGTCCACATCTTCTTGGGAACGTTTACACGGTATTCTCTGTCCTGGTAGTTACTGAACCCAGCCTTTCCAAAGTATCTCGCTTCAGTGCTGGACATTGACGAGGGGATCGCACCAACCACGATGAACATTTGAACATTCCGGGCCATTCCGTCCCTTAGGCAGTTGTTTTGGCCCCAGAGAATGAGTTTACCTTCACACTCTTGCCATGGGACAGAATTGAAAAGCCCAAACTGTGGGACAGCATTAGTGTAAACAAAAGTTGCTTTTTTTTTCTCCCGATTTCCTCTACCGTACTGTGAGGCGATCATGTGGCCTCTGTGCATGATTACTTTTTTATCAGCTCTATCATCACAATAGTCACTGGGAGGGTCCTCCGAGTTCTTTGCGCGGTACCAATTTTTGTCGATTTTCTCGTCACGCTCGCTTCTCGTTTTGTAACAAATCTTTCGTCTTGACGCGCCTGTGTAGTCTTCTCCAGTTTGCTGAAAATCTTGGTTCAACCCAGTCCTGCTCTGGTGAAAAGGAATCCCTCTCGGTCGACCTCCAGGGTCCGCCACCGATAACTGGCTTCCTGCGATCACAGTGGCTGCAAAGATTGGTATTCTATTGACGCAATCGTACAGTATAGCTACCGTATTATCCTCACATAAATACGCCAAGTTTCTCGTACCTGAAGGACTGTGTCCGAACCCTTCCAAACCTGACGGCACGTGGTGAGCTATGTTCAAGCCAGCGTTTTGAGCTCCATGAGCGTCACAAGCGCCGAAAAATTTGCACTCGCAACCAGATAAGCCGTTGATGCCTACTGTACTGCATTCGGGATATCCTGTTACCTTGAGCAACAGATGCTGGGACATCACAAATGAAACAAAAATGGCGATGAATCTGATCATTGCTTTACTAAGTTGCCGTGAATGATAAATCGCAAATCTCGAATTTAAAGGCTCCGTCAAGATTTATAATTTATATCTAGCTGGTCACGTTTTGCTGCGTTATCCTAGGGTAGCCAAAAGTGCTGAACGGATACGGTGAATAGTGAAAATGTCGAATAACAGGTTGAATAGCGAAACAAAGTCATAGCCTCATGTCATAAAACCACTCACTGTTACACTGACGCACAAACAGGTTATCTTAGGGCTGCACCAAACTATGCGAATTTTTATTTCAGCTTACATGACACATTATTGCAGATTTAGAAATTCAGCCGAAGACACCGTGGTGTATAAATGTCAGCTGCAAAATGTTTGAGTACTGACTTAGTACAGTCTATAACTGGACCATGACTTCTTGACCAAAAAAGGGCATATGCAAACTTGTATTACTTTGTGGTCCTATTTTTTGCTCACATTAACAAATTTCCGCTTCCTGGGTGCGTATTGTATCTTCCGAGAAACTTCCAACTTCCTAATCATCTTAACAACTTACGCACAACACCATGCTTGATAAACACGCGATATTCTCATTTTCCGCTTTGACAATTTTCAATTACAAACGCAGCTCTTTTAGTTTGAGCTCCCATTTGTTCTTTCGGTTTATTCCTGCTGCATAACTCGGCCTTGACTTAAAAAAACACTGAGTTTACGGTTGAATTTGCACAAGCTAGAAATTTTACGTCAGACATTCACATGTGAAATATCGTCTCTAAATGCTGATTGGGCCTTTAAATTAACTTATTACAGATCACCTTACTGTTCAATTATGCATTCCTTTGTGCTGTCTTTACGTGACAAAACTGAGCACCGATGAAGATTTCGAAATTAAAATTGTCACTTACAAAAGCTGGGGCTACTAACAATGATAGCATTATGAATTTAGGGGACAACAGAAATGGTGTACTTCTGACATGAGTGGAATATAAAGAAACTACGAAATATTGGGGCCACGTTGATCATATGGTTTGAGGTAGTAGACACAAAATGCCTGCAACTCACAGCAGACTCCAACATAAAATACGGTATATCACTTTCATACTGGAGTCCAATTTGGTGTTGAGACTTAAAGCAAACACCAGTTATTGACTGTGACCTTTTCATTCTTTTTAAGATAATGCAAATTGTGAAAACACAACTGCTTTGCGTATTTCACAAGTTAAGTACACTTGTTCATGAAAATAATCACACTTATCAAGAAGTTATCTTTACCTTGTACCTCACACATTTATACTCCCTATCAACATGTAAGAATGTCTGGTTTTCACCTCAAACCATGCTTCATAACAGCATATAAAATAAACACATAATCAGTAGGTTTTGGATTTCAACTTGGTCGTCCTGGGTTCAAATCCCGCTCTGATCACTAAGCTGGACTTGTTTCTTGTTTCTCAGTAAACCCATTAGTTCAACTTCGCAACGGTGCTTGTAAATAGCCAGCTGGTCTGTCTCCAACCAGATGGATTCTCACTTCAGTGTTATGTACAATTTACTATTTCCTTCTAGATATTTGTTTCATATGCATAGCCCCAAAACCCTAAGGCTTTAACACACCGTTATAAATAAAAGTTATTATTATTACTGTTATGCTGATGTTTATGCTGACACAAATATCTCTAGAATGTAAAGAAGTGATCAGTGTGACAGTTCCAATTTTTATAGTTTCTGCAAAAGCATGAAAGTATAAAAATGATGAAGCACTTTATGTAACACATTAATACATGTAATAGATCACACTTACCATTCCAAAAGCTAATTCCAAATGCTTCTCGTTTCAGTCAATAGTGATGAATTATCAAAGTTTCCTGAAATCTTCACCCAGACAGAAAAAGGATTAATAAGGCATCCATGGAGCAGTCAAAATGTTTCGTTGAGGTTTATACTAAGCTTAACATCCTTTATAACTTTCTCTGTATTACAATCTTGACAGGTTCAACAAATGTTTTCTCACTCAGCAAATTATCGCATATTTTCTTATTTTCTCCTAAAAATATATTAGATGCATACAATTTGCCACCTTATTACTAGATTGACCGATTTTTAAACCATTATCCTAAATTAGGCACCCTAATTACCCAGCACCCTAAAAACCCTCCCAAAGTTTAGCCCAGCAAAAACCATTTGAAAAACACCATTGAGGTCTGTTTTTGGAACTTGATGGTACATAACTTGAGATTATTTCCGTAGTGCAGCTACCTGGGTTTGCCTTCGTCTTCTGTCTGCACAATGAAATTATCAACAGATGCTAAATTTCACTGGGAACAGAAATCAACAAAACTGAGGAAATAAGTGAAAATGTGGTACAGCCAGGAATCGATCATGAGTCTCTAGATTACTGATGAGATGTCTTAACCACTCGGCACTCAACAAACTGTTTATTGGCCTTATAGTGGCAATAGCTCTGAGGCGACATTTCAACACAATTTCTGCAATTAGGATCACCTCAAAACTTCCTGGTTGATTGGTCACGCACAGCCAAATCCCGCATTGGGAAACTATTATTTAGTAGGGTTGGGGAGGGGATTTATATAGCAATGGATTGCCTATTTTCTTAGGATCACCAACCTACTTGGATGGTGATTCACCAGGAATTTCTAAGAAACAAACACATACAGTTGCCACTATATTGCAAACAGAAATCAACACAACTTAAGCAATGAGCGAAAATGTGGTTCAGGCCAGTATTAGGTGGTTGAACAGCCTGGTCACATACTTTTGTTATCAACTCAGTGGTTAATTTTTTCAGGTGAATATATCAAATAAGCCCTAATAATTACAACAAGCTTGTCGTGGCTTTGATCAGGACAGGGAGAGCGGGGCTAAAGCTGTTAACCGCAAAACGACGGATTATATTCCCATCTTCATGTACCCCTCATGACATTCTCCTCAACTCAATCCCCACACAATATTTGTAAAATAACACACAAAAAAGAAAGTAAATGCATGATATCAATCCAACACCTTTTTAGAATATTATAATATTAAAATACTATTAAGAGTGCTTTTTAAATCCATGCGCAACTAGAACATGTTTTTCAAAAGCGACTCTTACCAAGGAAAAAAAATGTGAAAATGGTATTTCTTGGTGAAGTGTTAGCTACTAGTTAAATTGTCTTTAGTAAACCCACTTTACTCAGATTCTAGTTTAGGCAATAGAATGATCTCACATTTCCCCTATCATTCTTGACCCATCATTATTTTAAGAACAAGTAAAATGTGAGCTTGCACCTCTGTGTTTCTGATCAAGTGTAACTGTAGTTGCTGCCTTGTCCACAAACTGAAATTTTGGTCCATTTTCATTGGTTCCTTTCAAAATTTATGACAAGTCCTCCTCACTTTAAACAAATTATATGATGAGAAATACCATGACACCAGGGGAGGGGAGGGAGGAGAAAGCAACAAGCCTTCTTTTTACAAGTGATGAATTAAGAAAATTTACTGTTAGTCTATCATTCAACAATGTCTTTGTATGGTCAGAAAGCGCTCAATAGCTGTCGTCCATTCTAGCAGATACTATGCAGATGACCATATTTAGATGTTCACCATAGATCTTCCTGAGGTGCACATATGTAGCTAGAAAGAGAGTTTTACTAGTCAGTTTTCAACTGTTTTTACACCGTGAGAGACATTTGACAAGACGTAACGTTCTCAAAAATTCAAAACATATCCTTTAGCTCCAAGGAAATCCAGAGGACGTTTGAGAATTGTTAACTCAGAAAATGCTATTCTTGATATTGCGAGCAATATTGTTGTACTTATTAACTTGACTTACCGAAACAAAAATTTCAGGTAGACGAGTATCTAGTTCTTCAAATTTGGCCTCAGTGTCTATTATTTTCGTTGACTATTGTGTTAACTTTACGATTGTTTATCATACACCCACGGTGCTTTTCTAGTTCTGAAAACGGTACTTGGTCACGATTTGTTGAAAAATAATCTGCTCAATCAGTTGCCCATTTATTAAATAGAGAATAATACATGGGCGCGCGGAGATATGGAATTTCTCTTCAAGTGTTCGATCAACGCGATATCTTACGAGTGAGCGTAGCAAACGAGTGAGATATCGAATTGAACACCAGAAGAGAAATTCCATATCTCCAAGCAACCACGTATTATTTTGTTTATTATATAAACACAAAAGCCCACAATATTACTGAAACAATTTTTATTTAAAGGCAACAGCAGTAAGCGTAAAGGCAGAAGATAAAAGTAATTCCAATTCAACTGATTCAAACAAACAATTTTCAAATACATTCATTAACGTAATAGTAAACTTTTCACTATTATTTTATTTTCATTCTACTCTTTATTGTTTTATTTGTCCGTATTTATTAGTAGGCAATGTAAAGTCGCAACTCGCCGCTCGTTGTCAAAGCCTACACACAAACTGATCCACAGTCTCGTCTCTACCTTGAGAAATGTGCTTAAACGAGTGCCTTTCAACTGTCGAACGTTGTCCTTCGATAACAGACTCGCTGTGGCGTACATTTTTACGCTCCACAGAGGCGATAATTCCTCTGAGTGTTGTTGGCTCATATTCGTCACCAGACTTTTTCTCACAGACAATAAAATCTGCTGAGGTAAGCTTCTAACTCTGGGGGCGGTATGTCTTGGAGTTGTCTTGTTTCGTTTTCATTTGGCAAAAACGACTTCATCAATACTAAGTCGCTGTGCATCTTTCTTTGAGTGTTTTTGTTGGCTTCAGCTTCGACAAATCTTTCAACATCTTCGTCGGTGAGGGACACGAATCTTCCACTTGCTGAATTTTTGGCTGTTTTGTCACGTGTGTTGTTCGAGGCCATCGTAAACTGTTAGTAGTTATTTCTTTTTTCTGAACTAACCAAGCGAACAGAGAACTACGAAATCGATGGGCAAACCGTTGTCAAAAGGCACGTGACGTACGACGGTTGGTTGGCCGTATTTTCACGTGCGGGATCTCCTGTTACCTTGAGAAACAAATGCTGGGACATCACAAATGGAACCAAAATGGTAATGAATCTGGCCATTGCTTTACTGAGTTGAACGAAATTGAAATTGAAATTGCAAATCTCGGAGTTAAAAGCTACGTCAAGATTAATAATTTAGATCTACTTTGTCACGTTTGCCCGGTTATCCTAAAGGTAGCCAAAAATAACATGGCTAAAATTATCTTCCGTTGGCCTTGCCTTTATTTCCTGTATTCAGTGCTGAACGGATACGGTAAATATTGGGAAAGTGTTGAATAACATAAATTCATAGCCTGAAATTCATAGCCTGGTGACATAAAACCATTCACTGACGCATAAAGAGGTTACTTTTAATAGGGCCACACCAAGCTAGGGAAATTTTTATTCCAGCTGACTGCTCACATGACATAGTAACGCAGATTTACAAATTCAGCCGAAGCTGATCTACTTAGAACTGGTTTAAATGACTGATTAGCGAGCTTTAGACTCTATCAGAGAGCTCAGTGGTCTCATAATTTCACTGAGAGACGTAAAGATTAACCAATTGCATGTTTTGACACTGTAACACACGCAGTCATTACCTCTTTTCCTCGAAACAAACTGGGAAAAACGAAAGAGGCAGCTTCCGGAAATGTCAACAAAGACGCA
>Ga0126336_10000778_pt1 | contig 14589 bp, 11 predicted proteins | sample SidCmetagenome_FD_92530 | JGI IMG/M metagenome (GOLD analysis project Ga0126336, IMG submission 92530) | Coral microbial communities from El Islote,Puerto Morelos, Mexico - Siderastrea C C metagenome | ecosystem: Host-associated > Invertebrates > Cnidaria > Coral | place: El Islote,Puerto...
CCTTTTAAGATCTTTGAAAGATCCTTGTTTAGTCCTTGAGGATCTTGAAGGATCCTTGCAAAGATCTTTGCTAGGATCTTTATTAGGATCTTTGTAGGATCCTTGGAAGATCTTTGTCAAATCTTTGAGGATCTTAACAAATGATTTTACATATAAAGATCTTTGAAGATCTTTCAAAGATCCTTTAAGGATCCTTTCATGATCCTTGTCTTTAAGGATCTTTGGCAGGTCTTTGACAATCCTTAAAGATCCTGTGAGGTTTTTCACCAGGGCAATACAGAGGTATTTTTGCAAAGGTTACGACTATTGGGAAAAAGTAGATCTTAGCAAGGGTAATTGGAATCCAAAAAGAAAACTGGGTAACCACGCATTTTCATAATTAAGCAAACATAATTCTAAATAAGCGTTAAAATACAAAGAATGTGTGGCAATTTCTTTCCAAGTTTAAGCTCAATTATCTCTGAGAAGTGCGTGGTTATCCCAATTTTCTTTTTGGATTCTGACAGCCCTTGCTAAGATCTGCTTTTTCCACATACATGTGTAGTCTTAAACCGCGCAAAAATACCGTAGTATTAGTGGGCAAATTCCTTAAGAAACCCAAATATCCCGAGATGTGCAGAACGTATGTGCAGTAACAAAAGGAGGCACCATCCTTAAGTGCATCTGAAGGGCAACACATTTGTCTAGCATAAAAAGGAGATGCATTAAAATGTTAAACTTAACATGTACGCATTAAAGTTGTCTAGACATCTCAGACATGTGGCCATGGATACGACTGGAAAGGGTAAAGGGCGAAGTGGGACTGGGCACTCCAACAGGGGAACTTGATTACCTTTTAGGAGCTAAATTGGTCGTCTGTTGCTGCTTAGGATTTTAGAATCTATAGCAACCACAGCTAGAGTTATCTTGGTATCTTTATTAGGGTAGAAGCCAGGAAAAATGTTAATGGGAACATAACTACTTGTCAGCAATTCAGCAATTGTGTGGAATGGTATGCATGCCCCCATAGGTGTAGTCGGGCTGAGGGGGTTGCCAGCTCCTCAGTTTTGGAAATTGTGAAACTTTTCGGGCAAAACACTTATGATTCGGGCAGTAGCACCTGGGAGAAAATTTAAAAAATCTCTTGTCAGAGCAAATACATAAAAAACAAAACACTTTGAATGGTGTCTGATCTGGCTGACTATTTGTCTTACACTAGAAGTGGCCTGAAAAATAGTACAGTTCAATTTTCTCCTTTTTTTAAGTGTTACAGGCAGTTTATTGTTCTTTGGCTTTTCTTTTCAGAGCCTAACATTTTTAAGGATTTCAATAAGTCAGTTTCCCCAGAGGAACTTGCTAATGACTTTAAAACTTTACGAACAATTCTCAAAAGCAATCCTCAATTTGGAAACTTTCTTGTTGGCCCTGATGTTACAAGAGTTTTAAATCACTCCAAAAGTGCACGCTACCTTGAAAGGTAATTCACAATACCTGTTTATTAATAATTATTAGTTAAGCCCGGCCACTTGCTTTTCCCAGTGCATTGTCTACTCAAGGAACATCTTTACCTAATATTAGTCGGTATCTTTAATTTTATTTTGTTTTTCTTAAATGAAATTTTTGCCATTTAGTAGGTACATCATTATAAATTATATTAATGTAGTTAGTCAGTATAACAGATGCATTGGGTCCACTTAGAAGCCTTAAGGGCTTGTTAAAGGGGGATCCCCCTGTAAATGGCTATAAAGTATCATGGCATGTACGCAATGAGCTTTAGTGAGCTTGAGAGGAGCAACTAATAAATGTGTTGCATTAGACATGGTGCATGATTTCCACCCAGCAAATTTTGGATTTCATAAAAAATCCCCACTATATAAGCAAACATTGTGTAAAATTCATCAAAATAGTAACTTTCACCCAGTCTTGAAAACTGTTATGTCTCGCTGATTTTTGCTTGGTTTACTTCATCCTGTAGCCCTGCCTATCTGCCCTGGGTCTCTAAGAAAAACTTTCAATGTGACTATTACAGGCTAAAATGATATTGAATAATTGATTTGTGTAAGTGTTGAGCTAAATTTAAAAGCAATTTTTCTATGAAGATACTAAAATTACTTGTACATGTATGTATTACAATTGCTTTATTTTTTTAGCTTTGTGACACTTGCCAAAGATGTAATAGATGCAGTTACATGGCATCAGTGAGTATCATTTATATGATGTGTGTTACGTACATGTAGACGTTTGAAGGTGCATTGACATGTATAAGTGACTTTACTATGCCTAATTTCATACAGGCCTTCATTTGCTGTTTGAACCAACCTCCGTCTTCTATCAATATGGTCTTTTGCCTTCTTGCCAACTTCACCCCATGTAAGAGCCATCTCTCTAAACTCAGTTTTCACTGCTCTCCACCATGTTGTTTTAGGCCTCCCTAGCATTCTTTTCCCTGGTGGTCTCCATCTTTGGGCTTTGTGTGGTATGCGTTCTTGGGACGTTCTGATTCTGTGCTTCTTTATTTCCATGATTACACTGTGACAGCCTGTCTTCTCATACAAGTCTCTGTGTGATATCTTTCTGGGCCAAAAGATGTTGGAGATCTTTCTGTAGTATTTCATTCAGAGTGAACTACTGTCCATAGTATTTTGTGGTTCCAGAAAAACCCATACTCCCACCCCCTCATGGAAGGTCATTGGAAATTCCAAGGGGTCTCAGAGGACAAATTTTTGAGCAAAGTAAGGAACTAAACTGGAATTTCCACAGGGGCGGGGCAGGGGGGTTCAAAGTGAAAAACCTTTCATGGGGGTTATGGATATTTTCTCTAGCAACATTTTAGTAAGTAGTTTTAGTACTTTGTGCTAGATACATGTAACGTGAGGTAGCGGAGATATTGTACATTTGGTTATCAGAACTGATCAGCCACTTACAGTAATTCTGAATCTTGTGGTCAGATCTCACAAGATTCAGAGTAAATGTCTGATCAACTCAGATAACTGACTAGTGTTGTTACTCTTACAACCTCCCCAAATAGTAATCAAGAAAAAACAAACAAACAAACAAAGATTATCCGAATGTGACTCTTGTACACAAAGATTTCAAATCCAGTGTTAAAAGGCTGTATCTTTAATTACAAATTGAATGAAATGTTCCCTCCCCATAAACTTCTTAGGGAGTCTCTTTTTCTTTCTGCTGTTCAATGAGTGTTGTCAATTCAGGGGGTGAGTTAATATGAAGAGGACATTCAGTACAGTACTGCTGTATATGTAATCAACTTGTTACTGTAACTGGAATAGTGATTTTCTTTTGCCCTTACAGGTATTATCTTAATGGGAGAAATTGCTCTGAAGAGGATTTTTACAATCCGGATGTACTGGATTATCTACTGCATGAGTTGAATGCAGCTAATGACATTTTGGCGAAAATTGATCCTTACACTCCTCGATGGCTGGGCGAGACAAGCAGTGCCTTTGGGGGAGGGGCTCCTGGATTGTCAGACAGATATATTGCAAGTTTTATGTAAGTTTCAGGTGTAATTTTTAATATATTTTTGCAGGTATTGACAAAATGGGAGGGCAGCACAGGAAGTACTTATTTTGTTATTATCCAGACGGCTAAAGATGTTGATCTTCAAAACACAGTAGCCTAAATTTTAGCTATGCCCTAGCTCCAGTGTGGGGGTTTGGTTGCGTAGTGGTTAGCGCGTTGGACTTCAGATCCGAAGGTCGGTGGTTTGATGCCCAGTCCTTGCCACTGTGTTGTTTCCTTAGACAAGAAACTACCCCACATTCGTCTCTCTCCACCCACGTGTATAAATGGGTACCGGCAACATACTGCTGGGGGTAAGCCTGCGATGGACATCTTTACCTGATACTTCCGCCACTGTAAGGTACTAATAAGATACAGTATATGCATTTTTTTAGGTGGCTAGACAAGCTAGGGCTCGCAGCTCGACTTGGCCATGAGGTTGTTATCCGAGAGCAATTTGCTTCAGGAAGTTACGCTTTACTTGATAAAGAGAGGAATCCAAACCCAGTATGTGGTTATCATGAAGATTTACTTAGCATTAACTTGTCAGTAAACCACTCCATCAGTGAGTCAGTCCATCGGTCCACTCCATCTGTCTGCTAGTCCGTCGTCAGTCAGTCAGTCAGTCAGTCAGTTGGTGGATCAGATGTTCAATAAGTTATTCAGTAAGTCAGTGAGTCACTGAATGAGTCAGTCCCTCAGTCACTCAGTCAGACAGTAAGTCAGCAAGTGACCAGTCATTGAGTCAGTCAGTGTCTCAGTCAGTCAATTAGTCTGTGAGTCAATCAGTCAATCAGTTAGTCAGTTGACCAATTGGTCAGTCAGTCAGTCAGTCAGTCAGTCAGTCAGTCAGTCAGTCAGTCAGTCAATCAGTCAGTCAGAAACATTTATTAGAAAATAGAATGTCTGATTGACGTGCAACTGAGGCAGCTATTGTCTTCTGTTGTTGCTAGGACTACTGGCTTTCTTTGTTGTATAAGAGACTCGTTGGGGTGAAAGTTCTGGCAGTTCATGGTGGAACAGAAGAGAAACGCAAAATACGTGTGTACGCCCACTGTTCTAGCAGGTATGGACAGAGTTGAAATTAATAATCGTGTTGGGGTAGACGTATGCAGGTACACCAAAGATCTGTAAAGCGCATCGCCTTAGATATTTTAGTTCTAAACTAAAATTACATCATACATATTCATACGTAGGGGAAATTGTACAGCTAAGTTTTCAGTCAGTCACGTGGGCTACTTTTGATAGCAAAGAGTTATGGGGAGTCTCTTAAAGATTTACGGTAAGTGAACAATAATTCTACCCAGCAGCATTAATAGAAAATAACAATATTAGTCAAGCCTTTAAGATTTTTTTTGTGGATTCAGTTATTCATCCAACTGAACTACTGCAGCATACTTATCCTTACATGTATTACTTTTTTCAGGAAATATCCGACGGGTTCTGTCACGCTTCTTGTCCTTAATGTTCACAAACATAATCCAGTGGCTTTAAAACTAACTGACGACCTTCAAGGGAAAGATGTCGAGGAGTACCTATTTACAGCGGAGAACAGTGACCTCTTGTCAAAGTAAGTAAAATAGTGGGGGTGATTGATTTCTATCTTCTCTTCACCACTTCATTTAATGAAGGGTTGTTGTAGTCCTATGGTTGACTAGATGTATTTAATCTTGGAGCTTAGATTCATGTACACAAATGTTAAAATCGTTTTCTTACTGCGCATACGTTCCGCCCATCTCGGGATATTCGGTTTTCTTAAGGAATTTGCCCCCTAATACAACAATGTCTTTACACGGTTTAAGACCGTGTGAAAAAAGCAGATCCTAGCAAGGGCTATCAGAATCCAAAAAGCAAATTGGGGGTGACCACGCATTTTTCAGAGATAATTGAGCTTAAATTTGGAAAGAACTTGCCATACATTCTTTGTATTTCAATACTTTTTTAGAATTATTGTTCCTTAATTATCTCTGAAAAATGCGTGGTTACCCACAATTTTATTTTTGGATTCCAATAATCCTTGCTAACTTCTACTTTTTCCCCATAGTCGTAACCTTTGCAAAAATGCGTCTGTATTAGGGGGCACCGTCCTTAAAAGGGTAAGAATCAATGATCGTTATTCTATAATTGTGATGTGGAAGCACCGTAGTCACTGTGGCCATTGTATTTCGATTGGATTTCCAGTGACTGTCAGGAAATCTGACTGTCGGTGGTTGGAGGCATGGTCTCTGCACGGTATCGTATTGTTTCCTAAGACAAGAAACTTTACTTGACACTGTCTGTCTGTACCCAGGTGTATAATTGAGTGCCAGTAAACCATTAGGGAACCAAACAAAGACATTGCGGAGGAGGGGGTAACCCTGCGATGGACTAGTATCCCATCAACTGGGGAGTAATAATGCTCCGAGTCGTTTCATTCTACAGAAACTTGATAAGCTACCTGGCTTGTCCAATTATATTGGACATATTTCATTCCATACCTTTTTCGTCCTTGCTCCGAGAGGTTTTTCTCCGGGTACTCCTGTTTTCCCCTCGCCTCAAAAACCAACATAATTTTCTAAATTCCAATTCGATCTGGACACAGTGGACGAAGAGCCACTTTGTTCGATGTGCCACTGTAATTCCCATTTATTATTTATTTTTTTATTGTTTATGATCATAGCATGAGCTGTAGGACAAGTGAATATTGACTCCATAACAGCCTATTGTCAGTAGTTAAGTTTCTATGAAAACGGATCAATTCTGTCTCTTTCATATTACACATCTAGTCTGTACATGTGTATTAAGTCAGTAACCAAGCCTTCAAGCCATTTCTATGCTTTGGATACCACATGAATGGGCATAGGCGGCAAGAATAAACAAAGGACTACCTCACTGAGAGTAATTTGCTTTTATTAAGTGAAAAAAAGGAGAACTTCGCTGTAAATATTAGGCTTTTTTTGTGTCTCTCTTTTGGTCTGAAAATGAAAATAAATGAAAAGAAATCAAATAAATCGTGATTGCTTCATAACAGGTCGGTCAGGCTCAATGGGAAAGCTCTCAAACTTGTGGATGACCGCACCCTGCCAGACCTCATCCCCGTGAGTGTACCAGGAGACCAGCCTCTTATTCTACCTCCGCTGACGTTCGGACTGTATGTCATCCCAGAAGCCTCAGCCGATGCTTGCCGTTAATAGTTTTTGCTCATCCTTTGTCTGGAAGGTTGTGCCGCATTGAGACTAATGAAGTTTACGCGTATTTTTACTGTAGTTAAAATTATTTCAGTAAGTTACGTAATAGTCCAGTTCTGGACCTCCGTGACGGGTGGATGTTGCGTGACGGAACTGGACTAGTTACGTAATGGCCATCCTTCAATGCAGACGTCCTGAGTACTCGTCACGCAATTTGTCCTCTGCTAATAGGCACGCAATCCGCTCCTCCCCCACGGACCTCTGCCAATACGTTCACCATTCACAGACCGTTTACAGATTTTGGTAAAGTGAAATTTGACCTTGTTGTCACCAAATTGAATTCTTACTAGTATGTCGCGTCACTCCGTTGTTTTCTGGTGCAGTGTCTTTCCATTTCCAGATCTCATTCTATTGAACCAAGGAAATACTTTAAGTTTAAGGTTTTAAAAGGAGGTTTTGCTAAATCGAAAAGGTATCCTTGAAGAGACCATTGCCTTCATTGTGAAACTTATACGTGACCTACTATCCATGGTGGCATTCGGTTTAATTTACAGGACAACGATGATTGGTCCTTTGGGTTGACCGCACAGCATATCAGAACGCAGACGTTCGTGGGAAAGGAATGCGTGACAGCCCAAATAATGTCTTTGGTGGGGGGAGGGGGGTTGGGGGGGGGCAACAGCAGAAGGTTTCGTGCCGGTAAACCGATGCAGAGCAAGCACAAACGCAAACACAAAAAGTGGAAATCTTCTTCTGATTTTCTTTACAGAAGCTGTTTATTCTTTTATATTTTGTTTGCCATTTACCGTATTACTTAAAGACTTGATATTGGCTATACTTAGTGAAATCTAGATTGCTCCTTAAGTTTTATTTATTTCTAAATGGCTTTTCGTTTATCGTTGTCAAGGCAATGCAGTACAATCCTCAATTTATAAAATCAATAACTTCTAAAAGAATTGACATTTGACATTTGGCATGTGATCTGTTCCAGCACCTGTCAAACACAGAAGTTGGCAGGTACGTGTGTTGGCAAGTGTGTGTAGGTCGAGTTGAACTGAAAACAAAACTGAACAATTTGTATACTTTTTTTTTCTAAGATTATAATGTTAACTCAAGCTTATAAAAGGAAGTTGTATGCGAAATGGGGATAATTTTATTGAGTGTACTGGAAACAAAATTCGACAGGAACTGTTTATTGAAAATCTTCATAAAATGTTTTATCATGGTCGTTTACATAGGCGATTATTGAACAGGTGCGATTTTAGTGGCTAGGCAACAAAAGGAACAGAGCGCTGCAATAAGGGAGGAATCAAACGGTTTTTTTTTAAAGTCGCATGTTAGAGCGATGTTAGAATTTTGATGAGTGGAACTTGGGCTATTGATCGTGGCATCATTACGTTTGTGTGCGCTTGAATTGCCACGATGTGTGTAATCACAACTATAGACTATTTTTTACTGTCAGTGTGTGGTTTTCGTTTGGATTGCAACGCAATTGGCCTGGCCTTGACTATCAACGTCATCCATGCAGTAGTTATCCGATTTCGCCGACTGGGATACGAGCGATCTGTAGGATAATTTTCTCCACTAATTTTGAGTACTTGGATTTATTTGCAGCGTACTCGTATATATAACTGTCACATTTGCGTGGTCGAATTTTTCTTCTTATTGATTTTAAAAGACAGTAATGAATTCGCACGTATTTGTCAGATTCTAATCGGCACACTGATACCCCTCTATGAAATTGATTTGAATCTCAAAAATGTTTTTTTCACCACATGCTATGCTTTCTCAGAGAGAGAAAATGATTGTGTGTTAGAACAAAAAGGTGATTTTAATGCTGCTATTGTTATGTTAATTTAGAAGGATTAGAGGAAAATGTTTCTCGACAGGTAAAGAGAGTTAAAAAAAGAAAACAGGTTCTTTGAAGAATAGTGATGTCCAAAAGTGAACTCTCAAATTTTTTTGAGCTGTTTTTCCTTCGTCCGAAAATGTAACAATGAAGTTTAGCAAGTAAAAATGATGATCAAGAAAAAAAAAAACTTAAAAAGAAGTTAAAAATGGCCACATCCTTCTATATTTGTTTACAATTGTTCAAATAAATTTTTTAGTTTGATGTTGATGGCAGCTGCATGTTAGCGTTTGAATAGTGCTTGTGAAAAAATTAAAAAATTCTGTGCGGAATGTTGATCTTTCTGTATTGTTCTTTAATTTACCAGATCTGTGACTTAATCTTGGATATAAATTTAATTTAACTAATATTTCCGTATTTATGCGAATGGCGGATTTCCTTTAAACAGTTGTAGAAATTATGTTTTTGTCCGCTCTTCTCTGTGTGTTTTCCATTATGCTCATTGTCGCATTTGTTGGAAACAACATCACGCTGGCCGTATTAGATTCCCGTCTTCGGGAATAATTGCAACTCAAGACTCTTTTCAATGCAGACTTGAGGTTTCCGCCGTAGTATCCGTACAATAAGGGATCTAATGCGGCATTAAGGCAAATCAAAAGTTGAGATGCTCGCCATACGAGGTTAGGTGAGGCTAAGTGAAAGTAAATAAGTGTTCGAGTGATCATAAAAGGGGACCAACATATCGCAAACGCTATAGTTAAGGCTGCGAGGGTCTTTGCAACTTTCTTGTGTCGTTGGTTTGATTTCTGAATAAATGAGTTGCTTATCGGTAGTACTCTTGATCGGAGGGCACGGTGAATTTGAGTTTGCGTGAGAAGCATGTATAACAAAGGAATAACAAAGAAGAATGTACCGTGCAAGCTGTAGTATATTTGTCGGCCAATGTTTCCCCAAGTTAAATTTATGCAAACGATGTCGCCATTTTCCTGTGTTTCCACGCGGTATATGAGCACTAAAGGCGAGCACACTGCTAAACACAGAATCCAAATTATGGCTAGTTTCACGTACTCTTTGCTAGACCAGCTTCCATTTCTAGCACTGAAGGGGTCCGTGATGGCCTTTAGTCTCTGATAACTTATGATCACAAGTGTTGTAATCGAAGTCGTGTAGGTTGCCTCAACCAGGAATCCGTGAAGTCTACAAGTGCTGTTTCCACCCACCCAACGCCAGAAGAAACCGATGATGTTGAAAACTGTGAGAAAGGTAAACAAGAGATCCGAAGATGCTAAATTTGCCACCAGCCACATCAAAGAGAAATATCTTTGCTTCAGGGTCTTGTAGCAGATTATAACGACCCATGTATTGCCCACTGTTGACATGATGAAGACTGTGATGTAAAATGTAAGGAGAAAAACCACCATAAATAACGGAAAACTGTCGCTGGTTGCCATCTTCCAGATGTCATTCGTGTAAAAAAGTTAAACAAGAATTTGCTGTTGAACTTGTCCGATATTTGCTGACAAAAGACAACACTGTCGGATCACGATTGAAGGCAGCCTTGGCTATTTCTTGTTGGTCACAGCAAAGCGTCTTTGTGGAGAGTGAAGAGAATAGTCTCGAGTTTTCCAATATTGAAATGTTACTATCGGTGTTTTGTTTTTCCTCTTATCCTTTTGTTTTCTAGCTTCCTTAAATGAATTTGGCGCTATATTTGTCTTTCGATTTCCTGTGATGTCAGCTATTATTTCGGCGAATGAAAGCGCAAGAGGATTTGTTACTTTGTATTTTAAGACTGTACCTTCATTACACACGGCCTATACCAATTAACAACTGTCATTTGCCATTCTACAGAGTAACAATTATTCTTTTTTTTACCGAGCAGCCTTTTCGATGATTCCAGATAAAAGGGAGTTCTTTGTCGATCTTTTTATCCCATGTAGTCCTCTTCAACCGAGGAAATTTCGGAGTCTTTGGAACCGTTTTTCTACCTTAGCTAGAAGGAGCTCAATCCCTCTGCATTTGAACTCGTATATTTATGACTTGAAATTTTGCCGATAAACGTTTTGTTTTTCTAACGCATTATGCAGTCAGCTCGTAAAATAAACACTGAATTATTTATGTAAGATTACTGAGGTACATCTTTGGCTGTTCACAGGAGAAATCTTGAAGGAATTCTTCCGCAAAAGAGAACTTAACGACCATATTTCTGTAGAAAATGTGATTCAGAATGTCTTAAAGTAATTCTGAATACCCAGCTATACATCGTGTGTGCTCAATTTTGTTAATTAAAACCTATCTTCTGACTGTTATAATTATCCACTCATTTTTCTCGTTTCTTTAGGACACCTGTTTTTTGGATCACTATTTAAGTAAGTGTCCAAACGATATTATTTCTTGAGCGCTTTTGCCCTGTAATTTGTTCACTTTCTTTACTTGTTTCATTTTGTCATTAATATTTTGTACTTGAATTATCTTCAACTTCAAATAACTGTTGAACGGTGGGGGAATATTTCTTAAGAGCGAGCGTGTTGCTGGCTCCGAAGTGATTACCTTTACGTCGCCGTAGGGCATTGTCACCCACATTGCTGGAGACATCATGGTTACAATATTAACTGAAGTCACGTCCGCACGAATGCTTTCTCAGTTTTTTTCCGTTTCATCCTTTTCATCCTCCGTTTCATTTGCGTCCCCTCCAACGTTTTTGACTGGTTGGAAAACGATTAGAAAACGATGCGTTGTCGTTCCGAAGCTCTCCTCGGAAATTTTCATTCTTTTGCACATGCCCAAATAGCACCAGTACTGGAGTAAGTGGTACACTTAATCCATAAGCGCCATCTTTTGTATCAAAAGGTGTTTCCTCAAAATTTATCCATTTGTTCGTCATTTATGCCTGCATACATAATTATGTTCATGACGTAAGTGTTTTTGGAAACTTCACCCGTACACACTTTTTAAGACCTCTGTTTCCAAAAATTTCCACTTTGGACTGGTAGTGTGGTAGTGTGGACGTTAGGTAGCGTAAAGGTGTTGGGTTTAAATACCAAGTTTGTCTTCGTTTATATAAACCATGTATCTGGATTATGATTTTCATTTTTGACAGTCGGTGTACTCCCAATTAAAAAACCGTCGTCGGAAGAAGATCGTGAGCCGTAAACAGTGGCGGTGCTGGTCAGGTTGGTAACACTTCAGACATCGACATTCCATCTCAATGATGATAGCGTGCATCCACCAGCATTGTAGGGTCATGGGTTCGAATTCCGTGCAAGCCTGATTTTTTGTTTGTGATTTTTTCTTCTTCTGAGGTTTTCCTTGTGACAGCTGAAGTTGCTAACCTCGTTTGGAGCAGTTTTTAATTGAGTGTCGAAAGTATTGTTGTGTTGTTTTGGTTTTTCTGATGACCTGTTACTACCCAGATCTTGGTAGTGCTTGTGATTGGCTGAAAGAAAATTCCAACAAATCAGAAGCACTACCCAAGATCTGGGTAGAGACACGTCATCGGTACGGAATTTCTGCGCTAGTTACTCAGACGTCGTTTTGCTAGGGCTCAAGTGGCGACCTCGTGAAACGTCCCCCTTTTTTTTATACCCTTTTAATTAATTTTAGGGAAAAAAATTGTCCAAGGTAACCCTATCCGAATTTTTTTGGCCGTTCGAAATTTTTAACGTCTGCTCAATTCATGAAACATATATTTTTCCATTTGCCGATGTATTAGTGGACTTCAGGTCTTTTTTCCGTCCTGTCGCATCGTATGATCTCAATTTACCCCTCCTTGTAATTCTCCCAAGCTAATGTTCTCCACTCGGATGGATGAGCCAAATTTTGTGCACCTGAATAAACGCTGAATAAATGGTTTCAAATTGCCCCCGTAAATTCCATATAAGATTGGATCTAACGCTGTGTTCAGAAGAATCAGAAGCTGAGACGCTTTCCATACATAGCCTTCAACGGTCAAAGAGAAATACTTCAGTGTTCGAACAACGATAAATGGCGACCAGCATGTTACGAATGCTAAGGTCAAGGCCGCTAGGGTCTTAGCGACCTTGCGATGTAAACGTCGATCAGAGCACGCCGTCGTCGCCGTAAGGTTGTTTTGCATCGGAAAGACACCGGAGCGTAAAGTTAGGAAAATGCTAATCTGCGCATAAATCATATACGTCAACGGAACGAGAAAAAAGCAGACAGCGTGCAAACCGTAATAGATCTGTCTACCTAAGTTTCCAAATGCTGTGTTATTACAAGTTATTGTATCACTGCCGTCTTGCTCGACGCGATAAGCAAAAAGCAAGGGAAAGCCAACAAGTACGCTAACTATCCATACGGCGATTAGTTTTCGATGCGTATTTTCTGGAGCTATACGTCTTGCATTGAATGGCTCCACCACGGCTTTGTGTCGCTCATAGCTGATAAGTGTGAGAGTCATTATTGAAGATGTGTAGCATGCTTCGACTAAAAAACTTTGAAATTTGCAGGACACCTGTCCACCAACCCAGGTCCATAAGAAGCCTATCAAGTCCAATATGGTCAGTGTGGTGAATATCAAATCAGCGACAGCCAAATTGGCGATAAACCACTTCAGATAAGAAGTTCGTCTTTCTACTTTTTTGCAGCAAACCGATAAGACGATCGAATTTCCCACGACAGATGATAGAAAGATCAAGATGTAAACGCAAGTGAATAAAACAACCACTGCTGTAGGGAAATCGTCGTCAGCTGCCATTACCTCAGAACTGTGTTGTTTACTGGCAGGCAGTCTTGAAAAAAACTAGTTGATAGCAGAGAGAATCGACGTGACTTGCATTAATTAGTGTTTGCCAGGATTCTAGATTGAGCCAAACAACGTTTAAGAGAACGCCTTTATGCTTGCAGGAACAAATGTTCTGTGTTATCTTTAGCATTTCACGCATGTTGTAATGGCGCAAAGTCTCAAATTAAAAGATAGGCATCGAGTTAATTTTTAGCTCTCTTAGCAAGTGATATACCACCGAGTGAGCTTTTCATGAAAATATATTTTGAAATTTGATTTGTGTTTACTCTAAGGGGATCAGCATTGTTAAAATAATGTATTTGGCTTTTATATAAGTTACGTGGAAAAGGTGAATTGTAAGAAGTCGTGAAACTATATTTCATTCAGCTAGAACTCTTAACTGACACTTCATCAGTTGCGTAACCTTTCACAATTCGCTTTTTTATTCCAATGATATATACATTAACTGTGGAAATACAATAGCGAAAAATAGTGCTATTTGACCATTCTTTTGTAAATTTGTCGAAGTTATATTTCGACATATTTTTTTTTGGCAACATAAAGGAGGTGGATTGTGAAAAGAGATTAAAAGAACACAAAAAAATCCTTACCACTGTATTGGAGCATTTTGTAGTAATATTTTAACAACGCTACTGATACTATTAATTCAAAGAATAATCTTAAGAGTGTGATTGTGATCATTTCTTGTAACAGCTGTTCTAACATATCTTTTTTTAATTTTCTTTATTTTGCAGACATGTGATAAACCCTTGCAACACACAATTTACGCCGAGTTCCACATATAGCGACATTATTTCAGTCATAATTTTACACGCACTGTACTAAAAGTGCATTAATTTTTTTCTTTCCAGGACAATAAGAAACAATGCAAAACGTAACTGCCAAACGTACTCATGCAGAATTAAAACTAAAAAAAAAAATATTTTTTTGAAAGACCGAAAATGAACAACATTATAGGAAAGTGCTATTGGAGAGTTCTCATTGGAGTGGTTATACTCCAGCACGTTATCCGTAGACCAAACACGAAATCCTACAAATGACAAAAATAGGTCACGTGACTTCATTAATGCTTTAATAATTAACAATTATTCTACGAGGGCGCGCTGGATATGAAATGATAGATAACCAACGAGGCGCGTAGCGCCGAGTTGGTTATAATCATTTCATATCCAGCAAGCCCGAGCAGAATAATTGTTTTATTAAAAACTTAACTACTATTTTTGTTAAAAAAAAAATCAAGAAAGAAAGAGAAAAATGAGAAAAGGGATAAAAAGGGAGCAAGAATCGATCACATGACTGAACGAAAA
>Ga0126336_10000779_pt1 | contig 14574 bp, 12 predicted proteins | sample SidCmetagenome_FD_92530 | JGI IMG/M metagenome (GOLD analysis project Ga0126336, IMG submission 92530) | Coral microbial communities from El Islote,Puerto Morelos, Mexico - Siderastrea C C metagenome | ecosystem: Host-associated > Invertebrates > Cnidaria > Coral | place: El Islote,Puerto...
ACCTGGGTGAAGAGAGACAATGTGGGGTAAAGTTTCTTATGTATTAATTGGTAGCAGCAACAAAATGGTGAGGTTACCCTGCAATGGACTAGTATCCCATCCAGGGGGTAGTAATGTTACAGAACTGGCTGTAGTTGGAAGCCTGCCGTGTTGGTCCACTTGCAGATTGTGTGTGACTGTATGTTACTTTCCCAGGAAGGTATTTCTGGATTGCTTACACTTATAAAGGATTCCATGAACAGCTTCAGGAGTTGTTAAACTTGGGCTCAGACGTTGTTTAACCTTGTTTGACAATGTAAGGTTGGACTCTTGGGATCAAGGGTATTTCGGGGGTCCAGTGGATGTTAGGATAGTTGGTCTGTGGTCAAATTTTTGTAGATGGCAAATACAGTGTTTTTTAAACTTTAGTATGTCATGCAAGAATATTCCTTTAGGATGCCCATTTACAGCATCTGGTTTGAAGTGCACATAAATGAAAGAGTACTTAACAAGTTTCTGTTTGTTTTCTGTTTTGATCCAGTGAGGAGAAAAAATTAATTCAGAAACAGATGGCATTTATGTTGGCACGACAACAGATTTACCTGGAGTTGGATGAAAACATGGACGACTGTGAAGACCTAGTGGAGATCATGTCCAATGCACATCTCAACAACAATTTTCTCAGCCTTGCCAGGGAGGTAAGATGTTACTTAAAACCAAGTTCCACAGTTAATCCTTAAGATCAGCACTCACATTATGTAAACACGATACATTAAGCTCTTTGTAGGGACTTGTGTCACTGGAGCAGTCCCTTGAGCTTTAACACGATGCGCTGTATGGACACACTGATTTGGACTGTGATTGGTTTATCTTGTTCACCTGGTCGCAGAGTCTTGTCCCACTAACAGTACAGTACACACAAGGGACTATCAAAATTTAAAGCGACAAGTCCTGGACAATCCAGGCTAGTTTGTTTCAAGAGAACAAGGCACAGGGACCAATTTTCTTGGGTACTTGTAACCAGAGTGGTTGATAAAAATTGACAGTTGTCATTAAACATTGTGTTCCATGACAAATGATCTCAAATTTCCACTTGGGATCTAACTACATGTAACTAATCCATTGGGCACCAAGTGTCGCATAGGGCACTTTGGAAAATATTGCATAAGGACATGAATTGGAATGGTCTCAGTTTAAAATTCATCCACAAATTCATAACGTAGAACAAACATGTACAGTGTAGGCTTGACTCAAGGAATGGCTGTGTCCTTAGAGGTAGAGAGTAAGAAAAGCATTGCGTTGCAAAATGTTTGCAGTTCATTTTCTAAATGGCTTTTTTGTGGGGATTACTTACAAGTATGTAGTAATTCACTATGTAATGTACTTAAAAGTGGACAAATCCCTTATCATTATGTACCTGTACAGTAACCCTTTTACAGCCTCCTTAACATATTTTTTTAAATTGGTAGTTGGATATTATGGAGCCAAAAGTTCCTGAGGATATTTATAAAACACATCTTGAGAACAAAGGTCTGTACTTCATTAACTTTGTTATGAAATGTCCTTTATGCAGATAGTTATTTTTTACTGAAGTAAAGATTTTGAATATTATTTTTACCTCCGCATTCATATGTATACAGGCTAAAATTTATAGAATTTAAGAAAACAAACAAACATGAACAACCATCTTCAGTGTATGTCATACGGATATTTTTATTTACTTGTTTTTAAGATTATTATTTTGTAGATTTAATGTAGTATCAATTTTGTAAAGTGCCACTGGACCCTTGGGAAATGGTGCTATAGAATTCTATTGTTATTTTTTAATAATCTTTAGCCCTGTGTACAATTATATTTTTTATGACCTTTTTTTATTGTATATGTAAGAATCACTATTATTCTTAGAATGGTATATTTCTCCAGATACTTAACAAAATGCATTATTCTCTTCGATGTTCAGGTGTCTCTAGTGGAGTTGCACTTGATTCTGCTAAACAAAATTTAGCCTCTTCATTTGTGAATGCTTTTGTAAATGCGGCCTTTGGTGCTGACAAGTTGTTAACAGAGGATGGAAACAAGTGGATCTACAAGAATAAAGAGCATGGTGAGAACATACATGAATAAAAGTTTTCAGCACTGAAATATTCTGTAAGCAACTAATATCAAAATAGGACAATTTTGACACCTTTTCCTTGCAATACATTTGGTTACCATGGTGTTTTTTTTTTCAAGTACAGTCAAACCTGGTTAAAACAAGGTGAATAGATTTTCAAAAGTCTGTCAAGCCATTTTGCATGTATGTGTTGTTTACAGTGGTCAACTGATAAATAACTCATTTAGTGAGAAAGATGGAATATTCAGTTTGTCACAAGCGTGGGACAAAGAAAAAATCTGAGTCCTCGACGGGAAACGAACCCATGACCTCCCATACACCGGTCGGGGGCTCCCGTCCCACGCTTGTGACAAACTGAATATTCTATCGACTCATTTAGTCTTCTCATTCTTTTGACAAGCGAGAAGTTGGGCACCCTGTTAAGTTCAAAGAAGACAGTTCATTTAACTGTTTGTTATTTTGTTACTAATTGTGATATTGATTTTTTTTCTCTGTGTTTTTTGTGTTTATTTATTTGTTTGTTTATTTATTTTTAGGCATGATGAGTACAACAGCCTCGCTGGGTCTCATTTTGTTGTGGGATGTTGATGCAGGACTCACTCAGATAGACAAATATTTATATTCTACAGAAGATTACATCAAGGTACTTGACAGTTACATATAAATATATAGTCAAGTTAATAAGTGAAGCAATCTTTGTTTCCAAGACTCCTGGCTTATTCTAAAACTGAGAAAACTAATTTTGGTGAGACTTACCTCACCATAAAAATTACTTTATTATCGTCACTATTATGAAGGCATGATTGCTCATAATTTGCTTGATAATAACGAGTTGTTTGGAGTAAGGAATGAATTGTCCAGGCCCTTCCTAAACTGTCGGATCGATGTGTTCTTTTTGACCAATCTGGCCTTATGTAGTGTGTCACAAAGTGTCCTTTTCATTCCTTCTAGGCTGGTGCCTTGTTAGCTTGTGGTATTGTTAATTCTGGAGTAAGGAATGAATGTGACCCAGCCCTTGCTTTGCTGTCCGATTATGTTCTACATAATAACAATCTCATGAGGCTTGGATCTGTAGTTGGGTAAGTAATGATGCTTCTAACCATTGCTTTCTCTGCAAAACCGCTCAAAAGTAAGTTACCCGTCTCGTCTCATTTCTTGCGAGATGCGATTCCCATCTCTCAATATGAAACTCTGGTATTGAGAGACGTGACTCACACCTCTCAATTACGGGCAAACTTTTTCAAAGAAACCAATAAATTTCTTGTGACACCTGTTGGTAAATGGAAGTTTGCTCTATGATCTGCCTTATTGTATTTGGCAATAATTTTGTGTCTTCATATGCTCAGAAGGTTTTTGGTTAGGGATATGCTAACTTGTTTGATATCGCAATCTTATGGGTCATAATAAAAGCACATTTAACTTGCATGGTGAACACAGCCAAAACTTGCCTAAACTCATGGCATGAAACTATCACCAAGGTACTGTAAGAATAAAACATGATTTGTGGTTAAACTTCAAAGTTTGAATGTATATGAGACACACAGTAAGACGTACATGTAGTAGTGTTAATCTGATGTTTGGCAACTAAGATTATCAGACTGCTTGCTTCTTCAAACTTTGAAAGTTTCCATGGCCAATCATGCCAGATTTGATACCTACTTAGACAGACACAGACAGGTATATTATAAATCATATCACAACCAAAAACAGCTAAATTTCAGGTCATGTTTTTATGCCATGTGTTGATGCTTTGATGCAACAAATGATTCCTTTAGAGCATTTGATACTAAATTTATTGACCAAGTGACTGTCTTGTTTCTCAAATTATATGAGTCTCGTGCAACTGTATCCTGAGAGATCTGGTTATTGTCTATCAAGAGGCTGTGACTATAATCTGTGACAAATATTTTGTTTTAAGATAGTACAAGAGTTTTACACTGAATAAATGGATATGAATGATATGGCGTACACTTTTAAGACAAAGACTGGGACATTTGGGTCTGGTCACGTTGCCCAAGCACATCCGAAAATTTGCTGACACTTTGAAAAATCAATTGGCTGGACATTGTTTGTTGGAATGTTGAAGGAATGTTACTTTTAGCTCTGCTTATTACAAAATTACATGTATTTAGAATAACATTTCATTTACCAGTCTTTTTTTTTTTCTGTTAACCAGGCTTGGCCTTGCTTATGCTGGTTCTAACAGACAGGATGTGTTGTCTCTAATCCTTCCTGTTCTCGGTGACCCAAAGTCAAACTTGGAGGTGAGATTTTTTTTGTTTTGAATTTGAATTAGACATTTTGCTGTTTATTTTTGTTTGATATATTCCAAAGCATTTGGTTGGGAGGTGGTCTTTTTGCCATTTGTCAAGTGTGTTTGTTTTATTTTGTGATCAAATTTTAAAGTACAATTGGCAAGCATGTACCGTGACTTATCAATCTTTGACACCTTTGATTTTACGCTCTTGATCTCTAATGCATAACATGTTCACATTTGCTGTGCTCACAAAAGCATTCTGTTTTGCAGGTCATTGGGATGGCAGCAATTGCCTGTGGTTTGGTTTCTATAGGAACGTGTAATGGTGATGTGACGTCGACCATACTTCAAACTATGATGGAGCGTTCAGAGACAGAAGTCAAAGACACAAATGCACGTAACTTAGCCCTTGGTCTTGGCTTGACCTTCCTCGGTAAGAGTCCTTCAAGCTCTGGCTCAAATTCTGAATTCTCCTTACAACTTGCAATATGTTTCATTGAGAGTTGCTTAAAAGTATTTCTTGGTATATCAAGGTGAACAGTGTTGATTACCTTTCTGCATGACTAGGTGTTGATGTTGTTTGTGCTCTTTTTGGAAATAACAATATTTGCCCTTTTTTATTCAGAGGCTGCCTCATCAAAATATTCCTTAATTGCATAGAAATTTGTTTGTTAACAACCCTCACTAAAGGAAGTGTCAAGTAAGCTTCATACAAACTTGCTGTCCGTATGTCACACATGTGAATCTATTAAATATGACCTGGCTTCCCACAAGCCTCAGTATACCTCAGTGGTAAGAGCATCCGACTTGGTGATTGGTCCAACTCCCATTTTATTTCAAGTTCCATGGTCTTGTCTTATTACATGGGCAGGGGGTCAAGTTCCTATTTTTTCCTATTTTTCCTAGTTTTTGGCCTACTTCCTATTTTCTCCTATTTTTTGAAGAAATTCCTATTTCTTCCTATTTTTTAAGGGTTTTACTTGGGGCATGGAAACATCTTGAAATATTTGAAATAAAATTATCAATAAAATTGATTTTTAAAAAAATGCTATAAGAAACAGAATCCCCTATGTCAAAAAGACCATTTTGAAGCTTGTTTCAAGGATTTTCTTCTGAAACTCGTGCCCAGACTTTCTCGGTGCTTTTGGTAGTGTGCAAGGAATTCTGGGATGTTCATTGGTGTGTGTGTGTGTGTGTGTGTGTGTGTGTTCAGGGCAAAGCTAAGGCTACCCAAACTGCTAAACGAGCGAAAACATTAGAGCATGACTTTTTGGTTGTTCACAAATCTTTGTTGGCATTATTGTAAGGAAGATATGCAATGGGTGACAGTGAACTTTGATAATGTTTGTAAAAAAAATCTTGTTGCCTATCATTCTTCTATCTGGTTAAGTTTATAACGAAATTTGGAATCTGGTAATTTTTGAAGGATGAGGTGTGCTTGGTAACATAACTGGACACACTCAAGTTGTTTTTGCTTATACTGCAATGCTGGCACATTGGTGTGAATTACATTGAGGATGGTATGCCATTGTGTCTTAAATATTAAACATTGGGTTGTGGAACATAGGTGCTTTTGGGGCAGGGAGTGTTAAAGGGGCACTGTCATGCTACTGTAGTATCACTTCAAAAAGCTTAAACTTGTCAACCCAAAAATAATGGTCTAGTTTTTTGCCAAAGACTATATTACTGCACTGAACTTTTTACTGTGATCTGTTGTTATGGGTGGCAGGATGGGAATGGAATGAAACTTGAAAAAATTAGCCAATTTTTTCAAGTTCTCAAGCTGTGTCTTGAAAAAACCGCAAGCAAATTATTATGGTTTGCTCTCCCTGCTAAATTTCATTTGTTACCTTTGTAGCTATGCAGGAGCATTTTTAGTACAATTAAAGGTTCTAAGCAATGATTTTAGTACAGAATTGACCTCAACTCAGCAAATTGCCCATGACAGTGCCCCTTTAAGAGGATAAAACTCAAAGGAAGCTTCCTATGTTTTTCGTAGTTTGGGGTGAGAATTCCTATTTTTTCCCTTTTTTTGGCCACTGTCATTCCTATTTTCCTATTTTCTGAGTGTCATTTGTCACTTGCCACCCTGCATGGGTGATCCTAACACATATCTTTCTGTTTATCGTTTCAAAAACAAAATAAATGGCTTGTGTTTATAGGAAAACAAGAAGCAGCAGAAGCTACTCTAGAGGCTCTGAAAGTTGTTCCAGAGCCGCTTGGAAAGTGGGCTTCTATCCTCGTCGAAATCTGTGCTTATGCAGGCAAGTAATGCTAGCCTACAAAAACGGTGGTTTTAAACGTTTTTTGTTTTGTATTGGGTAAACACACTATGTATTCAAACAAGTATGGTGGAAGTTTGAGAATAGCACTTGGCTTTTGCTCCACTGACCTTCCTTACCTTTGGTGCTGTTTTTTATGCTTTACAAGGTGGTTTTGTGGGTACATGAAAGCTATTGAGCTGTATTTTTCTGTGGTGCTGTTTCAACGTGGTTCTGCCTTTTGAGTCTGTGGATCAAATCCTAAAGTGTAACCATTCAAATGAGAGCTACATTTTGCTGACCAGCAACTTCCTGTGGTACTGTTTATTATGCTGTACAAGGTGGTTTTGAGTTTTGAGTCTGTGGATAAAATCCTCAAGTGTGACCGTTCAATTGAAATCCACTGAGCAGTACTTTCCTGTGGTGCTGTTTATTATGCTGTACAAGGTGGTTTTGAGTTTTGAGTGTGTGGATAAAATCCTCAAGTGTGACCGTTCAAGTGAAATCCACTGAGCAGTACTTTCCTGTGGTGCTGTTTATTGTGCGGTACAAGATGGTGCTAATTTTTGAGTGTGTGGATAAAATCCTCAAGTGTGACCGTTCAAGTGAAATCCACTGAGCAGTACTTTCCTGTGGTGCTGTTTATTGTGCGGTACAAGATGGTTCTAAGTTTTGAGTGTGTGGATAAAACCCTCAAGTTGTGACCGTTCGAATAAAAGCTAATTAGCCGTACCTTTCTGTGATCCTGTTTTGTTTTTACTTGGTTTCTTTTCAACTTTGTGTTTGGGAATTTAGGGTGTAAATGATTTTGGTTTGCTTGCATTAGGTACCGGAAATGTTCTCAAAATCCAGGAGATGCTGCATATCTGCAGCGAACACTTTGAGCAAAAAGACGATGAGGAAAAGGAAAAAGACAAAGATTCCAAGGATAAAGACAAAGGCAAGGACAAAGTCGAAGGGGAGAAATCAGATGACGGCAGTCATCAGGATGTGGCTGTTTTAGGGATTGCCTTAATGGCCATGGGAGAGGAGATTGGTGCTCAAATGGCGCTCAGAACTTGCAACCATCTGGTACGTTGGTAAAAATAGGCCTTTCGTGTGTTTTGCCGTGTGCCTGTGTAGTTTTCTGTTTGTTTTTCAGGAGCAGTTAATAACAACTTTATTTATGTGTCAAAGTGATCTAGCACCCTGTAAAGATAGGGTGCTAACTGGAGACACACTATATAATAATTACAAAATGTTAAAAATCCACTAATGTCTAAACAATATGAACAATAATTTTCTATATAATTCAAGTAAACGTAATGAAATACTAACTAACTTAAACTCTAAATTATTTTAACAGTACTGTAGTTTCCTTGAAGCAGGGTTAGGGCCATGGGTAACAGATCAGAACGCTCTTAGATCTCTTTCACTGGAGCTACAACACCTCCACCATAAGGCATAACGGTCCCAACTCAACACGACTTAAGACATATACAACCAAGACATAACGCTCCTTTTCCCTTAACCTGAAACAAATTACTTTCTAATCTTTTCTCAGTGCAAACGAAACGGTAGTTAGTATAAAACCTTCCACCCATTTAACAACGCTCACGCCAACCAGTCTCTTTGTACCAAATGGTAAACCTCTTGCTGTTCGGTTTCGTGAGGTATTTGACACCTTAAGGTTCACAGTACATTTGTCTCTTACTTCAGCTGCAGTACGGGGAGCCGGTGATACGCCGTGCAGTTCCTCTGGCGCTTGCCATTCTATCAGCCTCTAATCCACAACTGAGTATAGTCGACACTCTGAGCAAGCTGTCGCATGACAACGATGCTGAGGTGTCACACAATTCCATCTTCGCTATGGGAATTGTCGGAGCAGGTTAGTTCTATAAACTGCTGTGAAGGATTGAAGGGGGTTGGTTGTGGGAGGCACATGGGTGTAAGGGACTGGGGATGTGCCACTGGCTCGGGTATTTTGTGATCGGGATTCTACAACCTCGTTTCCAGAGTCTTTCACTTTCCCAACCCCAAAGGGCTGGGGGAAATGAAAGACCCTGGTAACGAAGTTGGGGGTTCGTGCTTAAACTTTTTCTTTTCTCTTGCGCCCGATTTTTCTTTTGTGCGCCGCTTTTTTGCTGTTAGCCACAAACTTAAAGCCTGGAACAGGCTGGAGGTCTACAGGCATTTTTGCAATGCCTTGTTCCAAGATGGTGGTCGTTAACGTAACGCGTTATTTTAAGCACTTGTTTGACTGTCCTGTTGCTAATAAGCAGCGGATTTGGCCTGATTCAGTCATTTAAACGAACAGAAGATTGTGTACGAGGAAGTAATATTGTGAGGGGAAAAAAGTGGAGTCAGGGGGCATGTCGATAAGAATTTGTGTTTTGGGCGAACATTTGTGATCTGGAATTAGGAAACGATCAGTATTGATATGGTTTAATGATGTTATGGTTATGCGCCTTATTAATAACATTCGATAAGCTAGTCACGTGGAAGTAAAGTTTTAGAAAAGAAACTTTGACTTGTCTGAACAACGACGTAAAATGGCCAACATAAATGTGGATGTAAAAAGTAATTGCTTCGTTCGAAAAAGGTCCCATCTGTCAGATCATCTCCCTTTCCATCGTAAAGTGATGTTCAGTTGTCTTTTACTAAATCGTTTCCCTTCTCACAGGCACCAACAATGCCAGACTTGGAGGAATGCTTCGGCAGCTGGCCATGTACTATCACAAGGACGCTAACAATCTGTTTATGGTGCGACTCGCACAGGTGAGGCTTCACTGTTGCTCTCTCCTCCGCAGAGGCCTCTTATTTTTTCGTACGGGCTAGGAATTGGGGAGAGGTGAAAAGTAAGCGCGCGGAGCCTGGAGAGAATCGAAACGAAAGCGCGCGAGGGACACTGGGAAGGGAAAAGGAAAGGCGAGAGGCCGCTTCGCCTTTCCCGTCGTCCTCCGCGCTCGCCCTATTTTTCATTTTTCGTGTTTTTCGCCTTCCCCCACTGAAGGAGCCTCTGCGGAGGAGAGAGTCACTGTTGGCTTCACTGCAGCCGGAGAGTTCAAACATGACACGAACTTCTCCCACGTGGATAAACCATACTGTTCGATTCGTGACTAATTACGATTCGCTTTATTGTACCGTTAATTCGTGCTCGGATTGCTACGCTAAAGGTGTGCGATAAAAAAGTTTGTCGTTTATTGTTTTGGTTGTAAAGAAAAAATGGGGGAGGGCTTAATAAAGTTCACGCTTCGAAAAGGGGGGGGGGGTGCTTAATAGAGGATTTATGGTACATAAAGTAACATTTCAATTCTGGTTATTCTTTTTTGTGTCCTTTAGGGCTTAGTTCATCTCGGTAAGGGAACACTTACACTCGGTCCTTATCATTGTGATCGCTCCCTGATGATGCCAGTAGCTGTAGGCGGTCTTCTATCTGTTCTCGTTTCATTCTTGGACGTAAAGAATGGTAGGTTTTAACATTAAGAACCGTAGGCTTTTCTTAAACTAACTTGCTTACAAGGTTCTTTCTTGGGAGTGTCGTTCAGGATTTCTACAATTCTGACGCATAAAATTTGCGCTGGTAAGTTAAACGTGGCACTCTCTCAATTTCTCCAAGGAAACATTTGTTCATCTTGCAATGGTCAAACTGGTTTTCGGAAAGGTTTGAGGAAACACACTTTTTTCCTCTTAAGATTCCTTATGGACTGAGACATTTTAACACCTATCTGCCCTACACTGAGTGATACCGAATTTAATTCTTCTCTTTTTTGTTTTTGTTTTTGGTTTTCAGTCAAATCAGTATTTTTGATACTGACCTCTTGAAAGCGAGCACCTCCCTTAGGCGACCACCCTCTAATATATTATGGTGATCGCTTACAAGAGTTTTAACTCTTTTAAAAGACCTTTTGACAGCAGGATTAAAAACAGGGTCTTTGTTGACGTGATTCTATGTTTATTGTTTTTCAGTGATCCTCGGTAAGTCCCATTATGTCCTGTTTAACCTCGTGTCCGCCATGCAACCCAGAATGCTGGTCACCTTTGACACGGAACTGCGTCCCTTGCCAGTCTCTGTTAGAGTCGGACAGGTAAGTAATATGGCCAAAATTGAACTCCAGCACAGGCCTACAGGGTAAAATATCGGACCCTACCCAGTGGCACGTACCCTACCCCCACCCTCCAGACCTGCGTGAAATGGAGATAAATGCAAGAAGGGTTCTTCTAGAGGCAAGGGCCACTAGTAGTTAACTTGACCACGAACATTTTTCATCTCTGATTTGTCGCCCTAACGAAGGTCGCTCTTTAAATTTAGGTTATTTTGTATTAACAACCAGTACTCAAAGTACTTATGTTGTGATTGAAAAACAAGACAAACAAGACCAAAAACGTACCCTCATCACACTGATTGGAGGTGAGCGCTTACTCAAATGCAAGACCGTTGCTGCCCACGTGCCCACGTGTCCCAAATTAACTGTGATTATGTATACCATAGCTTTGCCTTTTACTTTGCTGTTTGGTTGCAGGCTGTTGATGTTGTCGGTCAAGCAGGGAAGCCAAAGACAATAACGGGATTTCAGACTCACACTACCCCGGTGTTACTTGCTTATGGAGAAAGAGCAGAGCTAGCTACAGAGGAATGTATCCTTTACACTTGTGAAAATCAGTCGGGAAAAATGAACTCTACCATTTTAGAAAGTACTTTTAAACAGCTCAACAGCTCCTCAGTCCACGCACTCTAGTAGGGACCATCTTGCACAGCACAGTAACAGCACCACAGGGAAGTACTGCTTAGTAGCTTTTATTTAAATGGTTACACTTTAGGATTTCATCAAAAGAAAGGAAAGCCACCTCGTAAAACGCAACAATCAGGAAGTTACTGCTCAATAGCTTGCACTTGAATGGACGTACTTCAGGATTTCATTCTCAGAAGCGAAAGTAAGAACCACATTGTACAGCATCATTAACATCACCAAGCCTTACTATAGCTACTTATAGTACAACGCTAAATTTTGGCGTGTTCCCATTGGTCGAAATCGATCCCGTGACGTTATAGTGTCTCTCCTCAGCGGGCGCCCATCAGCGCATAGTACCCGTTTTTGGCAATTTTCGCTCAAAATTTAGCGTTGTACAATTAAAACGATAGTCCTTTTGTCTCAGGCTCTATGTGTGATAGGTTCCCTCGGAAATTTAATGTTCAAACTTCATAAAAGCCCATATTTGTTGTGAACATCAAATTTCCTCGGGCACCGATCACACGCTAGTGCCTTCGACGGAAGAACTCTTTTGTTTAAATAGCATATCTCAAAGTCTGGCTCGGGGAGGGGGATAGACGGGGGAGTGTGATTGGCAATATTTAAATTGTCAAAAACGGTTAACAACTTTACAGTACTTTCCTTGACTGTAAATGTTTAGACATTTCCCTCGCGCCGATTATGGAAGGTTTTGTCATACTAAAAAAGAACCCAGAGTACGAGAAGATGGAGACTTGATATGTACCAAGAACGTCAAGTCTGTAAATACGCTGCCGGCCTCGTGTGGTGGATAGATCACTAGAACATCCTTGTGAGCTGTAACGTTTTTTTCAGAACTGTCCTATGCGAAAACTCCTATAGATCTCTTTTAGGACTCGAACAAACTACAACCGAGATTTAAAGAAGAATTGTTTTTTTGCAAATAAAATGCTTCCCTTAAGTTACTATTTTCTTGTGTTTTGGTGTTGTCGCTGTTATTTGTTCATTAACATTGTGACCATTTTCTCGTTTCCAGAACCACCTGTCCATCTTAGTCGGGGGAGGCTTAGTAAAAGCAGTAGTTTTGATCGTTAGGCCATTCTTGACCCCACGCTCGTTCTCCCTTTAGGCGGATTGGCGGCTCTGGGACTAGAACGGCGTTGGTCAAGTCTGGTTGATACTCGTACTTAGGTCCCGCTGGCAAATAGCGACAGACTAACATCACTTGAAGAATAAATTTTACATCTACTTCTCATGCAGTGGCCTGGGCACTACTAATATGATAACCGCAGGCCGGAACCGGAAACTAAGCGATACCACGCCAGCTTCATCTCACTCAAAGGGGAAACTGATCAATTTAGATTCAGATGTAGATTCAACACTTCCATTCAACATCGTTGAATTTACATGTGTAAAATGTTAAATGCGTTTGGCCACCGTGTTGAATGATGTGCAATGATAATGAGGCTTTACCTCGGTGTAAGAACCTGTAAAGCACACGGATGACGTAAAACAACGTAAACAAAAAACCGTACAAAACAATAGCCCACTGAAACGAAATCTTGTCAGGTGCTTACATCGAGGTCAAGGAGGAAAGAAAGATCCGCCCATAATGCTTTGCGAACCAACTATATTATCACCCGTCATTACTCACGTGATCTCACATTCGGTCTTGAACGCGATGAACATTGTGTGAAGTGCCAAGCTTGTGTAGCAGCGCTGTGTCGATTTTAGAAGAAGAAAATTCTCTGTTTTAGTCTTCCGTGCCTTCCCGGTAAGTCCTGTTTTTGGGCAACTCAGCTTTCCAATTAATGTGTTTTCTCTGATGCGGGGAATCAATCGCAAATTTTCTGCCGCTCGATCATAATATAACATCACGTCATAAAATTTGGGTTATTTTACATCTCTTCAACTCCAAATCATTGTGCACACTGGAATCTACATTCCCTTAGCTTTCAAATGCCGTATTAAACTTATGAATCGGTTGAGAATAGAAGGAGAAAAAAATTATTTATGTGAGAGGTTTATAGCGCTGTGTTAAGCCGATAAAAATGGTGTTGAACAAAGTTTTTATCACCATCAAACATTTGTATAGTCTCCGATGAAGAAAAACTTGCGGAGGCCCACGCAAGTTTTTAGTGTCGTCACGCAACGGAGGAGCGTTGCGTGACGACACATTCGCACAACAAACAAAGTTGTATTCAACAGTGTTGGAAGATGTTGAATCAGGCGTCTGACCGAGGCCTAAGGCAGCTCGCATTTCCAGCTGGTCTCTCTGTTCGCTTCAGAGCGAAAACACTGTAAGGCCTTAATCAGAAACGGATTCAACATGAATGAACGAACGAACGAATAAATGAATGAATTAACTTTATTTATACACGGTAGTAATTTCAATAAATTGGTTTTCAAATTTGCCGTGTTCCTTATTAACCTAATAATAAAAAATTAAAATGCTCATAAATAACAACTATATTACAATGACTTAAACTTTTCTAATACCAATGCTTGGATATTATAAAATATTAGGAAAAAATGTAATCTAATCTCACTACCGTGACTATCATGGTGGTCCCTCCTCAAAAACGCTTTGAAGCTATCAGTTTAATGTTTTTTAAGTCTCTGACCTAGTTTGGAAGTTCATTCCCTGCTGTTGCCCCGCGATATATAAGCAAAAGATCTTTTTAATGAGTTAGTTTTGGATTTGGGCAACTGCAGGTCAAACTTACTGCCTCTTAGGTTGTAGTTATCAGCACCTCCGAAGTCAAACGAAAGAGCTCAGTTAAGTACTCGGGTACGGTCGCATGATAAACTTTGTACATCATAATATTCATTTGCATCGTCTGTCTATGATGTAGTGTTGGCCAATTTAGCTCTTCTAGTGTATTGCGTGACCTTATTAAAGTGTTCTTTAGATAAAACAAAATGAAAATTCAGTTTATTTACTGCTAGGTCAAGCTCGCCACTTGAGTCTTTTCCCGACGATTACTGGGGAATTTGGCTTTTTTCTTTTGTTCAAAGAAAGTTTGTACTGATTGTAAAAAACGTCAGCTTATACCCTACTTCATATTTTCTTTCACAACCCAACATGAGTGAAAAGTATTTAAATTTCCAGAGGACTCCAAGGGTGTGATAATAAAGGGAGTGATCTCGTTTTATATTCGTTACCTATGTCGTATCTATCTGATACGACAAAGGCAACAAACGATATCTCATATTTGATACGACATTACGGCCGGTGCCTCCTAAAAGAAAGAC
>Ga0126336_10000780_pt1 | contig 14571 bp, 1 predicted proteins | sample SidCmetagenome_FD_92530 | JGI IMG/M metagenome (GOLD analysis project Ga0126336, IMG submission 92530) | Coral microbial communities from El Islote,Puerto Morelos, Mexico - Siderastrea C C metagenome | ecosystem: Host-associated > Invertebrates > Cnidaria > Coral | place: El Islote,Puerto...
GGGGGGGGGGGGGGGGGCGTCAGCTGGCAAAACACAGCCTCACGTGTCGGTGTTACAGTCTATGCAAGACTAAATGAAGATGACAAACGTGTTTCTCGATAGAGTAAGCTACAGTTTAATAGCATCTGAAGCTCCAAGGATACCATCCACAAATTGTAGTCTCTCACCTAAGTCAGTGGCTTTACCAGCCTTTGAAAACTTTGCTTTTCCAACAAAATGTTTGATAAAAATTCTCAGGCTCTGACGAAGAGAAGAGAGTTCTTGCAAAGGTAAAATTCTTTCAAATACACTTCTGCAAAAAATAATACAAACACAAAACCACTATAGTAAAGAAATAAATCATTTTTCTAACTAAGAAATTGAAAAAGACAACATTTCAATAGATAGCTGATCTAAAGTAAACAAAAAAACAAAGCCATGAAGATTTTTGCTGATATCGAGAAAGAAAGATGGAGCGGTTAATAATCACTTAAGATAACCACGAGGACATTAGACAAGCACAGATACTAAAGTTCTCTCTGACAAAAAAGTCAAACGACTTGTCCAAAAAAGGACACTTGCTTCAAGAAAACTCACCTCGTTATATCTGTTGAGTAGTCCAGCAAAAGATAATGAAACAGATGGGTAAAAAGTCGAACAGAGGGCTTGTCAAGCTCAACAAAGTTTACAGCCTACAAGTGAATATTAGCCTAATTAACAATGAAAACAACATCAAGGCCACTGAAAAATTGATTGCAGAGCATATTTTATGACATAGCTTTCTCATATACTTTGTTTCAAATTAAATATTGTTTTCAATTCAAATGAAGTCCGCAAGGACTTCATTTCACTGATACCGAAGAGATCAACATGGGATTGTTTGCCATCAAACCTCGATGTTTCCCTTGTACTGTATTGGGAAACATGGGGACTCGTGAGAGAATAAAACTCTTCCCCTTACGATCAGTCAACAAGTTTGTAAAACTGTACAGGGGGACCGTGAGGCCTGGGGAAAATAAAGTTGAAGCTGTAGTGTGTGTTTAGCGATTCTCAGTACCTACAAGTCGGCTACACCACGCTCCCTACAAATTATCGATACTTAAGTCCTGTAAGTTGCAGGGTTGGTGTTGAGTACTGAGTCTAATTGAGTCGAATTCGTTCTTCCAATAGCGTTGCGTAGATACTCGAGTCTTACAGGTTATCAGGTTGGTGTTCTTGTTAGTTTTTAAGTTGAAGTAGTTCTTCCTAACAGTGTTGTGTAAATACTTTAGACCTGTTGGTTGTCAGTTGGAGTTCCGGCGAGCGCTGAGTCTATTCTGAGGTTTATTCGTTTTTTCTTTTAATGATGTGAAGATTGTTTCGTCTTCCAGATTGTCAGGCTGCTGTCCCTTTTAGTGTTAAGTCCATTTAACCTGAAGTCGTTCCTCCTAACAGATTTCTGTAAATGTTTTTGTCTTTTAGTTTGTCAAGTTGGTGTTCCTGTGAGTGTGTCTAATTTCGTTGAAGTCGTTTTTCGTAACACTGTTGTGTAAATGCTTTATTCCTGTAGGTCGTCAGTTTGATGTTCCTCTGAATGTACTCATGCTTAACAGTGTTGTGTTAATACTTTAGTCCTGTAGGTTGTTAAGTAGATACTTAAGTCCTCTACTCCTCTAGGCTTGTCAGTTTGTCCAGGGTAAATCTGTGTGCTCCGTTTTGCCCTTTTCTGTTTTGAGAACTTTGTAGTTGTCACGGTTTTTTTTCAGTGGACCCTTTCCTTACAAGTAGTTGAGAAAAAGAATCTACTTACAGTTAAAGTTCATGTCGCCGCTTGTTCGGTAAGGCGCTTAAAAAAATGTCTACCTCATCTTTGCGTCTCATCAAGACAAGGAAAATATGCAGTTTGTAAGGCCTTGAATAATCCCTTACAACTTCAATTTAAATTGTTATCCTCTAAACTATGTGAAACGTATAACACATGCATACCTTGAGAATAGACAAAGACAATGCTTTGGTAGCGATGAGGTGAGCCATGAGGCGAGCTAGATTATTCACACTGTGAGCAGCTAAGTCATTAACAACTTTAAACTTGTCCCACAACGAATACTGAAAAGTAACCTAAAAGAAACGCAAGTTTATGTTAGGTAGACGTCTTTCAAGGTCGTTCTTCTCTGTAGTCGTATGTAGATGTCTTCTCAGCACCAAAAATCTGGATTAAACGAATTAGTAGGGCACGCATAATTCTACACGAGTAGTACACAAAATGAGCTTCTTTCAGCCGACCACTGACTACAACAACTTGTGAGGCATTTATCCGTGTTTTGATAGTCTGCCACAGAGAAGACTGGAAACCAAATAAAAAACGGGTTAACCTAGCACAAAAAAAAAACAAAACAACAACAACAACAACAAAAAAGATTTATGAAAGCATCTTGCTCGCTTTGTGTGGTGCTTGTTCTAACAGTCCGCAAACCCCTTAAGCACCTTGTTCATGGTGTATGCTGATATTTTATAACAACTGCGAAGTGCAGCTTCACGCTGACAAATAAAAATACAATTTAAAATTAAAATTAAAATCAACAATTTAATTTGTACCATTTATTTTGTTTCATACCACTCCGTCTTGAAGGAAACGTTAAATTAAAACGCAGATGATAACAATACGGGTTCACTAAAACACCTTACAAAAATACAAAGCTGTTAAACCAATCCTTGTCTTATAATCATGTAACCCTAATAACCTACAACAAATTGTATCGCGGGAACTCATCAAATTCTACTTTAGTAAAAACCCATTAAATACCATGTCTCATACTATATATCCTTTCAAAACAGGCAGATAAAATTTCGGAAAATGAAAATAATTCACCTGATAACTCCGACTGTATTCACAGAACTTCTGGCCAAGGTAAGCATAGTAAGGATTGTACGTCTTCTCCTGAAAAAATGGCATGTGTTCAATAGCACATAGTACATGAAACTAAAGCAGCATAAGTAAAGACAAGAGAACGTGAATTTGTTCAGTGTACCTGCATGCAACAGTCAATAAGCACATGGATTACTTCTCGGGTTTGCACATCTTTTAAATTCAATCTAAGTAGCTTCTCAAATGCATCAACATAATCCTGCAAGAAAATACACAGCAACAGATCAGCAAAATAAAGAAATGAGCGATGTTACTTCAGCGAGCAAACGTCAGATTATGTAAGGCCTACGATGAGGTTTAGTTGCATGAAGTAAACAACAAGTTACAAACAGAACTCAATATGGCACCTTTGAAATTAGTTCCCAGTTCAAATACAGCTCCATCAACTTAAAGGAACAATTTACTAGTAAAGGGCATTAGCACGAGTACACAACCCTGTTTCACTCCACTTGATGAGGAGATAGCTTTGTGCGTCTCATGCTGTTCGTAAGCTTCCTTAGGCATCCATGTCTTTGGATCATGACCCGAAAGACTTTTCTGTATAGAGTAACAAAAGGTCTACAAAAACGCGCCCTTGTGCTGTGACCAGAGTGTGATCAATACACATCAACTTTCTCCTGAGGCCAGAGATGGAAAAAGCGCTCTCTCTTGTGGCGACTCTGACGTCAGGTGACATTTTCTCGTTTTACCAGATGCTTTATAATAAATTATGCTAAAACACAGTAACTGACTATGGGCTAAAAGGATTGAAAAGTTCTGCAGGTATGCCATCCTTTCCAATTGCCTTGCCAGTTTTCATATTATTTGCATAAAATACAAAGCTGTAATCAGTTGTTTACAGTGACAGTGCGGTACCAAAAAAAAAGCTACTATGCTACAAACACAATGAGAGTGGCTAATTGATCACCTCACTTGTCATCATAACAAGAAATACATTCTTTCTGACATCAGTGTTCATACGCTGTTTGCGTGCCAATTCTAGCAGCTTGGAGTTTTCTCTTTGAACAGAAGATATTGCTTGAAACTCGCTTTCACATCTTCTTGAGAACGATGAGCCTGCGATCCACCAGCGACCTACAAGGAGAGTATTGTTTTGTCCGTTTAGACCAGCGTCAATCACTTCACCTTCAACCAGCTTTTTAACATGTACCGGTAACTCTCTCTAACTTGTTTTCGAAACTCGTTTTCCTCAGATTTGCTTCTTATTTTCCAATCATTTCCTATTCCTTATCTCGAACTCAGTTATCTCTAAACCCTCACTATCTCGCTCAAAGTTTTACACTCCGGATCTCAAACTGCAGTAATTCTCACTGACTGAATGATAAAAAGAAACAGTGTGGCACAAAATATTTGTATGACAAAATTTCTCTTATTAAAAAAAAAGACTTGATCCCTTTAGTGATGTTTGCATAAGAGTGTCTTTTGATGTAGCCATTGTTAAAATGGTAACTCTGATAACAGTATGGATAGCCTGCACTCCGTTTGTACAGCAGACCTTTGTAAGGAAGACTGCAAGCACCAACAGATCACTAATTTATAGCACATTGCAGTGGGCTTGAGTTTTGCCAAAACCAACAACAACAACAACAACAACAACAACAACAACAAACTAACAAAAAAAATGCATACCTACATTTGAACACGCTCTCTGTAACAACTCACCTTTTGTCTCTGTTTTCAGTAAGTCCTCTAATGAGACTTTAAGCTGAATACTGGCTGCCTGGCCTGAAACATATTACATTAAAATTGACGTGAAACAAGACTGGAATACTGGGGAAGCATGAATAGGTTTATTTTTATTCACTCACTGGGTGGTTCCATGTACAAACAATGCCCAGTTGTATATCAGGGAGAATGCAGAGGGGTGGAAAGTAACGAGAGGAGGAATGTAAGGCACTAAGTGCGCTACGGCCTGGGGGAAGGACTTTCTACCTTTGTTGAGTAAGCAGCACAAGCTACCAAAATTCACCTACCATGGTAAAATGCTGTTTTTATGAAACAACTTACTTGATTCTCTAATGACTGAGCGCAGGACTTTTCTAAGATGCTCTATTTTTGAGGGATCGTAGCCTGGTATCTTCCTCAGGTTGTTATTGCGGAGATTGGAAATGATCTCCAACATGAAACGAACTCTGGAACTAGAAACCAAGAAGGAGAATAAACAACAACAATAAACCAAGTAAGACGAAATTATGGTGGCCAACAGAGGAAATGCCAGTTACAATTTATTATCGCAGTTATCGCGCAATACAATTGAAATATCGCATGATAATTTTCACCCCTGCGAGATATTGCAGTTCTGTCGAGTGACAAATCAAATTTATGGCGCAGTATTTGCCTAGTTTCTAGGCCTCTTACACTGTGGCCAATCTTGACAACAATGGCTGCAACTGTTTTGAAAAATAGTTGCAGCATTATAAAACAATATTAAAACAGTTGCAGGCGTGATAAAACAACATTAAAATGTTGTTTAAAAAATGTTGTTTTATCACGCCTCATATGCGTGTGTTTTAGCCTTTCTTCCCAGTTTACACGATATGATCGGAGGTTCTCTGCAAATCTGTCAGCCAAGTTTGATTTTCCATTTGGTGCCAGTTTTTCATAGGAATGCCGATTGATACTGTGTGACAAAAAAGCAAGATCCTTTCATTCTTCTGCCGATTTTGTTGGAGAGCTTGCTGTCTGTTTTCAAAAATTACTAGGACATGTGGATAGCCTCTCTCCCTAAGGGAAATCTGAAGAGTCTGTTGTAAAGCTTCACCTTTGATAAGGGGGCCTTTCTTGATCCCTACTGGGTGGCATGATGAAGAAATGCGTGAATTGAAATGTTTCAGTAGGCTTGAAATGTGTAAAATTGGGGTGCCAGGCCTGCGCTACTCCCAAGCTCGTGTTTTAGCCTTTCTCATAACTTTGCTCTCACGAGTATATCCTTTAAGGACCGTATGACATTATTGGAGGTCCCTTAAAGACTTCGTTAAATAATAGTTGGTTTTTAATCAAATGATATTTGTTCATGATGCTGTGTAAAGATTTCCAGTGTAAAGTGGTCTGCGGACAACATTTGACAGACAGCTTTAGAGTCCAGACAGGGGTCAAACAAGGGCGTATCTTACCCCTCCTTTCTCTTCCTTCTGGCCATGGACTGGCTCATGAAGAGAACAACAGTTGACAAGAAGAGGGATCCAGTGGACACTCAATTCAGTACTTGAGGATCTGGATTTCGCAGACGACGTTGGCCTGCTATCCAGTCGCCATAGTGACACCGAGAGAAGATGGACCGACTTACCTCATTTGCAAGTCAGATTGGCATGAAAGTGAATGTTGGGAAGACAAAGCTGATGAGGTCGAACACCAAAAGCAACCAATCGATGACTATCAATAACCAACAATTGGAAGGAGTGGACGAGTTTTACCTACCTGGGCAGCAGAGTCTCTACAGATGGCGACAGTGCAAAAGATGTGTCGGTTAGAATATCCAAGGGAAACCAAGCCTTTGGGACTCTTAACCCAGTGTGGAAATCAACCAAGCTTATTAATGTGCGAACCAAGATCACAATTTTCAAGAGGAATGTGCTTTCTGTCCTATTGTACGGAAGTGAATGCTGGAAGGCGACCAGGGAAATTTCCAGTAAACTTGATGTTTTCTAAACTAAATGTCTTTGACGCATCAAGCGTATCTTTTGGCCAAACAGGATCAGCAACAAAGACCTGCTGACATCTTGTAATCTAGAACCACTCTCTGTTATTGTCAGAAAGAGAAGGTGGAGATGGCTGGGCCATGTCCTACGGAAGGAAACAGACTCACTACCAAGAGTTGCACTAAGGTGGACGCCCCAAGGAAGGCGCAGAAGAGGCAGGCCTGAGGTGACCTGGCGAAGGACAATGGTGAGAGAGCTGAAGGAGTGTGGCCTCAGCCTTGATACAGCCAGGCGATGGGCAGAGGATCGGCAGCAGTGGAGGACCCTTACGGAAGCCCCATGTGCCATTTTGGGCACTCTGGGACCTGAGTGAGTGACAAGAAGAGGGATCCAGATCCAGATTTGTTCATGAGAATCTGTCTGAAATTGGGTACTGATGGTTGATATTGAAGTACAAATGGCAAGACTAATTTATCTTTGCGTTTTTCTTGGAGGACTAGCTTTCTGGCTTTCTGGTTATTTTTTACCACCGAAACGAGGTTTGGTTCTGGCCGTTTGGGCCACCTGTGGTTCGACTGCGGCCTTTCGCTGTAAAGCCAAGATGGCCTCACGAGTCTTGCCTAATTGACACACCCTTAGATTCTGTATCTTTTTTCCTGCTCGCTCGCTTTCTTTTCTTTTTTTTTTCATCAGCTACATTTCGCTCTTCCCCAAGTATGAGGTACAGTCAAACCACCCACATTTTTGTTTAAGAGTAACACTGTGATTCTGTGTTTCCATTTCATGGAAATCTAAAAATAATCTTTTTCATTATTTACATTGTCTTTATCTTTGATACTGTATATCAAATTTGACATGAAATAAAAATTTCAAATACAATCAGTAGTTGTTTAGTTTTTATCTAGAAACTAGTCATTGTTCTTTCAATTTTGGGAGGAAATAAAAATGTAAAATATAATCAGTAGATTTTTTTCCCTATTTGTTTGTTTGTTCTTTTTGTCAGGAAAATTACCAGAGTGTCATAGACAACGCTGAATTAGCTCATTACCAACTTCTCCATAACAGCATCATATAATATTTTAAAGGTTGGTTTTCATTAGCGAAAGCACCTATAGGTATAAGCAGATCAATGTGCTTTTTCTTTCTGTTTATGCATGTGCTCTTTTAACATTTGCGCGACGTGACAAACGCATAATCACACACACACAAAACACTGCGGTTATACTTCATATGCTTTAATAGATCCGGCTCCAATGTCAGTACATCATGGCTTAAGTTTGTGCTTAGGCGTTTAATGTCGTGAGTGAAGACGAGCCTTGATTGAAACTTTCTACAGGAAAATAAATCTAAGGCGATCGTATTGGACAACAAAATGCAGGCACATAAGCACAAGCACAAGCCCAAAGTGGACAGCAATCGACGTAAGAATGAATTAAATACGGATGAGTGCTTCCTTTTTCTGCTTTTTCTTATGGTTTCATTTATCGTTCATGTCCTCCTTGACATAAGCGCGACATGTTGAGCATAAGCACAGGAGAACGAACACGTCCGTTTTTCTTGTGCGTATGCTCATGTGGCTCTTACATCAAGTAAGGATATGGTTAAATGCTTGAAAGCTATATTTTGTATTTATACGACATTTAAACTCTCTTCCACTGAAACGGTATTTGAGAGTTGAATACTAAGAGTCACCATCTCATTCTTCCTTGCTAAAACAAGTTGTATCACCCATAAATGTAATAAAAATCACCCAAAAATGTACTACCGACCATAAATGTGATAACGATCAACCTTAAATGTCGTAAATGACTAACCATAAATTTAATAATATTTTAACCATAAATGTAATAATCTGACTTACCATAAATGTAATAAATTTTAACCATAAATGCAATGAAAGACCACGAAATGGCATCTAACAGTAAATGGGATTGAGAACTGTTTTAAGTGGGTAGCTTGAGAGTAATAGTCTCGAAAACTACTTTGTGACAAAGAAAAAAAATCCCAAGGATTTCGGGCATCGTAAGTAAGCAAGTTCTCTTCAATGCACTGTGCTTACGTGTAGCTTAGATAGCTCTCTGTCGGTATGCACGTAGGCGACTTTTTAGGAATTTCCAATCAGTTTTCTTTTCTGTTTCAGCCTCAATTCTGTCTCCATATTTGTGAGGCCACAGCTAAATGACCAGCACGCCCCCGTGTTTAAATCCTTACCCTTGTTAGGCACTTCATAAATATAGTGTAACAGACCAACAATTAACCTACGTTTCTCAGACCAACAATTGACCTGTGTTTCCCTTATCTCTTATAAGCAAAATACAGCAGAGTTTTGCACTTGATATATGTACACTCGCGCTTCTTCTTGACTTCCAGTCGCTCAACGGCCACGTACTTCCTCATATTTTGCAATGTAAATATTCTGCCAAAATTTCAGTCATGATTTCCATAACCCTTACTGCTGCGCACAGCTTTTCCATAGCCCACTACAGGCCAAGAAGAACCATCTCCAGCTAATGTTTGTAGGAAAATCTCAGTGGCGATAGCGGTAGAAATATGAAGTCCAAAACTTTTGCTACCGTAGTTAATACACTGAATAATGTAACTGCTCTATTTTAATGAGAGCTAAAGAATGCATGTTTTGCACACCAAACTACACTCCCTATGTATAATTTGTGCATGTGACATGTTCAAATTGAATTTCGCCTTTTTCGCCAGCATTTGTTTAAATTGCAATAAATTAAAATCACTTATTTGGCAACAAAATGTTCAACAGTAGCCATTGATTTGTGAAAGTTGAAACCTTTAACTTTAATAATAACCACGAGAAGATAATTTAACCTCTTTTGATTGTACACAACAATATATTTAATTAACGCCACAGCTACAGTTTACTTGCGTGGCATACCAGACAGGGAATAGTGAATCAACATTCTACTTTCATTTCCTCAAAACGAGTAACTTGCTTCGGTAATTAATAAATAATGTTACATAATTATTGAAAGAAAGTCCTTGAAAGAAAGGATTGTGAACTTGAAATATCCCAATAGCCATCGGTATCCTGTTTATTACATTTATGGTTAAAATTTATTACATTTATTGTAAGTTGGATTATTACCTTTATGGTTAAAAAATTATTACATTTATGGTTGATCGTTATCACATTTATGGTTGATTTTTATTACATTTATGGTGAGTATTACATTTATGGTTGTTATTACATTTATGGGTGATACACAAGTGACGGTAAAATTAACATAGTTTTAGAATATTTGTCATTCTGATGGAAAATGTTCAACAACTTCTTCAGCTCTGTACAAAGTCACATGTGGTATTGTTGACAAGATGACTCCTTTTCCGCCAACAATTTTGCCGTACGTTCAACGTGCTCTAGGGAAATCTCCAAGATGTCTTCCAATTCTGAGAACTTCTCATTAGTTTCGGAGTGAAGCAGCTCAGACAGTTCGTATTTAACGCCATAGTTATCATCATCTGATTCGGAATCCGCGTCATTGTGCCATTGAGTAGATTCCTTTTCCACCAGTAACTTCGTTATCAGTTGAGCGTGTTCCGGCGAACTTTCTAGCTCTGAGAACTTCTCAATGGTTCCAAAGTCCAACTCGTATTCATCATCTGAGTCGTAATCTGATTCGGAATCAGAGTCATCAGTATAATAACAGGAAGGATCTATAGTCGGCAAAAGTTGGAGCTGTTCCATGGTCAGCTGATTACTTGATTTGGACGTGGCTTCTTGCACACTTACCGTAGAAGTAATTGATGCTTCTTCAGTTCGTTTTGATTCCATACCAGATAAATTTATTAGGGGATGTTGGCTAGGCGGAACTGGTGCACAAGTGAGCATGACTTCTTTTGTTGTTTGCTGTATTGTTTGTGCAACGGGTTGTTGCCTTACTGATTGTAAATCTTGAAATCCAGAATTCAAACTAACTGTTTGCACAGGATGTTGCAACACTTGCTGCGCCATTAACTGCTGTACAGGCTGTTTAGTAGGGAGTATCTTCTCTGGTTTATCTGCCTCTCCTATCATTCCCACTGTAGATGCTAATGGTCTCTTGGTATCCGTCAGCTCCCCGAATGGACTCACCACTGGCCTACACGCATCAACATGTTGAAAACCTATTTTCATTGTTTCCCGCTGTGGCATTGTACAGGCTGTGACTGGTCGTTCTATCCCTGTCGCGACTGCAGGCCAAGTAGCGTCTATGGGCTGTCTAAAGGACGTCGCAATTGCAAAGGTATGTTGATGTTGACTGATGTCCATTTTCTTTGGCTCTGGGTTGAACGGTATGGCTGGTACTGACTGTTCAACCACTTCCATTTCTTCTTCGTCTGACTTTGCGGCAAGGAATGACGGCAGGGAACAGGGGAAGAAATTCCAAGATGGGTCTTGCTCTTGGGCAATTTCCATCTCTTCTTCTACTGGCGGTGTGGCCAATGGCATCGTCAGAAATGACGGCAAGGAAAATGGGAAAAACTTCCCTGATAAAACTTGCTCTTGGGCAGTCTCCATTTCCTCGGTTTCTCGCTCTGCGGTTGTCTCTAGTTCTGCATTCGTCTCCATTGGCTCTACTTGTGCGACAACGTTTGGAATCGCTGATGCCTGGAACTCATAATATGCTGGCCGCGTCTCTTCAAACGAAACAGTCCCTTTACCTGGTTCACTGTTCATTGCTTCCGGATGTCTAAGGAAAGGTAAATCTTCACTCTCGCCCGCCTCCATCAACTCAACCTGCTCCATCGTACCTTTGTCTGATATCTGTGTGGCTACTTGTGTAGTTCGCATGGCTGACCCTTGGAGAATTGGTTTATACTTTGACTCGGAATTCGTGTTACCTTCAGCTCTCCTTTTGATGTAAGCCCTTGGTCTTGCCATTGCTGTGGCAGTCATCGTTGCTATTTCTAGGGGATTTTGCATGGGCTCAGTAGGGGCTCTCTGAACCGCATTTAGCCAGCAATGAGAGTTGAAAGTTTTAGAGGCCTGTAAGCCAAAGAACGTCAATTCTCGCTTGTATCGACACTTTGCTCGAGACACTGTATGCTCGATACCATTCTGTGCTTCAGGTGAAGGTTTCTTGTCATTGTGATGCGAAATGCACTCTTGTGATTCTTTATTGTCAGTAGCAGGCACGACAAGGTTTGACATTCCAAGGCTCGGTGATCTCATTTCTTGCTTATGCGCTTTAGCACGAGCGACGACCTTAACATATGAGGGTGGGATTAAACCTGGCATGGTCTTCTCTTTTGTCTTGTGTGTAGTTCCGGCTGGTAAGTCCACGCGAGTAGGAGTGTTAACCTTCTTTTGTTTCTTCTCTTTACCCACTGGGAACGATGTAGGCTCATCCACTTTGCAGGGTAATGCTGAGGGCGCTACTTCTTTCTTCACCTTGCCTTTGGTCGATAATTTCAGCTGCTTCTCACCATGACCAACAGTAGGCGGTGCTTTCTCCTTCCGAGATCGTGGTTCTTGTCGGCGAGGTTTGTCTCGTGAGGGCGTCTTCATCTGTGGATAAATATCGGCACCACTGTTCTGTGGAACAGGTGAGTTGTCGTCCTTGCTCGGAGCCTTCGACAAGGCATCTGGGAATTGGGAACGACAACCTTGGTTTGATGGGCGTAATGTGCTTTCGGTATTGACGAGTGAGGCCTCTGCATTGCGAGACTGGTCCGCTTCAGTTTTGAATGGTGATTCAGTTTCGTGCTCTTTGTTCTTTTCGCTGACATCAAAAGAACAACGCGTAATTTCTTGAGAAGTGCTTATTTGCTTGTTTGCCCTCAGTTGACAGAGAACTGAGTGGACGCTTGAGACAATCGCTACTAATTCCGATTTCACTGCTGTCATTGTAATTGCTAAATGACCATACAGTGTTTTAATTGCATCTTTAAGATGGCCACACCATGTCCGAACTTTACTCCACGAAGTCGTGTTCCTGTTGGATTCTTGAAGCGGGTTGTTGCGCTCCACGTCCTCGTTGTTTCCTTGTTCGGTCGTTATGTCGTCTGAATGACAGGGTGGAGCTGCCACGCAGAATGTCCAGTTATCTGGACAATACCGATGATAATGTATCCTGTCCTCACCCTTAATACATGCTATCACTTCGGGGTCCATATTCCGCGCAGCAGCAGTGTTTTCTCCGTAAATGTCATTGAACAGCTCCCACTCACTCTTAACATATTCACAGAGCGGGTGCACGACGCTCATAACCACCTGCGACATAGCATCAGCCACAGCTTTCAATATGCACGAAAATTTGCTGCTTCTTGGATTGATCTCACTTTCTGCTGGTTCCTCCTCCATATCGTTCATGTCCTCTGCAGCTGACTCGGGAGCACGATTCTCATTATTCGCGCAGTTGTTTTGCTGTTCGTTGCAACTTGCAAGACTTGTTGTTTCCTCAGTTGAGTAGACGGACCACAGTCGCACAGGGCAATGTGTTGAACTTGCACATACGTCAACTTTCTCCGTTTTAACAAATATGTCGTTTCTCAAGGTGTGGTCTGCCATTTTGCCATTGTTTTGTGCTTGTTTGCAGCGAGTTACTCTCTCGTTCTTAACATCAGAATACAGGTGCCATGAAGCGGCTGTCGCATTCAAACTTGAAGCAGCTTTCTCGTTTTTATGAAAACTGACGTTTCTTGAAGTCAGTTCTTCCACCGGTGGTGGTTGCATCTTTAAATTTTTGTTAATGCTGCCATTGCTTCGTCTCTGGTTGCAGTTGTTTACCTTTTTCTTCGGCGTAACGCCAGAATACACTCGCCATGGAGTCCAATTCCAACTTCCAGCACCTTTCTCCACGTTATGAAAAATGTCTTTTCTCAAAATATATTCTTTAACTTGCTGAGATTTCATGATAAGGGGATTTTCAATCGCGCCACTGTTTCTTTTTTGTTCGCAGTTGGTTCCTTTATGGTTTTCAACATCTAAATACGTTTGCCCCAAGGGGCGTGTTGACCGTCGGACAACTTTATTTTTTCTGTTGAAGTTGTATATACTTGAAACAAGTCCTTCACCGCACGGCTGCTTTACAGTTGACAGAGTTGGAATCCTACCGTTTTCCTTCGCTTCGCTTGCCAAAACACTCTCCTTTTCTTTGTAAGACTTCTTGTTCCTCTGGTTTAGACTTGTTGTCTTGGAGCGGCGGCTCTCATCATTTTCAGATGAAACAGGTTCTGCGAAATTACCTCCACAGTGAACTGTAACTACATAATCCGCATGCTGCACGGCCACCGTGTTACCTTTAATTAACTTAATGCCGCGGCAAATAAAAGCACAAAGCTTGATCACTAACCATAGAAATGCTTTGAGCACCACGAAACAACTGAAGAGAACGACAAAAATAAACAGATTGCGAAGGAAATAACTTTCGCCATCCATCTTTCAATTTCTTCTTGTCGGACTATATTATCAGAGTTGTTCTTTCATGTCGTTTATTTCGTCACTTACGTGCATAAGCACGCGCGAATCAACGCGCGCGCTAACCCGATTCACGTTTTCTTTCAGTTGGTGTTAAATACTTTAAATCAATCGATTAGGTAGAATTTTCCGCCAAAAATCATTTTTTTAGTAAAAATAAAACTGTGAGAAAAACTGGACTACAGTTTTCATAATAGATGGTTTTGTAAAACATTTGCGAGCATTGCATGCCCACCTTGGTTTTACAATTTGGCTCGCAACGATACCGGGGAAGACCAGCGAAACAGCTTCAATCGTTTTCCGTCACTCGCGGTCATTTGCCGTCGTTTGCGAAGGCAAAAAGTAAAACAGGGACTCAGTCAAAACTCGCCAGTCAGGGCTCTTAAATATGGAAATTTTTTCTCTGCTCCTGTTTTTGCAAATATGTAGAATTCACGACTCTGCCGTTAATCTTTTAGATATTGTGTTTGACGCTCAATCTGTGTATAAATATGTAAGGTAGAAAATTACTATTATTTCAGAACCTTTCACCGCTTTGTATGCTAACATAGTTTCTTGGGTATAGGGCAGTAGTTAAATGACGAGATTACTATAAGTGGTTGTTAACTTTTCACTGCTTTGTA
>Ga0126336_10000781_pt1 | contig 14559 bp, 6 predicted proteins | sample SidCmetagenome_FD_92530 | JGI IMG/M metagenome (GOLD analysis project Ga0126336, IMG submission 92530) | Coral microbial communities from El Islote,Puerto Morelos, Mexico - Siderastrea C C metagenome | ecosystem: Host-associated > Invertebrates > Cnidaria > Coral | place: El Islote,Puerto...
GGTGCTCCGGTTTTCCCCTCTCCTCAAAAACCAACACATCCAAATTCCAATTCGATCTTGGAGGTGTCCCCAATTAGCATTCTTTGCTAGATACCGTTGACACCTAAATAAAGTGATTTTATTATTTTTATTTTTATCTAAACATTACTGAACGTGAAATCATTCATGAATGATACAAGATATTACTCCAACCAGCAGGAAACCTAGAGACCCTAGTTATCTGATACATCAGACCAAAAATAAGAATCAAAACAAAACATCAGAGCATAGCCTGATGATACAGGACAGTTCTTCTCTTGGGAATACCAAAGATGTCTTGAACAAGAGCTCATGGAAATAACCACAGGAATGTGCCCATCTCCACCACAGGACAACTAAAAATTGCCACATGATTTTGGAGGAAAATTACAAATTTAAGTTGTAACTTAAATTAAAGGTGGTTCAGCAGAATTCATTCAAAAGTACCTAAAACAGGAAAATGACTGTTATTCTTTTAAATTTCCCTATTGTGTGGCCCTGCTCAGTATCCTTTATTGTCCTTTGAAAGTAATAAATATTAGCATTTGTTTCTGCCACTTTTTTAGAGATGCTGGCCCCAGGTGTCCTGTTGATAATGAATGGTCAGATGAGTCACAGGTAATGAGAAAGCATTTTCTGTGCTTATATTGATATTTGGGAAATGAGCATCATTTTAAAGCTAAATCTGGGTTTAAAAAATTGGTCCATAATGTTGGCAAAATCACCTTGAGTTAAAAATGGTGTCATGTTACTCTTCATGTAAATAATTTATGTTTCCTTTTTTGTTCTAAAAGTTTTAATCTTTTTTTACTCAATCACAGCTCTATCCAGACAATTTTGCTAAACGAGAAATGTTGTCCCATGATGTTTTCTGTAGATTTAAAAAACAGCATGGTTGCCCATGGAAAGGGCCCCTCAGGAAGTTAGAGGTATGCATTTTTATTTAGAACTTTCTCTCATATGAACTGTTGCTTAGGAAGAATATTGTTATCTTGAATACTGAAAGGGAGGTAGGTAAACTTGAACTTTGGCCATGGGCGACCCATGCGGCTAGAGCTGGGATAACCTGGTTTGTATAGCATAAGGCAACCCTCCTGCCCTGCCCAGATGGTTAACCCCTGGCCTTTTTTACTAGTATTCATTTGTTTACCTAGGTAGAGAGAGGCACTGCAGGTATAGTAGTTTAAGCTTGTTGGACTTTTATTTGGAAGAACGGAGGGACTGCATTGTTGTTTTCTTTCACTAGTCAAGAACCTTAATTTCTCTACCCAGGTGTTGAACACTAAAGGGTACCAACATTGTTCAAAATAGTGGCAGTTCAGTGTAGCTCACAGAAAATTACTGTACAACAGTATCCAAAGGTTTTGGTTCAAAGCAGTGACAGATTCTAGCAACTGAGTTCATGGGTTTCTTGAGACTATAAATTAAAGTTATAAACTCTCTCAATCGAGGACATAGATGACAAACCTAGATGTACATGTACACTTGTGTATGGCTATGAAAAATTTGTCATTTATCATAAATGATCTAATAAATGCCTGTCATCTTATAAATGCCCCTCTTAAATACTCAAATAGATGCCTCCCCACACCACATCTTGGGATGTCAGCCTGCGAGCATATGACATCATCTGGTCAGCGGTTATCCACCCCTCCCAAGGTGATCTCATACATCTGCTGTATGTTGTAATGGCTGCTCTCGGCTAGATTCAAGCGTTCGGGGAAATGTCCCATAAAATGCTGAATTTTGCATCCTTTGATCTCAAATGTTGATGTATTGTAAGCCAGATGAATAAATTTAACTTACCTCATGTGGGGTCTTTTGCGATTTTGTGGCGTTTTGAGTCACTTGCCGCTGGCACCCCTGTCAAAAGTAGAAGAGAAAGACAAGGCGTGCAGCTTAAATGGCTGCCTGCAGCTGAAAGCCTTCTGAATGTTGTCCATTTTCTCCCACTTCCACGCATCCCTCGCCATCCCAATCACTTGAATCTAGGCGAGAGCAGCCGTTACAAAATACAGTAAATGTACGCTGCCTGGAACAGTTTGAGTGGTCCACCTGTGGCTTTTTTTTAAAGGAATGTTCAAACATATTCAGTTGCTCTTCCTTCTTTTAGGATCATTTGAAAGAGTGTGACTTTGTTGATATAAGTTGCCCCATGAAGTGCAGAAAGCAACTGAAAAAAAAAGATCTTAAACAACATTTTGAAAAAGAGTGCCCCAACAACTACTATAAAGAAGAAGTCCAGTGCAATGGCTTGGAGGTTTGTTGTAGATGTTTTTTTGCTCACTATTATTATTACCACATGTAGCTGATGTACTCCCATGGAGTTGAAACTGTGATGAGACAAAACATACTCTATGTTTAATTGTCATAATTTTTTTTTCAAAAATCAAGTTTCGAAAAATTGAGCAGTTTGTATTTTGATGTGCCTAATTGTCCTTTGTGTTAGTTTCTTGCTGTTGTGTTAGACAAAACATGTCAATTCTTCCTGTGAGAATAAAGGGAATATGTGGTGACAGCAGGAATCCTACCTGCCAATCACTTGAACTCCTGATAACTTGAACCTTTTTGATTTCCCATGAGTTTTTGGGTCATAGGGAGTCAACTGTAACATTTCCATGATGAATCATCCTTATACTGTGTGAAAAATATTAATTTTATGTAATTAATGCTTTTTCAACAGATGGAAGAACATTTGGACAAAGAGTGCCCGCAAACAGAAATCAAATGCCCTTTCTATGTTGTGGGCTGCACATTTGAGGTATGCCGGAAGCAACTGCTAAAATGTTCAAACATTTTATGGAATGACTTGGAAATTAGCCTTTGACTTCTATATACACCAGACTGGGAAAAACGTTTTTTTTTTTGGATAAGAAGTGTCTCCTGTAAACCATTGAGACGGTAATGGAGTTATGGGGAAACAGCATTCGTATGGGCATATTTCATTTCAAATTATGGCCTTGAAAGAAGAGCATGTGCTCACCTCTATTTGCCTCTTAAAAACAAAATGCACTCATCATATTATTCATCTTTTGTCAGGGTTCGTGGGCTGCAGTTGATAAACATGTTCATGGGCAGCTTACCAGTCATATGATGGATATGAAAAAACCATTTGTTCCCGTAAACGCAGCTCAAAGCAGGGGTGGTATGGAGTCAAGACATCAAGAGCAGGCCAGCCATCAAGGCTATACGAGATTGACAACACAGAGATCCATGAGGTAAGAATCATGCAACACAGTCATGGAGCTGCAGATTAAGAAGGAAGCTCCTCTTCGTCTCTTATAAAATGCCAAGTTACAAATTCGAGATTTATTGTCCTGAAAATTACTTAAAAATTGAATACAGCAACACAGGAAGCATAGTACCAAGCTAGGTTGTACGTACACACAGCTTAAGTTTCAAACCTGTTGTGTAACGGGATGTCCAAGGAATTGACAGACTGATGATACTACCCGAAAGCTTTTATTTTAACTGGCCTAACAGGAACACATGCTTCAAGGCTAAGTGATTTTCTTGTTTTTAGTCCATTGTTTCTGCCACAAGAAGCAAAGTAGTGTCTTGATACATGTAGTATCTATTGTCTGCTGTGGGATGAGGTGCAAAGTTTATTACTTTACACTTTGTGGTTAAAATTTAATTTGATTGAGAAGCACCGGTAATCGTTAAGCTTACATGCACAGCATATGAGTTAAAACATTTTCCGGTTTTTGGTGTGGCTGGTGTAGTTTGGGTGGCAGTTAATGTTCCTGAATTTGTGACAGCAATTTTCCTAATTTTTTTTATTGGAAAATGTGGCACCAAAGCAACCATGCTAAATTCTGTGGGCTTTGATTCAGAATATAGCACTTGGGACAAAGCAATTCAGGATTAAGTCAAATGATTTTAACTTTTAAATGCTTCACCTGAATTTCATAAAAATGGGAACATAAATGGAAAAGAAAATGAAATAGTGTTTACCCTAAGGTCAGAAAAAGGGCAGGTAAACATGGGTGGCCAATTGTCGGTTCTCACGCCAGAAATTTTGCCATATTCTAGCAAATGTCTACAAAGACCTTCAGTTTGCTTCGCTGCAGAATTTGTTTGAAACATGTAATGAACATCTTCATCCTTGTTTTGAGAGAGCTGGCAGTGGAAATTCCTTGAATTAATTTCGACACATACATCTGTTGGAAAGCTACATTAAAAAATTGGCTCTTGCACGAGATGACAGTCTTTGTCTTTGAATCACTCCAGCTCATGAGCTGGGTTTTTCTGTTGATTAATTTCTCTGTGGGCCTATTTAATTAGGGTTCATTTATTACCTGGTTGTTGAAAAGTTTTTTCTACCTTTTTTGCAGTATTTTAGCCTTTCATTAATTAAAATCCAGCCTCTGTCAAAAGTAGATTGAAGTGCATTGTTTACCGCTACACCTGCTTTGATACGTTTAAGAACTTCTATGTGGTTGAGGAGAACACCTCTTCTGTACTTTCTATATAAGAACAAATCTTATGATATTTTGTTTCTGTTTGTGGTAAAGATTGCTCACATTTACCTTTTAAAGCGCAAATTTTGTGAATATTGTAGCCATGCATTTTTTAGTAAAATGACCCGGTCTAATGAAAAAAAATGAATAAATAAACATTCCACAAGCCGGGCGAGTTTTTGGCATGAAAAGGTGTTAGCCGCACATGTACTTTCCCACCTTTTTCATTGTCTTGATGTCAACAATGAGGAATTAAAAAAAATTTTCCATGTCTGAAATCTCCTTTTAATTTTATTGCTGTTTTTTTTTTATGGATTTTTGGTGAAACATTTAAAAGTTACAATAATTTAACCTTACCCTGAATTGTTTTGTCCCTGGTACTATGTTTCCATTTTTTCCATTTATCTGTACAAAAGTTCTGCATACAAATTTAATCAGAATGTATTTAGTTTACTAATAATATTAGTATACCTGTGAAAAAAAACGAAAATCAGTATTTTGTTTTTTACGAGCAAAAGATTTTGGTACGTGTCTTTTTGTGTAGTTCACATGTGAGTGACAATTTTTAGTCCACAGCTGTCCATCGCATAAAACATCTTAGTCGTGGTAATTTTGATTCTCTACTCCCAAGGTACATGACTATATAGAATCTGTACATGTAGTCCTAAAAAACACGTGTTCTTCACTCCTTTTTTCTGAGAACCAGAAAAACATTATTCATGTAATCTCCTCACTCCCTTTTCTCTAGTATTCTGGATGTGTCTTAGGACACATGCCTGTAATGCTATTGAGTGTAGCACAGACAGATAGAGCAACACAACACTACGTCCCTCCCTTCTTCTAGGAATGAGCAAAAGTGTTGGACAGTCTACTACACAAAATTTAACACATGAATTTCCTGAATCATGTGGTACAGAAAATTAAGGGGTTCCTTTTTCAAACAATTTTCCTGAGACACATTAAGTCATTTAGGCACTCTATTTGTCCCGGCTGTTCAGTGGGATATTTAAGTGCTTAATGTAACTTACCAGCCAGGTGAGAAGAGAGGGTACAGCAAACCACAAAAATCACTAAAGCTTCGATATGACCGGCAAACATCAGCAAGCTAAGCAAACGTCAAATGCAGGTTTTTTTTTAAATGCATGAGATGAAAAGCAGCCCTTCATGTCGTGAATGGCCTTCACCGCTGACTAGGCACAATGTCTTGAGGTTAACCAGTAACCTGAATTTCATTTGGCCACGTTTAAAACAAGGGAAACAGTGTAGACAGACTTTCCAGTGTATCTGCAGGCAACAACCTCTACTGAACATTTTCATGACTTTTGTAGAGGACAAATGTATTTTAAAATTGTAAACCGAAATTTTGTTTTAAAATTTCAAATGAAAGAATCTACCTGCCAGTCCATCTTCACTTTTCTGGTGAATGTCACTTGAACAAGAACAAGCACGAGATCTTGTCCGTGGGACAGTTATTGTAAAATTAAACACCTGCAAACATCAGTGGAAATAAGTTAGTTATAGCCTGTTGCCTAGTAATTCGGGCAAAGTGTGTTAAATAATATTCTTTGGTGGCCTTCAAACAAAAGAAATCAATCAAGTGTTGCTCTTTTGTTACATTTGCTTGGGTTGCTAGGTAATTAGTAATGTCCGCAAGTGTGGGAAATTTCTTCTAAATTATGGGTTTTTGGCATTAAACAAGCAAACAAACATGACGTAAACAGCAACAACAACAACAACAACAACAAAAACAGATCTCTGTGTAGAGTAGCGGTTTAGCAGAGGCTGCAAGTTAACTTCTCTGAAAGACCTCCATATTTGTGATGAGAAGTACGACCTCGCAACTCGGTAACCAAGGACATAACTTAACCTGAAAGATACAGTAAGAACAATTAATTTTCATGACCAAAATGATTTTCAGGTCCTGTTGTTGTCACAGAGGATTACTGTACTTGGTTTAAAATACGTTGTAGCCCACCAAAGTAATAATTATTGTTTTTATAGTTAATAGTTTCTTGTGTCTTTGAATTATTTATATATTAACTAATTAATAATAAATTCTACGACTGAGAGCAGTTTTTCCTTGACTATGAAATATTTCGGCGTTATCACAATGTCTTCGTTAGTCATGTGTGCTATCCGTCACATGAGCCATATAGTTTGTGGTATATAGCAGCCCCTTGTGAGTGGAAAATTCTATGGAGTCTTTCTGACAATCCTCGTACATATGGTAGCCCAATGTGTATGTTAGACGTGTCTGTTGCCTTTTCCCCTGTACTTGCTGCGTTTTTTTAGTTGTTAGGCCAGTATATTCCCAGTTTTAGTAGCCGTCGGTATACAGTGCGCTATAATGGTCACGTGATCAAAGAACACGCGACTGATACCACAGGTGACAGATGAAGACATTGTGATTATGTCGACTTATTTTGCAACCAAAGAAAAAATTGTTTGCCCTGAGTCCGTATAACTTCTGATTGGAAATCTTTCCAGAGTAGGAAATTAGCTTTTTCAGTAGATAATATAATTACTTACCATGCCAAAGTGTTATTGCAGGGTTCACATTTGATAATCGATCTCTAAAGAAATGAAATCATTGGCTAATTGATAAGCCAAAATTTTTTGGTTTATTGATTTCTCATTGATGGCATTGTTTGAGTTGAATACTTGTCGTAGCTTATAAACAATATTTTTTTTTGAAACATTAACATATTTGTTAGTTTGGCGAAAAGAAGGAAGACAAATGGAATGTCTCAAGTGGAATCTTTGGTGAGTATTGAAAAACAATCACTGATAAAATAAGTTGGTGAAACTAAGGTCTGCTCCCTGCTGGATGGTAGCTTTACTCTCTGAGGTTGTTGAAATGTCAGTGAACCACTTTAAGGACTACTCTCACTGGTCCGTCTTATCACTCAGCTGATCGCGCTATGTACCTTGGCTAATTATATTGAATTACTATAATTTAAAACGAAAACTACATTGCTACAGTGCATGCCTTTCGTTAAATTGTTAGTTTTGACCACATAACTATTTCTCTTTGTAATAGCTTCAGCACCTTCCTGACTTCGTAAGAGACTTCGACTGGGAACTCCAGAATAAGATGTCAGAATTACTTAATCCCCCGAAAAAGTCTGGTCGTGACTGGAGGATGATAGCTTCACGACTTAAGTTTTCACGGATGATCCCACAATTGGAACTAATGCGGAACCCGACTATTGATCTTCTCAGAGAGTGCATTACAACCACTTCTAGAGAGTTGTTCGAGATTATTGTAGATGTTGGTAGAGTAGATGTACTAGAAGACATATCTAAATTCATCAGCAATAGGGAAACACTGCTAGGTGCAAACCTTCCAACCCAAGAAAGCCTTGTTGGCGACAGCTCTTTTACCAATCTGTCTTCATACTCATGGCCAGTACAAGATTCTGGAAACACTAGGTGAGCAACCTGTAAACAATATTTAACTGTGCACATTGTCATTGGTTGAAAACCATTAATAATTAATTGTTTTTAATACAATGTTAACTATACGTAATAAGAAATGTTTGATATTTCATCAAATCGAAGTGATAGTAACACATAAAAGTTTAGGGAAACTTAAAACAGCTGTGGAAGCATCGTTCTCGTTTGCCCACCTGAAAACGACCTTGTGCAGCAACAAATAGAAGTATTGCTCAGTTGGTTTCATCTGGATGGTCACACTGTAGGACAATTTTGATGCACAGACTCAAATGTTAGAACCATATAAGTGACAGACGGTTTTATTCCTTAAACTATTGACTCACAAAATTCGTCCTAGAAGTTAGAAGATAAAAGGTTGCTATCCGATTCGTTCGTTGTTTGGAAATCTCAAAACCTATTACGTAAACATTCATGTTAGCATAGTGTCCTAAACCAACTGAGCATGAGAAAAAATGTTCTTTGTAATGTCTTTTTTTAACGAAGGATGGTCATTCGGTGTGTAGTGTTTGTGTCATAAATATTTAAACTAGAAATACATGGCTCGCAAAAACCTCAAGAGGCCAAAAAGCTGTTCATTCATGTATGCGAGTTATTGAAGTCTGCTAACGTGCCTCATAAAAAGCTTGATCATGAAGTCACAGAAAAGACAAAACAGTTTTCATCGTTAAGCTTAATGCAGTTGAAAATTGAATGAAAAGTGGCCTTCAAATCAGCTCAATTCAGTCATCCTCTCAACTGCTCGTTTCAAGGCATTAGTTATGTGAATCAAACTTTTCACCACTGGATACAATCACCCGGTTACGCTCTCGTTTTCAGTTTCGGCAAGATTTTGATATTGGGCCCTTAAAGGGGTTATGTCACCAACTTTTAGTACTGATGACTTTGCAAAGCTTTAAGACATATTGGAATTAAAGGGAACCCGAAATGCATCTCTCTGCATGCTAATTTTCTGAAACTGTAAAAAAGTGTGTTTGGCTGCTGATGGCCAGGTGCCAGAAATTGGGCCAATTTTTTCACTTTCTTCCCTTCTGTCTTGGAAAAATCACTGAAAACTGACTATGGTTTTTTCTTCGTTTGAGAAAATCACTTGATTTATTTCTCTTGATGGTCTAGGAGCATTTTGTGTACAAACAAAAACTACTCAGTTCTAATTTCAGCACAATTTTGACTACAAAACATTAAAATCCCTGTGAGGTAGCCCCCTCTTGAAGTAAACAAAACTCAACGATGGCATCCATTTTTTTTCAACTTTGTGCGCAGTACCTTAGCACATGAGGATGCGCTGTGTTGTGGCCTAGCAGTAAAGGTCCAGTCATTTAAATGTATAAGCCGCTGCCAGAGTCGTAAGGTCTAGCAAGCCACGACATCATTAAATTGTTGTTGCGTAGAATTAAGGTCATAATCTTTCAATCATCGAAACTATTTTGAGCTTAAACAAAGCAAGACTTGCCTGTCGGAAAAATGTTAACAATAAAGTACTGATTTGTGCCGAATAATTGTCTTGGATATTTGCAGCCTATTTGTTTTGTTACGTTCGCCTGTTACAGAAATTTGACAGTTTGTTTTTGTTTTAAATCAGTAAAAAACCTCTGTTTCAGTGTCTGCACTGTTTGAGAACGACAACAACTTCGCTTTAATTAATCGTCAAAAGTTTTGTCTTAAATTCACGTTATTTCAATAAAACATCTCCTTCTGCTTTTGCAAAATTGCAATAAATATTTTATTTCATTCAATAATACTTCTGTAGAAACCCCAAAACCGGCAAATTGTTCCGTGAAAAGTTGATTATTCGCGCTATCGCTTGCGATGAAAGGTGGCTTCGAAATTCATGGCTTTCAGTTTCGTTAAATTATCATAAGTCTACTCGTAGTCCTGAAGATCGGTCCATAAATTCTGCTTTGTGAAGATCCTTTTTACTGAAGCCACATTTCCAGAGTTACCGTTTAATAGAATTTTATAGAGCTATTGATGGAATTGTTTAATATACCAAAATCGAAAACTCGACTACTCGATTTGCGTGTTTGTAGTCCTTTGTGCTCCATCACATTTTGCTGCAGGTTTTCGCGCCCAAAACTCGGTCGATTACCGCTCGAATTTGTGCAGACAACAAAACTATTTGTTATTAAAGTTGCTAAGGGTAATTTATCTAGCATAAATTGCCTTCTTTCTTTATGCTTACTCAATTAAACTAACAATATCGCAAAATTTAAGTCCGCCATTTTGTTTGTTTTGATCAAGTTTTTCCCCCGATTAGTGAGTTAATCGACCTCGCGAGGTGGATTAAATTTAACCCCTCGTTTATCACTTGGTTAGTGTTAATCGTGCTTTCAGGAACAGAATCTAACCGAAGGATAAATTTTAATCCTGGATTAACGAAATTTAACCCTCGATTAACGCTAATCGGCTTTCCACTTGAGGAACCGGGGCCAGTATTTGAAATATAAGCCTACCAGAATCGCCTAAGGCCTAAGGCCTAGCAAAGGGCGTCAAATTTGTAAATAACTTTGCCAGAGTCAAAGGCTCTAGAGCAGCCGTCCACTTCGTGAGAATTGAAATAAATCCCTCATATGGGTTTCATGTTTATCAAGCACATGGTTCTTCGATTCGGTGTTTCACCGGGGTTTCAAACCGCATGCACCTGACCAAATTTGTTTGTCCTCATTCATGAGTTTCTAAACCAATGAGTCATTGGTTTAGAAAGTCATGAAACACTAACGAGTTTGCTAATTAATGGTCAAACGTGAAATGTCCTTGGAACTGTCCCAGGAAAGTAGACAATTCGGTCTCAATTTTTGAGGGATATTATGTTGACTTCTGGGTGCCTGACTCATTGGAGAGATGACAATTTTGATGGTTTCCAAGAAAAAGTAGAAGGGGTGAAAATAAACCTGGCTTTTGTTTTGGAGGTAGCCATTTTGGTTGGGAGGTTAAGAGGATGAATATTTGTGGAGATTTAACAAAAATCTAAAGAAAAAAGCACGACAGTGTTGAGTTTAACAAAATAATAAAATGATTCAGCCATCTCGGTGTGATAAACGTTTATTGGTGTTAAGTGGTAAGAGTTGTTACAAGTGCAAAATGATGCATGGTTATTGCATGTAAAACACTTGTCAGTTTGTTTTTAATTTCATTACTTCTTGTCCATGTTTAGTTCTCTGGCTGAAAAAGACACATCCTGGCAAGAAAGGGTTCCACAGCAGGAGTCAAAGAAAGCTGGTGAGGGTCACTTGTCATCTAGGTGTTTTACTGGCCTAATGGATGAGCAACATGCACTGTCAACATACATGTCGACGGATATTGTGTATGTTTTATGCATCTGAGTGGCGCACAAAACAGGCACATGTTACGTCTTAGGCTAATAATGCGTCAAGCAAAATGCAAGATGCGTAAAACAGACGACATTAACGGCAACTTCAAACCCCACGACAAAACTTGACTATTTTTGTCATTCGACAAATAACTGAAGCTGTTTGGAGCGAGCGAGAGACACCTTTACAAAACATATCTCCCATAGCCTGACACTTTTGAAACCATACGATGTACTATGTAACGAGACGGTGTAATTCAATAATATGATAACAAATATTCCCTTTCTGAATTTGGTAGAGCGCCGATTTATTATTATTATTATTATTATTATTAGTATTATTATTATTATTATTATTATTATTATTATTATTATTATTATTTTTATTATTAGGTCAAACGTTGAAATTTACAGTGTGGAACCTAATGCAAATGAGAAAAAGTTATTGTTTTGGTAAATTGCATTAGGATTGGCACATGTAAAGTTCAACGTTTGGCCTAAGCCTTTGTCAGTATGTAGTTGGCTACGGTGTTTGTCTGATTAATTGTCCCTTAACTCTGAAGATGGCTTTCACTTAGGTTGTTGAAAAGTTCCAACAAGCTTCTCGAGTCTCACTGCACTCACCTAGGCAATAACTCTAGACCAACTGTTGATGGTTTTGTGCCTATTTTTTCTTTCAAGCTTGTGTCTTAGGTTGTCACTTAGGTTGTTGAAAAGTTCCAACAAGCTTCTCGAGTCTCACTGCACTCACCTAGGCAATAACTCTAGACCAACTGTTGATGGTTTTGTGCCTATTTTTTTCTTTCAAGCTTGTGTCTTACTTTTTAGAACCGGTCCAAAGGATCTCGGCTTACAGAAGGTTAAACTGCACTAAGGAACTTCATTTCTATGCAATAGGCAAATCAAGTTAACCTGCCTTTCCCTTGTTTCTTTACTGTTTATGCCAGTTGTATTTTGTACTCAACAAACAGATTGTTGTAAATCCTCACAGTCTAATAAAATTTGGTAATTATCTTTTTTTAATGATTAATTTCGTTTTTTGCGTAGGTAGAGACTTCTTGACAGATGAATCTGAAGCGTTTTGGCTTAATATTGCTGGACACTATGAGCAAAAGGTACAAGAAATAAAACTTTTAAAAGTAAAGAAAATGTCATTCTTGCAGTAACTGTAGAATATGCAGCCACTTTAGACCTCTGACAAACGGATTAAACGTTATCCAACGGTGTTAAATACAACGTTGTAGTACGAAAGTTTGATGCCAATAAAACATTGTTCAGGATTACTGAACTTCATTCAACAGGGTGCACAAACGCGTTTAGTTTGTTGAATTCATCAATGTTAAACGGTGTTGAAGGGAGCTGTTGGATCTGATTGGCCGGGCCTTAAACCCATACCCTCAAAAAAGCTGGATTCGTGGATATGGGGTACCTGGTTTTTATGCTTCAACCTTTTCTCATGCTGTGAGTAAGACACAGTCATATTGCATACGCTTTTCCAGCTTTGGCTGAAGTGGCTCTGCCACTACGTGGATAAGCAGTGGACAAGACCACTGCTGACCTAGGAAATCTCCAGTATAGGCTGTGGTGGTTATGCTGATATGCAGTGGAGGATACCCCCCCCCCCTTAGATTTTTATAGAGTTATCTACGTAGTTGCGAAGCCACCATTTTAGGAAGTGTTTTGGAGTAGCCTTGTGTTCTGCATTTCAGCCGCCATTCTTCTTCTTGCTTATTGTAACCCTTACTGGCCTCATAATTATGCGTTCTCAATAATGGTGATGGTTTGCTCTACTGTGTAGTGGCGTGCCATTGACGTTTCGCTGTGGTGATCAGTTAACACATTCTTTCTTTGCCATTTTCAGTTGGATGGTAGTAGTTGGGGGAGGAGTAGGGTCAGATTGTACACTTTGTACACTATTAGCAGCAATCCCTCTTTTCTCTAAAGCTAAAAAGAAAGCAGAAAGAACAAGATGTTCCGATATATGCCGATACCTTGAATGAATGACCTCATTTTTCCCAAAAAAAAAGGAAGAAGAAGAAAAAAGAACTTGAAGTTCTCCCAAATGAGAGTCACTTTACCGACGGTTATTAAACGGAAGTCAAACATTTAGCATACATGCAGTAAGCAGACATTTTTCATACTATGTTATTTTTTCTGATAACTAGCAGTTTGGAAATGAATTTTTTTTGAAGCAGTTTGGCACTTGTTATAAAGTATCAGAGTGCATATGGTTTCGTGATATTCGCAGGTAGATACGTATCGTTTCGCCACAAACCGAACTGATGCTGCCCTACGTATTTATTTCACTTTTAACTCAACTAGCTCCGAGAGAAAAGAGAATTGTTTCTATTCTAGCTACATTGTCTTGCGGTATGAAATATTGCGTGGAGAAATGTATCCCGTATTTTTTTTCATTTTTCTTCCTTGTTGCTCCTTCTCCTTTGAATAAAATGTTAATTGACTAGCCATCGCACTAACATTAAAGTGCACCTAACCTCAAATTTTTTTTCCCCGCCAAATAAATTCTGTTATCATTTGGAGTATTTCGTCACAAAAAGTTTTTGATTTGGTTTAATCCCTGATTTTCTGTGCGCGGTTGAAGTACGGAAAATAGACACCATTTTGGTTCAGGGTCGAGCAGTGAGGGCATGGGACTAGACACCTTGTGACGTCAAATCAAGAACTCGCAGTCTCGCGCTCTCTCTATCGGAGCTATATTTCCCTCGAGCTCTGGAAGATGAGCAGAAAACTGCCGACCGTTCGTATTGATAAGAGACGTAGTAACCAAAGAAACGAATCACAAGACGTGTCACTACATAATACGTCATTTTTTGACGACAAACGACCGGAGGCGAAGTAACCAAATGAGTGGATTTTGTAAAGCAATAGCGAGCAAAGCGGCAGCCTTCCAAGTACTCGATGCTATGTTCGATGCATTTTAAGCAAAGATTTGCTGTGGCAGAAGACGTTATCCGACCAAACAATAGCTTTTTGTGTATTTCCAATGATTCAACGGCCGACTAACCACAGAATACCCTGCCACATGAACTATTCAGTTTTTGTCGAGCCCTCTACGCGATACGCGGTACACAGAAAATTATTACCTTTGCGACTTATTCAAGTTGGCTACGCGGTAAGCGCTAAATAATTACATGTAAGCGGTGCCCAAAACAGCCTAGGGTTTAAAATTAGAGACCGTATTTATAGAAAGGCCTCCTTCAGCAGAACCGAACGCGCTTTCTCCACAATAACAAACCATTGCCATTATTCCTAGTCTCTGAACGTGCCTCGCTATAAGACTTTTATCTTGAGTCA
>Ga0126336_10000782_pt1 | contig 14558 bp, 14 predicted proteins | sample SidCmetagenome_FD_92530 | JGI IMG/M metagenome (GOLD analysis project Ga0126336, IMG submission 92530) | Coral microbial communities from El Islote,Puerto Morelos, Mexico - Siderastrea C C metagenome | ecosystem: Host-associated > Invertebrates > Cnidaria > Coral | place: El Islote,Puerto...
AAGTTAATTCTATATAACAAATAAGATAACTAACTACCTAGACAACTAACTTGCAAATTATCATGATGTAGAAAGGTTTGCAGTTCCTGCCCTTTTAAGTAAATTATTGTTCCCCGTAGATATGTCGTCGAAAAGAAGTAAAATCAGAAATAGTGCGGTAATGGTCAGGAAGTAGTACTTCCAGTCTGGGAGCCACAGGAAATTGTGAGGATAATGGCTCAGTTGTGCAGCTTCGTTATCTTTAGAAGCCACGTTTGTTCAGTAAATGACTGAGTATCGCTCGGTAGTGTAGGTTTTTGCATGGTTCGGTTGAGATTTCTCCTAACCGTTCGTTCGAAGTAAAAGTGATAGTCCAAAGTGGTCTTTAAGCCGAAGTATTCATTTCGCGACCGTTTCATTCAAAGTTCAACATACGTTACCTCAAAAGTGTCTTTTGTCTTTTCCTTCTTCTTCTCTTTTACGGGCCTTGACGTTGCCTGTGGAGTGAGGTTAAAAAAAGATAAGTGCCCTTTGTAAAAGCTATTGCTGTCACCAACGTTTAACTTAATTTATAAAGACCCACCAGTTCTTCCTCCACTCCTTTGAAAGTGAGCTCTGCCAAGGCTTCCTTAGAAGATGATAATTCTTCGCTTAACTGAGTGATGGTCTGCCAAAAAATGCGGCCAATAACACAAAAGTTAAAGTTATGATACCTAGTGTCGCATCTTGTCGTTCTATTGTTCATGAACTGTTGACTCATACCTAGTCGTGTACCGAAAAAGAAATTCCGAATGTAATCGTGAGAGGCCTAGATAAAGTATTCGACTAATTTTCTATTTACAACACAGCAGTCACTAATTTCGTCAAGTTATCCATGTATTGTAAAGCAGCTGGACTGTTTTCCTCCGTGGGATCATTAGCTTTACGGAAACCAGATTACTTCATTTCAGAATACTAGGATATTGTTCTAATTGTTGACATACCTTTGATTTTTGAGAGAGCTACTCCTGATGTCTATCTTTAATGTCGTTTACAAGAACCTCCAGTTCTCTTACTCTACACAGAAGCTTGAATAAAACACATCATTTGTTGTAAGATACACACCACGAAATGATACGCAACAAAAGTGGGTACCCCTTTGCTACCTGCAGCGTTACTTACCTCTTGCGTCTTTTCTTTAAAGTTGTCTTTTTCTTTTCCAACCTTAGCAAGGTTGGTCTGGAGCTGATGATCAGGAAATAAAACAAGATTATAGGCGTTGATAATACCGGGTAACCAGTTATGAAAGTCAACAAGGAATAGTTGACAGATTTTTTTCTGTTGAACGAACATGGTGAAAGTGCGAAAGGGACGGCGACATTAAACAAACCTCGTCCACTTTTTTCCTTAAAGCATCGTTTTCTCTTCTCTCTGCTTCAAACAAGTCCTTCCAGTTCTAAGATGATCGAAGAACAAAACAAAACGAAAGATCAAGAGCAAACGTAAACCTTTTTTAAACTATTTACTCAGCCTTCTACTTGAGAAATTCAGAAATTCTTCATCATGAAGAATTTCTGCAGTACTTTAGTTAACTATTTATTTCAGAGTTCCGGACTGATCGTGCATGCTGTTACTTGCTCATTAGATGCTATTTACGGCCAATAGGGGAGTCATAAATTTTAGTTGTTTTAGTGTTTCAAACGACTGACTAGCAATCGAAGCAGCCACCCTAAATACGAGACCACAGACTGGCACAAGTTCTAAAACAAAGCACATAATTCACAGTGGTAATTCTTACATTACTGTCTGTTGCAGTTTCGGAGCCTGTGGCTTCCTCCTGCTCTCTGACCTTCTCCTGCTTCCCCTCCGTTTTGGATTTTGATCTCTGCAATCAGAAATTGAAAAGAATGAAGACCAAGAGATATAAATTAAATTATGAATATATGAAAGTCATATATTTGAACTGCGGAATGAAGAAATCAATGTAAAGAAGATCCTCGCGATCAGGCTTCTTTAGATATAAATTATTTACAAATTCAAATTCGAAGTTGCACAACGCAAAAGAACCATGGATAAGTAGGCGGCAAGTAAGTGAAAAAAGATAGAATGAAACCACTGTGAACTCACGCAATGACAACTGCTACTGAATAAGCGTTAGTAGTCTTTTATGGCACTCGTTAAAACTGAAACCAAGTAACGACTTGGAAGCACAGAAAATGAACTGAGGAAAGCGCGTTCAATTAACCAGATTTAAAACTAACGATCCCGGAACAAACCATTCTCTTTACCTTGTGAGCGTAATGAGGCCACTGCAAGGACAATACTATTTCGCAGAAAAGTGAAGAAAAGTGAGAATTCAGTGAGGAAGCAATTTACGCTGCTCTCGGCATCCAAAACGCAAATTTTCCATTATGTAGTCGGAAAATGGTAGGACGCCTTTTTATTGATTATTGTGTTTACCCTTCAAGGCCCAGTGGTGACCAGATTCTTACCTCTCCTTACAGCATTACTATGATAGAACACACAGCTCATGAGAATTAATCAACGGGTGATAATCACCAAAGAGGGACTTTTTAAAATGTTTTATCGTTCACCTAACGTAAGCCACAAGAATGCAAGACTACTGAGGAGAACGTGCATCTTGAAAAAGGGGCTTAAGGGAGAACACTAAGCCAAAGGACTGATGTGTGAGGAAATTGGTTGTGACGTACAAAGTATACACGGGAAAATTTTATCGCTCACTTACAGCGTTGTTGCCCTTGTTTAATTGCGTCACAGTATTTCCGTCGCCATTTAGTAGTTGCAAAAGGTACCCTGACACTTGCTCCTCGTCCATATAACTCTTTAGGAACTTGAAAGTATACTGCGTCACAGTTCCAGTTTTGGAGTATCGTGCTGGATTGGCAGCAATTTCAAGTACCTTTCGAAAGTTGTCGTTGCTCAGTGTCGCGACTTGTTCGTATTTACGCAAGTCCTTAAATAAGAAGCAAAACAAAAATAACAGTTTGTGAGCATGCTGACATGAACCAGTCAACAGAACTTGTTCCCTTCTGAGCTCTTGGAATTCTTAAACGCTCGCCACCACAAAAGTAATGGTAACGTGTAATCTACGAAAAAATCCCAGTTTACTGCGCAAATAAAAAAAAATGATTTACCGTTCACTAAAGAAAATTTGCTTGAAATTTACGATAACAGAAAAACGCTTACTTACATTCTCATAGCCATAGCAACGTTTGTTGGAGTCTTTCCACGACTGACGGATAGCTTTGTCCGCCGTAGGTTCCTCTGAGTCGTCTCCTTGGTGTTTTTGCGTGTGCAGTAATCTTTGCCTCATTTCAGTTATGGTGGATAAAAAATCAGGTGGTTTGTATTTTCGTCCCTCAGGGACCTGAACCCGCCCGCCCGCCCGCCCGTGCGTGTTGGGTGCTATCCGTATATATTGTGCCATGATGTTAATTGGACTACACTGGCTTTCAAAAGAAGAAACTTTGAAAACGAACTAAGTTTTAATCAACTGATGTACTTTATTTCTAGAATCAATGACTTTATATGCAAGGTGATTAACAATACAATATCCTGTGTGTGCAACACAGGATATCCTGTGAAATTGGGCGTGGAGATATGTGCAACCGTACGCGACATTCTCCTGGCGCGGGCGATAACTGGCTTTCCAGCTACCTGAAAACTACTATTAAAGGACCAATTTCCGGCCGAATTAACTAGTATCAATCAGCAATGTGATGATCCCCAACGCGCCATCAAAGCATTCCAGCCGGGTACACGAATTAACCATGTTCACGCAGCTATCATGCAGGAATTAGCTTCAACTAAACACACTGATTACCATAATTTTTCTTTCTCATTTTTTTTTTTGCTTTGTACACTGGGTCTTGTTACATTTTTCGCTAGTCTAATTCTTTTTATTTCCTGATGGCGTAGTGCAAGGGCGGAAAAGGCAGCGACGCGTTCATAACCCTGTGACGAAAGATATCAGATGACGTATTCTTTGTGTCCGCAATGGCAAATTGAAGCAACGGTTTGTGTAGTCCCTACTGACGAGGGCTTTCACAAATTATTTAAGAAATTACATTATTTTTCTATAGAGCGGATGAGAAAGTCAGCATACAAATTAAATGTGTGCTACTTTCCGTTTGAATGATTTGCTTAACCCATTTCTTGGCGATGTTGCAAATCAGCACCATTCTACTTTGTTTCAATACTAACGGTATTAGCCTCTCTCCGACCTCTCGATTAACGCTTGAAAGACTAAGAGCACCGGCACAGAATTAATTATGAAGTTCAACACAATTAAAACGTCCCGCCATTTTTGAATGACGTAATTCTCGTTGTCCAGCCACGTGCCGTTTCATGACTTGCTTGTTCGAGAAACAGTTCTCAGTGTCCGACCAATAAAAAAACTGTAAAGATCTGTAAAGTCAAAAGGCGGGAATTTTGAGAAATATATTTCTACCGGCGGGAAACAGAGCTTTCACTTCGACAGGAAACCTGTGGGCAAATTAAACTCGCTACGCTTTAAGCAATTACGAGAACTGGAAATCATGTCTAGAGCTATAACCTTGTTACAACATGTGATAAGTCTTCTGTTTGCAGTTTTGGGGGTAGCTTTGCTAGTTTTGGTCCATAAACGACACGTTGAATGGGCTATAAACACGCCGGGTACAAACGCATCTGGGCACTTATGGAGACACTTCAAACCTTCGGAAAATCCAGTTTCCTTATCCCCTAGTGGGTACGATGGAGGGGATGATACCGCTGGTTTTTTTTACTGAATCGGACTTAACCGTCTTCGGAGCGTTCCTGACCAGCATCGTGGCAGTGGAACAAACATTGTATTTCTCTGCCAAACAACGCAGGCAAATGCAAGGAACCAGACGTGGCTGTACTGTGCTGGTGAGTAGAATTTCTGAAAATCAATAAGCTTCGACCGCTAAATACAACCCTATCCAGTCTAATGAGAGATCGTTTGATTTTTTTCGTGAAGGAAAACAGAGGAAATAAAAATACATGTGTACTCCGACTCCGAGGAGGTGGCAAAGACGTAAGTCAAGTTTATTGCGTGACGGAAGTTATAACCAGTCAAATCTGTCTTTCTAAGGGCGAGAACAATTTCATGTTTTATTTTTCTCTGATTCTTGAAGGTCTCTGTTACTGACATATGAAAAAAAATTGAAACATTTTTAAAACGAAAAGACTCGAGATATCCGACATGGGATTAGTCATGATAAATTTTATGTAATTTATATTTAGCGTGATGCTTAACAGCGCATTTTTCTTCAAAGGAATCTGATGATAATAGTAGCTTGGAAGATAGCGACTCTCCAGATGACTCATCCGTTTATAGTTCAGACAGGGAAAGCGACGCTGGCTACGAGGTTTGTATATACTTCCAGCAATGTAAATTCTCACGTAAAAATTATCACTTATACTTAGTACTCTATTTCTTTTTTTTTTGGTTTAGAGTAAAGTTCCTCGTAATTCACCATCCACCTCTTCCCATCCCTCTAACAGAAAAGTGGACAAGGCAAAGGTTGCCCGCCCGGTAAAACCAAGTAAAAAAGATAAATACACCAGCAGGTCCAACGTGAATCGCCTTGTTTCAGACAAACCTTGCTGTTTAAGGAAGTGCTTATCGTCGACTTTAACGTTGGAGGAAGTCCAAGGGTGCCGTGAACTGTTTTGGGAGAAGACTGAGGAGGAACAGCGAGTATTCATCTTGAATCACCTATATTTCTCGCACAGGAAAGAAAAAGACGGGAAAATGTCGTACAGCGAGTACAAGATTAATGGAAAGTCGGTGTGCCAAAAAGCGTGGTTAGCCTGCTACGGAATAAGTAATGGAGGTGAGAAACCAGAGACAGATCGATTAGTAAGCTTTTCTTTCTTCAACTTTTCTCTTATTCTTTCAGTCCTGCCAGATTATCTCACGTATACTTTTGATCGAATCGAATTTTCCAGGTTCTTCAATCTGAAAGCAGATTTTGAAAATGGCAGAACAACGGCCGCCAGCCTACAAATGGGTCGGTACGTCAGATCCAGAAGGCAGTTAAATGCAAAAACGTGGTTTAAGAAGTACGTGAACACAATGGCAGACAGTATGCCGCATGAACGAAAAAACATCTGCCTTCGTGTATGACGAAGGAGAAAATATACAAAACGTATCTAGAGGAGACCACCAAAACTGGCAAGGGTGGGAAACCACTGTGCTACACCCAGTTCAGGAACATGTGGAACACACAGTTTCGAGATGTCATCATACCCAAGGTAAATGTATATCACTGAAAGGAATCTGTTCCAACTTCGAGTTCTGCATTCTTGTTGTTATACTTGTTGCTGTTTACAAAATACTTGGTTCAAAAAGAGACAATAGCGATAACGCTTCCATTCCCTTTTAATTGCCTAAGTCTGATCATAGCTTGCAAAATTCTTCACCTGTTTCATCAAGGTCTTGCTAGTAGTATTTTTCATTTACTGAAATTTGCACCGACTTGTTGTAATCTCAAACAACTAATTACCACTTTCAAGGTTTATTGTCAAAAATGAAAAGGACGATGGTGATATGGTTGGTATTCGTGGCAAGCTTGACACTCATAAAATGTATCACTTCTTAATTTCAGGTGAATCGATTTACGAAATGTGGTGTGTGCACTATAATTAAAGAGCACATTCACAAACTCAAAGGAAAAGCTCGGAGGTTCAGCTGGCTAGAGAAAAAGAAGATGCATCTTGAGCAACAAGCGTAAGTTATAGGTCATGGAACAAATCAGTTTCTGAATTGTCTTCACGTTTGCAAACAAAAACAAGTAAATTAATTTTTGACATGCTTAACTGAACTAAGGAAAAACGGAAAACTTGTACATGATTCAAGTGACTGAAAATCACACCGAAAGAATATGGATACCGTAGTCGAAAGGTCATTACCGTTTATTTGATCAACTCAATTGTTGCTGAATAGTGAATCTGGCTACGCTGAAGTTGTCTTTAATGAGTTGTTTCTTTGTTTTTGTTGTTTTTTTTTTATAGTTTGTTTTGTTCGCATTGTATTTACACTGTACAACACTGTTCCTTTTTTATTTTAATTTTTTAAAGGAAAGAAAGAAAAAAATATTACAAACACCAGAGAAAAGCACGAAAGATGCCAGACAAGTACTTGTCAATAATAACGGACGGCATGGACTCTTCCAAAACCAACGTCCCCCACTTCAAAGTAAAGTCAAAGGCAAGTACAAATTGTTAGTCTCAATTTAAAGGTATTAAGACGGTGAGGTCATAGAAGTTCATCTGGTTAAAAGACGAAACATGAGTTTAACCTCGTCTTATTGCTAAAAAGCTTATTTGCCACCTAATTGATGCAGGGGAATATTACAATTGTACTCATCAAACAGTACTCACTGAGAAAGGTTATGCTCCTCTCTTCGTATTTGCAGATGGAAGGCGAACACGGCGGGTTTTTAAAGACACACGTGACTGGTGTTTTGTCTCATGGGCACAACTTAGCTTGGGCAGTAATCGACTTGCTTAGATGGCCCTCTGATGCCAATCCCACAATCAACACCTTGCTCTTTATACTTCAAGACATTGCTGAGCAGGTATATTTACGTATGGATAAAACCGACATTTTATCGATTGCTGGATATCTCAGCCCCTGCTATTTTTCGGTATTCTGCAATGTGTTAAATATGCGTGTGTTTTATATCTTTACCCCCTTTCTTTCTTAAGCGGGTAGTCTTCCAGCAGTACTGTACTGGCAGATGGACAACTGCTTCAGGGACTGCAAAAACACTTACATTTTAGGATTTTGCGCGTTATTGGTGATGGTCGGAGTGTTTAAAAAGGTGAGTCTTGGAAGTGATTCCTTTTTTACGCATAAGTCATTAAGTAGGCAAAAAGTGGAAGTCCACATCATATGAGCAGCGTGTCGCTAATAAAGTAGCAAGTACGTAAAGGCATAGATATTCGCAATTGAATTAAGTCAGTCTCACAAATAAAACAAACCAGTCTTACAAATATCGTATCGTTGGAGATGTAAAAATGCAGGCTACCAAAAGGTCCTGAGGAAGGCTGCATAAAACAGGAAGATAAATGAAGGCTCTTGCTACTCCTTATGTAGAGTCTCGGCCAAGTAAAGAGCACAGAGAGCGCCGAGAGAATGTTCCGTAAAGGAAACATTCGCACTTTTTCGCCGCTTTTAGGACATTAGACAAATGTTGTATTTTGGAATAAAAACTCGTCTTTCTCTTATTTGTCTTGGTTTTATAGGTAAAGCTGTCATACCTTCTCGTTGGTCATACGCATGAGGATGTGGATCAAGTAAGAATCAGTTTGATAATCAGTTTGAAGTGAACAGAGGAATTAACGCCTGGGTCTAACTTCGTACTAAATATCAGTCACTAAATGGGTAAATGCTGCTTAGGGCTTTTAGCTAGTGCCTTATGGAAAGCTTGCATTATTTGAATGGAAAGTTTCGTCTAGTTTTAAGCTAAGTACACCTCTACCACTTTTTGCCAAGGTACAAAATTGGTTTCACTTTCGATAGGTAATTAAGTGGATGGGAATTTCAGGTGACAAGATTTTTATGAATCCGGGCACCTTTCCTTAACCCCGTGGAAAGAAGAAAGTCGTACAAAAACAGTTTGTTGCAACTGACCCACAGGGTATCCTGTACAAACCCGCGAGGGTGTGATCTACTAAGTCTCCTAAATCTTTCATTATTTAACAGATGTTCAGTAGAATATCAGATGCTTTGAAGAAGGCGGATGCCACGACGATTGAGGCCTTAAGAACTCTCATAGCAACTTCTTACAAGCCGAACCCGTCAACAGTGTACGTTGACAACATTTACGACTTCAAGTCGTGGATACGACCTTTTGTGTCGACTTTTCAGCACCATGGTAACCCCCACGTGTTTCGCTTCACGAAAAACTCAAAAGGTAATAATAATAATAATAATAATAATAATAACTTAAGTTACTTGTACACGTAGCTACTTTCTAATTACAAATTCTTAAAAATACACTGTTGTCTAAATAATATAATTACAACGATTTCCTATGACATTCAAATAATCATAATAATAATAAATAACCAACTAGTTGAAGTTGAAATGGTTTATTGCCTAGGTGAAGTTGAAATGGTGTATCGCCTTCTGGCTGGTGGCGAAAGCAAGCAGTGGCTACCGGAAGGAAACCCATTTGTTATCATGAGATGTTCCACCTGGCTACCCATCATTATTACGACCAGAAAATAGAAAAAATAGCAGTCCAGAAGAGATGGAAAAATCTCTTGGCCATCTAAGTGCACGCTTGACGGCTGGAGAAATGGATTGGTGGAAAACTTTTATTGCTGGAGAAAAAAGAAGAGAGAGACGTGGGAGGAAATGACGGACGACGATTACTGCGAAGCTGGGGAGTCATTCAATTTCAGCTCCCTGTGCTTCACGCATGTCGACGACCAGGATGAGGAAGACGACGATGACATACTAAAAGCAGAAGAAAACATACTGAAACAACTGAACAAGGAACACAAACCAGTAAGTTTATTCCCTTCAATAGAAAACGGACTTTTTACCTGTCCCCTGCAAACTTAGTACAATGGGGGTAGAAATCGACTGGACCCGACCAGGTGGCGATGATTGCGACCTGTAGCGAGACGTTAAAATGGGCATAAATAAAGCCATTAAATGTTCAGTGCAATCTATTGTGTGGCAGTGATGTACACATCTCGATGAACTAAAAGTCAACATGCTGGGCATAGGGCGCGAACGTACCATACGACTCTAAGCTTTATTATTATTATTATTATTATTATTATCATTAATTTAGGATTACTTTTTCGACAGGTTAAGCAAATTCGGGGACCCAAAGCTTCTAGAAGAAGAAAGTGAAAAGTGGGAAGAAGTGAAAACAATAACAGGATAACTTGCTTCCTTAAGTTGATGTTTATTCGGCGTTATAGTAACACCAACTATGTAAGTTTTAGAAAGTGCCTGCATGCTTCATGACATGACACTCTTCCAAATCACAAGCTCTGGGAGCTCAGTTCTCGGCGGCGTGACAAGCTGCATCGAGCTAATCTTATTAGGTGTGTGATTGACGGTTTTTAGCTAAAAAGTATTTTATCACTCAAGGTCATCTGTCAATCGAAAAGAGTGGAGTCAGTACGTTGCTGATCGAACTTTGTTCCTTACCGCGCGTGGCGTTGACAGACTGGTTGAACAATGTCTAGCCATCTCTGAGAAATAGTGCGCGGGAAAAAGACCTGCGAAGCGCGCGTTTTAGCTCAAAACTACACTCTAGCTGAAGACTAAGCGTGGAACCAGGATGGTAATGGGGTGTATGGTACTTATTTCTGGGATGGATGATGCAACATTTTAACGAGCATTTCGACAATCATCACAGGCGATGGAGTTCATCTCGGAGAATCGCTTTGATATCGACGCTATTGCAGGCATATACCGTACACTATTTATTTGTCACCGTAGTGTACCTAACACTTCAGAACCGATTCTGAACAAATACTACAGCACTTGCTTCTTTTTGCACGTGTTCTTATCCGGGTGTTTCGCCTGATAAGAACGAGCGATCGGGTGATTCGCCTTCGCTTCTGTGTAGAAGAGCTTCTGCGATGGTATTTGTTCATTGTTGTTCATCATTGTACCCCTGCGCGTCAATACCGAAACTTTTCAGTAATTTGTCGAGTAGTTTAGCTCGGTCTGAACAAACAGAGCAATTGCTTCTTTAATGAATTCAAGGCGTGTTCTACCGGTAGTGAAATTCTTATTAAAATGAAGTTGTTTACCATACGTTTCTGCAACTAAAAACAATACTAATAATAACGTGACCCAGACACCGGACTGCGATAAAAAACCATTGGGGGCCGTTTCTCTAAAGTCTGGTATACCCTTGTCATTACTGTAACTTTGTCTGATCGTAAAACAATAGATTTTTACAATTACTTCACTCGCTGTTTTGGCAAAGCAGCACACCAATTTTAAATTATTTATAGTTATTTGGACCGGGTATTTCTTCAGCCTTTTGTTTCTTGGGTGAAATTGAGCACAATGATTGCTTATCATCGAGAACAGCTCGGTGAGTGTGATTGAAAGAGTGGTCTGCCTTGCTAGAGTGACGGCTTGCGTTAAAGATCGCTGTTCGCTTCGGACCGCAACCAAAAGTGTATATAAATATTGTAATGCGAAATCGAAAAACATTTATCTCGCCGGTGAGGCAAGCCGAGCCGAGAAAGAAGTCGAGACAGCGTCATGTAACCTCTTGTAAATCAAATTTTCACACTGAAGATTAAGTCAACAAAGTTCTTGTCATATTTTGATCGGTTGTTTGTATTTGCCGGCAAGAAACCTTCCTTTCCTTTGCCCAATCAGCCTATGACGACGTTTATGAACGAGACAGGGAGTGGCGGTCAGTCTCGGATAAAAACATGTCTCAGACAAGATCTTGGCGACGATAGGATAATAATGAGAACAATTCCTGGATGAAAACAATGCTAAATTGAAACATTAAGTGAAGTACCACAGGAATCGGCAGCGTTAAATGTGTTCAATAACTGTAATGGAAGGAACCAAGAAAAAAAGATTATTTATTTTAGAGGAAAACCGAATCTCGGCTGAAAATTCACGGCTTTTCAGATGGGGGGGCGGATATCGGAAACAGTCACAACAGTCACACCTGCATTTTATCGAGCAACAGTAACATTAGACGCCACAAAATATGTGGCGGTCTGTTGTGGAGTGAGACACAACATTTTCCCGTTTTGGTTTTTCTTTGTGCATGGTTCTTTCGCTTTCTTCATTCATTATACGGATGATATCAGGGAACTATACAACGACAGTGGGAAAAAGGTACTGTTTGATAAACCGCGCGTAACATTGACATCCCGCTTCATAATTTCATAATTTAATTTGGCGGGCCTTAACGCGACGATTGTGAAATAAAAAACTCATCTGTCAAACATGTTGGCTTCCATATATTTCCATTGGGACAAAGCCTCCTTCCTTAAACACAGAAACAAGAAAACAGGATCGGCTTGCATGATAAATAAATCATAAATTGCCCATCCGACAGTGTTGTTTATAGTACGTATACTGGTCGATTTTGAAGATGAGTGTCGGTCTTCTTTCCTTGGGAGGAAATAAAGTCTATTATCAGTGTGCAGCCGACACTGACACTTGCTTGCTTACATCGTCAACAGTACATCCGAGTATTTGCCGGCTCCAGCGCTTAACCCTCTCGAGTCGGCTAATACTGTAGAAACCATTGGTTTACTAACTTACTATTATTATTTGGGTTTCTATTAATTTATGTGTGCTTGTTTTGTGTTATGTACCTACTGAGAATTTCTTGCTAAAGATAAATTTAATAAAGTTCTCTTCATATTTTTATCGGTTGTTTGATGCGTCAAAGTATTTGTCAGAGTGAGACCATCCTTTCCTTTGCCTGATCGGCCAACGACGTTTTTCTTTCCAAGTTGATGTGGGAAGTGATGGAATGTGATGTTTGATGGACGAGTGGCGGTCAGTAAGCGATGCTGCCGATGCAGCGCAGAAAGTGCCGAGATGACCTCGTGACAGATAATGAACAGTTCTGACAGGGAAAAAACAGGGGTTGGGTGATAGTGAGAACAGTTCTCGGATAAAAACATTTTCAGACAAGATCTCGGCGGCGACTGGATAATAATGAGAACAGTTTCTGGATGCAAACAATAATTGCGGGTTAACGCTGAATGAAAATAAGATTTGAATAAGGTGGAAAAATAGGATTCTGTAGCCAACAAAATTTTTTCCTGCTGTGGTCGTTCTAAATTGGTTATTACGAAACTTACAACTTGCTTGCTCCATTGTAATAATTTAATTTGGCAAATATAGTGAAATGAACTATTTAAAAACAAGTGATCATTAAAGTTTCGAGTCGAACACGCACCGATGTAAAATTCAAATTTCTCGCCCTCGGGATATAAATCTGTGAGGGAAAAGCGGCCTTCCTTAAACTGAAAATGAAATAAGAAAACCTGAAAGCGAGCGTGTTTTTTGCCAGGTAATCTGACACCTACAGGATGATCACACAAATCTCCAATCTCAAAAGAAAAAAACCTCTTGCTTAACCAGCTTTGCAATGGTTTTAATTAATTGTGACCAGCAGATTGAAGTACTTGATCGAAATGTGAAATCTCTTCAGTTCTGATCTTGTCTCATCACAAACAATGCAAACGTTGATTAGATAAAACTGAGAACAGTTCTCAATAATGACCCATAATCTCTACCATTGATAAGAATGTACGTGACTTCACAATACATTTTCAATTGCTAAATTGCTCGCCACGGGTTTCGCTGGCGGTCTTGATGATTTCACTACGTCCCGCGTGCCGCATGGAAAGCGGCAAAACAGAAATCGAGAAAGACTTCCAAGAAATTGACATGACATGACGGGAAGAACCAAATAGGCAAAGCAACAGGGTCCAATCTGATCGTTCTCAGTCATCTTAATGGGACCGCCAACGTTTATAAGAACGATTATTTTCCCGCGATCTGGAGTACCACTCGCTAAGTGGCGTGACGGCACTTGGCTATTCAGCACGAAAAAAACAGAAATTCATGCTAAGAAATAACTCTGCAACAATTCAGAAAAAAATCTGAGCCCGTTGAGAAAAAATGCACGAAGCTTGGGGTCAAAACGGACAGAATACGTCTGGTTTATCTACTGATATTTGGCGGGAACAACATTGAAGAGCGCGAATGAGATTCGAACTAAAACCTGGGACTTTTAATGATGGCCAACTAAAAGTTACATAAAAAGCGTCTCACTGTAACATTCTCACCAATGCAAACGCCGCTGCAACATGGATCATGACTGGTAAGTCTTTGTGTGTATTTGTGTGGAAGTTTACAGCTAAAAATAAAGCTATTTCTGTATCCGTAAACCAGTCAATGAAATGTTTGCAACTGAAAATGGGCGTTATTTTAGCAGTAGCGTAGTATATATGTTCCTGTTTGTTAGCAATTTAATAGGGAACAATTATATGAACGTGGCATATAAATATCAGAAGTCCGAATCATTTGCTTTTTATGTGCGGCATTTAAGTGATGACAAGTAACTTTTCAACATTTTTCAATTATCAGCTATACATGACATACATTTACCAGACATCCGGTGGCTAGTTAAAATATACCTAATCCTATTGGTCAAGACTGAGAACTGTTTCTGGTTTGAGAATGACTGTAATTTTAAGCAATCTCATTGGTTCATGCTGAGAGCAGATCTCGCAGCCACAAAAAGGCCTCTCTTTCCAGTTTAAAAGTGCATTTCCAAATTGAGATTGCACTCTGTTCATAACAAGATCTGACTTTAAAAGGAATACATTTGCATTTGAAAAGAGCATTAGTATAGTAATTTAATTAAATCTTCTAGATAGATAGATAGATAGTTTATTAAAATTTACATCGCAGCCACCAGGCTGAATTACGTAATTATTTACAAGTCAATAAAAAAGATCTATTCTCAGATCTATTCTCAGATGGATATTTCAGCAGTCCTAAATGCAAATGATGATGTCCTTAAAGACATGGGGCT
>Ga0126336_10000783_pt1 | contig 14555 bp, 14 predicted proteins | sample SidCmetagenome_FD_92530 | JGI IMG/M metagenome (GOLD analysis project Ga0126336, IMG submission 92530) | Coral microbial communities from El Islote,Puerto Morelos, Mexico - Siderastrea C C metagenome | ecosystem: Host-associated > Invertebrates > Cnidaria > Coral | place: El Islote,Puerto...
CATCGGTTTTGATGGTCTCAGAAACAGAAATAGATCGAAATGGAAGGTCGAAAGCTGCAACTTAATGCCATTTCCCAGGTCAAGTGGCTGTTGACACCGCGAGCGTTATTTTCGCACAAACATTACAGCTCGGGTTCTTGACATTATACACGCCAGGGGTGTACACAGATTCAGAAATCAAAGAAAAATGTGGTGTTCAAACTCTGTACTGTCGCAAAAAATGCTAACAGCAAATAAACAATAACCAACAACGAATTCATTTCCCACAGTCGAGTCACCACGAACAAAAACACATCTTCTCGAGTAGTTTGCTTCCTTGCATTCGCGCATGCTTGTTAAGAGGTTTTCGAATGATTGACAGATTTCTTTACTGGGGCAATCATCTAGAGGCCAAAAGCGGCAAGATCGAAGGTAGCTGCCAGCCCCCCCTGGAGCTGGCCTATCAATGTTTTGATAGCCAGCTCCCAACTCAAGTGTGGCATGCACCTCGTGCAATAAAGCTGAAAATGATTGATTGGAATTATTAATTGAATTATTGAATGTTAATGAATGATTGATGCCAATGGATTGTGGATGACCACGATGGATGCGAGGATCTTGTGGCAGAGGATAGACTGTGTTGTGAGCTGGATTTGGCTGCCGGTTTAATACAGGCTTCTGTCTGGCTGCCATGCCAGTCTGCACACGGGCATACTGCACCGTATTTTGAAATGGTTTGTTAGCCTGTGCAGTGAGAATATACAATATTGCTTGCATAAGGTTGGTTGCATAACATTTTGTTTTATATAAACTAAATTAATTGGCTTAATTAAACTAACATGTCAGTATGAATAGCAAAATTATATTTACAAAAAACCCACATTAGCCCCATACCTAAGATTATTGCATAATCTGGAAACAAATTCGCCGTGAGGGTGATTAGCTAATGTGTCCTCAAGTCTTTCTACATTAATAGGGGTGGGAAGGGGCCAAACATGGTTCTCACTTTCGGGAAGAGGAGCTCGACTTTGAGCTTCCACGGTCACTATCTCTTTTCCTTTCCCCTTCCTGCTCTGGTTGCCGCATGGGGTGGGCAAGGCAATCATACCCGGGGTGGGACCCATTACATCTGTTACATGCATGCCTGAAATGGCAGGGGTCTCTAGAACATTTGCCATTTCTGCTGTAAAAGTTGCATGTGCCTCTGTTTGCGCCCCCTGTTGTAGAGACAGTATGCCGGTGTCCATTGAAAAAAAGCGGATACTCTTCTTTGAGTACCGCTGGTGACACGGTAAAAATGGTTAACCATAGCTGGGTGTCAGTGACTGACCAATCAATGGACTTGTTTACACTAGCCTTCTGACGAAATTTAAAATCATAAATGGCCAAGCCTAACCCTTTGTGAACATGGGCTGCATATCTAACTACGCTAACATACTGCAACAATTCTTGCGATCGTGCTGGGTACTTCTGGGTGAGCACACTCATATATAGCACGTAAATGCAGTGGTCCACTGCTCAATATCTGTGATTGAAGTAGAGGCCATTGGTTTCGTTTTCTTTGGTACTTTAACCACCAAGTTTTCTAAGGATAAGACAAGGTTATCCTCGTCGTCGTACAGTGCCAGATTTTTAGGTAGTAACTTTGGTAAGTCAAGAAAGTCACCACTTTGTATCTCCTTGATATACTGTGCCGGGATGTCCTGAAAAGGTGAGGCGAAGCCACCTGCCGAAGTGCTGGTGGTACTCGCTGTGCAAAGTACGAGTGAGGCGGGCCGTGGGGCAAGGAAGCCAGCACTAGACAAGGCTTGAAAAGCAGTTACGGTGAACGATTGATTGTTGAAATGTGTCCTTGATTAGTTGTTGTATCGTCCGCATCTGCTCGTCGGTGAAATCTTGCCTCTAGGCAGCTGTTTCGTTGTTGTTTTGAGGACCAGGTTGGTGGATGTTTTCACCACTTGATGGAGTGTTTAGGTCCTGGAGCCAGCGTTCAAGGGTTTTTTCGAACCCCTGTTGACAGTATTCTGTGTTGTAAGCGTAGGTATCGAAGGTCAGCAATAGACAGAGCCCCGAATAGGGTTGGATCGATGTTTGGCTGTGAGCTTTGGCGGCAAGTCGAGCTGCTAGGACGAGTTCGTGGCGGCATTGTTTGCGTAGTCCGAAGCTTGTCAGAATCGCCACACAGAATGGAAAGAACTGTAGCAGAGGTAATCCAAGGTAGAAATTGGACGGGCGAGAGATTTCGTAACGAAAATCCTTGAAAAACAGTGTCCAAAAGCAATTCTGTTGAACAAAGTGACATAAAGTTTGCTGGCTAGCAGCGAAGGAATGAATGAACACAAGACTTGTGTTCAATGCCCAGAAATAGATTGACAGTGAAACACACGAATTCTGATTGGCTCAGCCTACGCGTTACGCTACTTACGCATGTGATCGCCAAGAACTTTGAACCATGAAACCCTACCCTCTATCTTACTGCATGTCACACAACCCCAACATGATCACTCATGGTTGTCCCATTAACTACAATTTATGTTAACATAAATTGGTCTCTCGTGGGCTCTCCTTAGTCATCCATTGACTCCTTTGTGGGAACTGTGTAGCTGTTTCATGGTCTAATAGTGAAGGGCTTTTGGGATGACAAGGATCTCCCCTGAAGATCAGTCAATCATACACGGACAACTCATCTTGGTAACTGTAGTAGGGGTTCAGCACGGCAGGGAGGCTCTTCTTTTCTGCTGGCCATCCAGTAAGAATTGCTCCCTTGAAGAATTGTAAGACTTCATCTTGACTGGTGTGGTTGACGATTTAATCATGTGTCTCTTCAGACACCGGTTAGATTTTCAGCATGTTAACCATCTCGAAATCTCCGTGAGTGTTCTTAGGGTAGGTACGCTTGGCTCAGTGTGTCAGCCAGGTACATTCCAGATCCTGGCTTGTAGATGATGTTGGTGTCGAACTTTTAAATCTTGAGAAACATTCCCTGGGGTGCACATCGTAGCGGCTTCTTTGTGATGGATTCTAATGGTTTGTGATCAATTTTGATCGTGACAGGACTGCCGTATGCCTATTGCTCGAACTTGTCTAGTGTGAATACCACAGCAAGCAGCTCTTTCTCAATTTGCGCATATCTCGATTCTTTGATGTTGTCTGACGAGATTTTGAGACCAAAGGGTAGTCTTCTCCAGTTATACGTCCAAACAGAGTGTCGAACATAATAAGTTTGGTTGACTCTTTGTCAAGTACCACATGCCAGTAGCCGTTGTGAGCATCTACTTTTGTGAAGACTCTTAGCCTTTCGAGTCTGTGGGTGCACCAACTGGTTTTATCACTCCTAAACTTGTGAGCTTTTCTAATTCTTGTTTCAGTCGTGGCTTTAATGCTAAGGGCACTCGTCTGGAAGGCAATGTGGTTGGTGATATACTTGGATCTACTTCTAGTCGCTTTGTTCCTGGAAGGGTCCCGAGATCTCCTTCAAAGACGTCTTGGTGCTCTTTCATCAGCCGGTCAGCGGTCTTTGTCTTTCTTGTTTCACTGCTTTGCGGCATTTGGATGTTGGCTACTTGTACAAAATTTTCTGGGTCTATTTCTGGGAGTCCCATGCTTTGGCTGGCTTTTGCTCCTAGAAAAGTGGGTTAACTCTTCCTTAACGACCACAAACTCAACATGGTACTTCTTGTTTTTTTGGATTTCGGATCGTCACGTATAACATCTTCAGGCTTCAATTCCAATTTATTCCACATTTGTAGTACCTTCTTGGTCGGCTTAATTTTCTTCGCTTCCTACATACTTTGCAGACAGGACATTAACAGTCGCTCTGCAGTCCACATGAAAGAGAATTGGTTGCCCTTTAAGTATCATTTCGGTATAAATTTCTTTTGCATCTCCACAATGTTCAACTGCACTGATAGAATTGGGTTTAGCGAATCTCATGCAATCGATGTAACCCAATTCACGTGAGTTTTCTTCGTATTCTCTTACGGCATGCATCTTGCTTCTTCGCGTAGACTTGCAACACTTGGTGAAGTGGTTTTCTCTTCCACAGGAAGTACATTTTACTCCCCATGCGGACGGTTTTTGTCGTACACGTTTGTTGTTATCCTTGACCCAATGTACTTTATCTGGGTGTTTGAGGCTTCGCTTGACTTGCAGATGTTGATGCAACGTTGGAGCATTAGTTGTGGTTGTTGTAATAATCGCTTGTGTGTTCCAGAATCTTTGATCCCTAGCACGATTCTGTCTCGAATCAGGGAGTCATTAAGGCAATTGCAGAAGTTGCACTATTGGGCTAGAATTCTCAGCTGTGCGATGTACTGGTCTATGGATTCGCCTTCTTGTTGTTCCCGCTTGTTGAATAGGTAGCACTCGAATCTGGCCTATCTGTCAAATGCTGCAATTATTAAGATAAGAACAGCTGGAGTCCCTGTTCTAAGATAAGACGTGTCTTATTTAAGTCGTGTCTAAAGTAAGACATGAATGCTTATTTTGTACTATTTATACAATCAGTTCGCGTCCTGTTTTCTCCCGTATAAATGGCCCTATTGTATCTCAATGGAAGCTGTATTTCACCTTCACAGCCGTGGTCTACTATCCAAGGGGTGCCCACAGTGTGGGAAAAACCGGAAGTCCCCAGATGGGCATGTGTGCCCACAGCATGGACACCGGAAGGGTCTTCTTTCACTACCATGGCTTGCTGATGAGCTAAGTGTGATAGAGAGTGGATGAGCCACACTACTGTTAAAAGGAAGATCTTCAACTTTGCCAGCAAAGATTACAACTTAAAGGATTAGATGATTCGATTAAAAAATTAACTGTGTCAAAAAAAAGATAATGAAGAAAATACATCATTAATCGCAGAGGCATTTACTCGGGGAAAGATGGCCATCAGTCTTCTTAGTTTTTATTCATCTTCTTATTTTCCTCTTTTCGTTCTACTCACTGTAGTCCTGGAAGAATTGGAGCTCTCTGCCAGTGATTTTTCCTGGTCTGCAGTAAGTACGTCCACGACCGAGGTGGTGTTTTGCCCACACTCCCTGTACAACTCCTGCAAGGTTGTATAGGGAATGTCGGGAAACAAATCTTCAAGTAGAGAGACTGACATTAATTCTGATGGAATCCTCTGGCACTGACTTGTAGGTCAGGACTGTTTTGCTTTTTTTGTGGAGCTGGTGCCTTCAAGTTGAGAAAGAACATTATTACATGAATGTCAATAAGGACCACGGGTTGACTACCACAGTACTGAAGAAGAGCCTATCTTGAAAAGATGACCAGCAACTTTTAAGTTTGTAAAGGACTAAAATGACACCAGCCATACTTTTTTCTGTAGACAGCTACCTTATTTAAAGCTAACTGAATAGTCTTGTAGTGTAGAGTGCTTTTATGAGCATCACTTACACTCTGTTCCGAGTATGCCTTTAATGCTCGAGCATGATTTGTCAGAAATGGCAGCTTCTTCTCTGTCTATGACAGATTGGCAAAATAGTTGTTCACAAATCGGTTCATTTCCTCCGTTTTGGCCTTGTCACGTGAGCGTTTGGTCTTTGCTGCAAACATTAAAAAATATCCCCCACTGGGAAATGCAATTTGTTCCAAATGTTTAAAATTGGCTACTAAGTACGAACTAGAAAGGGTCATATTATAGATGATCATGTTTGCAAACAAAGTGTGCTGTTTTTATACCTCAAACTATTCATGTGACATTGTATGAACTCATGACACCAAAAAACAAACAACGAATCCTGCAGTGCAACATGGACAAAGAGAAAGTGGGATATCAAAACACGATGTACTTTAAAAGGAAACTTGATTGAAAATTTACTCACGGCAACATTGCACCACATCATTTATTGTTTGTTTTGTCAATGTTTAAAATATCTGGCAATGAACACCCACATTTTATGCGCATACATTTTTCACCAAAACGTTAAAATATTGGCAACACAGGGACGCATTTGCTTTAAAACAGTTAGAAACAACTGACAATTTTGTATTCGACTGCAAGCAAAACAAAGTTGAAACAAACATTTTACTTAACTGCCTATCTTTTAAAATTATAAACATTTGAAAAGTGTTACTTTCCTTCTCACTAAATAAATACTTTTTTGAAAGGTATTGCGTAGTGAAAGAGAAATGAGAATGAAGTACTTTTACATTCAATGGTTTACCATTACTTACCAGCTCTGGTAGCTGCAGCCGAGGTAACACTGCTGTCTGCAGCCGAATTTGCATCAGCAATAACACTGGCTGCCTTAACATCTCCAAGACTGGTAACTCCCACTTCTGCTGGACCTGTTGTTGCACAAATGGATGTTGATGTTGCACTTGGGCGATTTAAGGTGCATCTATAAATCTTTCGCTGTCTAGTGCGAGTGCAAGGTTCACACAAGCACTCTTGCCAAGGGCAATTAAGACGGTTAGCATGGGACACCCTCGTCTATATTCCATGATTTTTGTAAAAATTACAAAAATGTGGACCTGCCATTTTCAGTTAAATGAAGCGCCCACACACACGCAAGAGAGAGAGAGAGAGAGAGAGAGAGAGAGAGAGAGAGAGAGTAAAAAACAATAAAAACAGCATTCACAGATTTCTCACTAGGCAACCCTCTACCTCCCTGTTCGTAACGATGGCTACCCAATTTTTTCGTGCCGAAATAATAACCTAGCTGCCGTTTGCCGGAACCTCTGCGTGGCCTCTGCAAACAGACTCTACATTCGAATTTCGAATCCAGCATCTCTTTTCTATCTTCTACATCTTCAACGTACCCACAAAAACGAGGTGCTGTTTTTTTTTACAGTATCGATATGGCTGCTTTAAAACGGGAGACAGTGAATCAGTTAATCAATCTTTAAAAAAGTTCGACCTAGGATTGAGGACAAACATAGAATTGATCACAAGTTGCGCCGGGCACAACTCTACCTTTTTTAAATAAGCAAAGGGAAAAAAGGTACCGTACGGTAACAACAACTTTCAAGTCACTTCCAAACGAAAAAAGTGAATCCGTTAAGGTGTTACCATACATCTGAACTGTGAAGCTGAATGGTTAGGTTGTAAACGATGAGTGGACAAAATTAACCCAAGATCGTACACGTGAAGAAATGGGGGAAAAACCTACTTACATGCTCCCAAATTTGGCTCCAAGAACAAAATGATTGCACCACAACGTCCTTTCTTCCGCAAGGGTTATTCCTTTGCCATTTTCACCAAAGTACAGGGCTAAAAGTTCTCAAATACTCAGTGTTCAATCGACAAGAAATATGGCAGTCGATTACAAGTTCTCTTTAAGCTCAGTCAATGTCTGACGTCATGTGCTGATGAGACACCACTTCTCATTGGCTACTTATTCAATGATGTCACAGCATCATATGAAACAATTTTTGCGTGGCTAGCTAGTCATGTTTTCATCTTTGTCTCACTCGTGATTGGTTTGTAAACGCAACAAAATTCATGAATTACTTAGCTTCGTGGTTGGCTAGAACTGTTTTTACTTGTGTTCGTGATTGGGTCTGTAATTCCTCTATAATTACTTTGGTTTTGGTTTTATGGCACTCAATTGAAAACTGCTCTAGTAATAATAATAACAACGATTTATTAAAAAATTCACTGGGTGGTTCCTCTTTGCTAAGCCTACATTACAAAGATAAAATGGTAAAATTAATTAATATATGGAGTTTATATAATAGAGACAATCTAATTACAAATTGGGAAAAGAATACGAAAACTAAGACAGCTGCTAAATAATGTTCAAGTCAGCCTTGGCATCAGAGAAATAATGGCTTCTGCATTTCCGTTTCAATTCGGCTTTGTCCGTGCATTGTTTAACGTCTCTAGGCAGATAATTTAGAAGTTTGGCAGCACGGTCTTGTAGAGTGCCAAACTCGCTTATGTTTTTTCCTAACTCAAATAACTTGGGGGAAAAAAGAGAAACATTCCAAACGAAGTTACTTTAGGAGGTAGGAGCTCCTTTGTTCAGCGGAGAAGAAGGCTATGTCCTCCATTTGTGGTTTCACATTTGTAGGTGATGCCTTTTTTCGAGAGATGATCTGTTGTTCAGAATTTTTTGGGGGAAATTCAGCTTTGAAGCGAATGGCTTTTTTGTCTTTCAGTCCAAGCGTGCTAAAGATTGGGGCACCAGCATCTCTGGTCATCAAATCCTTAATTCCTTCTTCGTTTAACAAGTCTTCATCTATAAACATATGGCAGTAGTACTTTAGACAAGAAAAAGTTATATATATAGATACTACTTAATTTTAAAGCCTTCATAGAGAAGCGGTTGTTCCAAATAGAAAGTATTTGAATCAACAGAGAGTAGTTAGCTTGTATCTTAGGCGGTTCATGCATTGCCCATAATGGTGCCAAAGTTTTGCTGTTCTGTTTACGGCTGAGTCAAACATATATCCAAACCTAACAAGTTTATCTAAGACTAACACACTGGAATATCAGACAGACGGAAAACTGAAGCGTCTGATATTCAAATCACTGAATAAGGGCATACACTAATGTGACTTGAGCTTTTCATCAAACATCAATTAAAGCTTACCGTCAAAAGCCTTTGTCATTTCATCTCCCACTATTTCTCGTAATTTTCACACTATCTCTGCATTATTTGCTTTTGAAAGACAAAATTCATCGTTACTTGTACTATCGCCAACGGCTCCATCAGAATTGGCCACTTGGGAAGAAGACTGTACAATAATTTTACAACTAAAAGAGATGAAAGGCTCTTGCTGCTGAGATCCTCACTCAACCTAATGTCTGCACGTACAGCCCGAATGGATCGTTTGCTGACCAAAAAGAATAAGGACTCTAGATTACATCATGCGTTGTGGCACTGGTGATTGGCCTAAGTGTATTTTCTGGTGTAGAATTTGTGCACCAGTGATCCTTTCATCGCGCCGTGCAGGTTGAAAATGGTAGATTGATCGTTTATTCCCTATGACCAGCATTATTAAATAAAGAGCACGTTCTACCTGGTCAAGAGATGAAATTCCAGGCTGTGAGTGTAAAGAAAAAACATATAGACACGTTCACTGCCCATGCTTCAGATGCAATGGAAGAGCAACTGACCGAAAAACAGGTAAGTTTGACACTGGTAAGAAACACATGAATTTGCGGTCGGAAATTGTTCTTACCAATCAGACGTTGACTCAAACGGAACTGTTCGGGGCCCTGATTCACCGCTGGTGGAACCTCTTGAAAGTAGTGAATTGGAGGATGCTGATAGCATCAACATTGAACAGGACCCTTGAAAAAGTTAGTAGTTAAGGCTGTACTGGATGCCCTTAGAATAAAGCATCAAGGTGGAGCTTCGGTAACAACGTTCGAAGGTGTTTTGGAGTATGGAAAGAAACTGTTATTGTCTTCTTTAAGCAAGGATGTCGAGATTTCGACTACCTCATGGCCAAAAAGTTGGAACGATGTACAGTTGCCGGGAGGGATGTGAAGATGTTAAATAGTACTTTGTTTGTTTCTGTTTCGAGGAAAAGGAAATCAGAAAAGAGGGGAAGACTACAAAGAAGAATGTCTACCATGGCACGTTCAGCATATGGATAGCAAACAAGACAAGTGTCCTTACTGTGCTAATTCAGGTTATACAAAATATTTGTACTTGGGTCTCAAGAATGAGGTAAAGAACTGGTTTAGAAATAAAACTGTGTGTAATAGAATGCTTGCACATTGGGCTGAGAGAGATCACTGGCTAGATAATTCTGAAGATTGCCTATTAAAGAGAGAGATAAGAACCTCTAAGATGCCATGGCGGGCAAATTGCACTTTGCACTGAATAATTACAGCCTGTGATGTCTTGTTGTGTATGTCAGCGGCTTAAAAGTAACTGGACCAGTAATCCACCAGGATCAAGAATGTCTGTCATCCCGTGACAAAGAGATCAGCTACAATTTTCTGCCAAGGGCATGATGGTCACCCATGCGGCTGGAGTTCCTTGTAGGCTTGTGCTGGTCTGTTTATTAAGAAGATGTATCTTGACACAAAGTCTCTGATTTCAGCGCTCATTTGGGGCCAGTACAATATTTTGTGGGCACGATGAATGCATCCTCCAATCCCAATGTGGCTGCCGTGGAGCTGGGCAAGCATGTCTCTCCAAAGCGATCCCGGTACTACAAGCTATTCCCGACGGAAAACCAAGCCACGCGACTCTAACAACTCACCACGTTCATCATAATAAGGGCAAACAGCAGGCAGACACTTCTTCTTGTCAGGCCAACCTTGCTTAATAATTCTGCTTAGTTCCTGGATATCAGCATCTGCAGCCGCCTGCTCACAGAACACAGCTCATTTAGGGGGATCGACTAGGATACGTTATTCATGGTCCACTCTCTCAAGTGATCAAATCCTACAAAACTCTGTCCAGGCACCCTGTGTTGTCTTCATGTATGCTCGACTCAGTGCATCTGCAGTGTACATAGTGGACCCTTCTTTATCTCGTACTGTGCATCTAAATTGTACTTCTGTAGGGCCAGACGCATGCATTGCAGGCACTTTGGTGACTTGTGTATCTCTTTCTTGAAGACAGGTACTGGTCAAATTTATCGCATGACCAAAAGATTGCCAGCCTTTCTTTTTCTATTTGCACGTAATCTGTTTTTGTGTCAGTGAAAGCATGAGAAGCATAGCAAATGGGCTGACCGTCCTGTAGAAGTACTGCTTCCAGGCCCGACTGGCTCGCATTACACTGCACGGTGACAGGCTGCATTCTGGATGATTTGGTGCATCAGGTGGCTTTCTGGTATTTTGTCTAACAGCACCAACTGAATCCTCTGTTACGTCGCTCATGAGCTTCAACTTTTGACTCATCTGTTTGGCAGCCTTGAAGATATGGATTGCTTTCTATAAGGTCAGGTTAGCCGTTCATGGACCTTCTCGTCTTGGATTCCAAGGACCAAATGATCACGTGAAATCTTTTCCGTACTTGTACCATCAAGTATACAGTTTTCTGCAATCATGTGCAACGCGGTCACAGAGGTGGCAATGCTTTCGCCAGTCTCTTGTTTATGATTTGTGAAACAGTATCTTTCATGTATAACTTGGGTTTGAGGTTTGCAGTACTCGACAAATTTAGCCAAAACATCCTTGATGCTGCCATTCTTTTCGCTCTCGCCTCAAGTGAACGTATTGGACGCCTTTACAGCGTCTCCTCTGATGACCAACAGTAATGTTGACACTCTAACAAGATCTGCTTGCTTGTTAATACCGGCAGCGATTTCAATCCTTTCCCAAACTTTCTTCTGTTATTTGTAGTTAGTAGTCAGGTTGTGATCAACCAGAAGTGGTTCTGGCGGCCGTAGATTAGCCGGAGCCACGATCAACGGTGCGGTGGCTTGGGCTTCTACGGTATCATGCATCTCTTTAGAAGGCTTCTGATCATGTGACTACTGTGACGTCACAGAATGTTTGTCACGCCAGTACACCACATACAGTTCCTTCAATAAATCGTCAAATCAGTCTGGAGGAACCTCAAGTGTAAAGGCTGCAGTATCAAGTAGAATTCCGAGGCAGATCATAGATGTAGAAGGTGGAGAGTCCTTCTCTGGTGAAGAATCTAATCCAAGGTAAGTAAATAACTGACCGAGTTGAGAGAAGGCTTGAGCAGCAATTGACAGATGTTCGGCAACATAGAAGTCATCGAAGTAAACATCTGCTTAGAATTTCTTGACCACGAGACTGTGGACATAAAAAGGAAAGTCAAGGAGGCCATCTACATCAGACATCGGCATCCTACCCTGAATTGCCGCTATTTTTAAGCACTTGATGTCACATGGCTAAATACATATGAATCACGTGATAACGTGGAGCCCAGTCATTGCTGATTAAGACTCTGATATGCATTTAAAAGCTCATTGCTATTAATTTAGACCTTGATGCAAGTATTATTTTAGAAATATTCATTCCAAGGTCAAGAATGAACATTCATAGCCTTATCTGCCAAGAAACCCTGTTGGTTGAATATGTGCACAACCTCTTGTGTGGTGCATTGACAAATCATAGCTGATTAGAGTAAACCAAATAGACAGTGAGCATTGAAGTGAAATTGTCCATCATAACAGAAACCGAGAAAATTATAATCCTTTGGATCGATTGGAAAGTCTTTCTTGAAAAATGAGACAATTGCGACCTTTCTCGAGGACTGAATTCGACAAGTTGATCACTGCTGGGTAAGTGCAACTTAAAGTAGTGGCCCTAAATACCGTCAATTACTGAGTGGCCACGAGGAAGCTAAGATCCATAACCACTGGCGATTTGAAGAACGTCAATTGGGTAAGATATGAAAAGGAGGATAAACGAAGTGGTCTGAGAAAGGGGGTTCCCAAAGGGACCTGCTATAGTGTCTCGATTCGGTTGCAATGAAGTCTCGTACATGAGAATCACACTGCAAGGCCGAAGGGTGATTAAATAATGCTGTGGCAGGAGGTGTAGGTGAAGCATAATTAATAGGCCAGCCAAAAGTAAGAAATTCGATAACAATATTAATTTGATTTTCTGGTAATAGCGTTCGCCGATTTGAGAGCACCAGTTGAGGTTGAGATAAGACTTTGAGCTCCAGCTCGAGCTTTTTCTTTTGGATCTTGACCAGTTGAAGCTACTGATCGAAAGAGAGGGAAGATGTTGGCGGAACATTTGATAGTGGCGTTGGCAACGGTACCTTGGTCTTAGGTTTTGGTAATGGCTGTATTGGGTACTGAAACAGAGCTGGAATGTTTAACTCATCCCGAATCAGTCCCATGTCGTCCTGAAATAGCTCGTTTGAAGGAAGATCATATACAAAATCTGGATCGATTACTAAAGATTACTAGTTAAGTTACTGTCATTAGTAAATGATATGTGAAGCTTTTTTTCAGGCCTTTTTAATTCTTATTTCTGAAAGCTCCTTAGGACGATACGTTTTTCGAGCCTCCATGAAGGGTCGCCCCTGTCTGCGGCATGGATGTAGGAGGTTTATTCTTTCCCTTTCCTAGTTCAGAAGCAATGTTGTGCAACAGGGCAACCCCATTTTCGCACACCTCACCCAGCCTGAGAAAGAGGGAAAATCACTGATTTGTCTGTAGTTTTTTTCTTTTCTTTTTTGTTAGGTGAAATTGTCCTCTCACGACAAATGTTGAACATGAAAAAAGGCAGGTTGGTTCCTTGCATGCAACAAACATTCCCAAGTTAAAGATAACAGTTAACTGATTGTGGTTATAATTCTTTGTGAGTTCTAAAGCCAAAATACCCAATTATTCTCAGAAATTGAACTGCGAGTTGTTTATTTCACAGAGGATCTACTAATACGAAACTACAGTTTAAAACTCTTTCAATACAAATTCTAAATGCTATTGTCTTTTACTAACACCAAACTATACCAGATAGGTTTTATTGAAGATGAAAAGTGCTCTTTCTAGCTAGTTTACAGGAAAAAGAAAAGTATAAAAAATCCAATCTACTTTTTACTTGGTTGTCGTCGTCTGGACGTTTCGTGGTTTTCAAGTAAAATCCACGTTTGGAGAAAGTGCCATTTCCCCAAGCTTGCTTTATCTAGAAATATCCAGTGTGGGTAAAAACAAATCCCAATCCTAGCACATCCAGGACTGTAAAAACAGGAAAATTGCAATCTCCAGAAAAGGATAAATGTAACGTCCAACTGTGGGAAATCATTTATCCAGAACAGGGTATTTCATTTTTCCAGGTTTATCAAATGAAAAATCCACTCAAGAATTAATATTGTCTTCGTGTTTGGGGAATGACATTTGCAGTCTTGGATTTTATGAGATTTCCCTGTCAGGAAAATGACATAACAAATCTGGGATTAATTAGGTCTCTGTGTTTGGAAAAAGTCGTAAACAGACGTGAATTTCTGAGATCTCCATTGTTGGAAAATGACATAACCAGTCTCGCACTTTTTAGATCTCCATGTTCGGAAATGATATAACCAGTCTGGATTTGAACAAAGTAATAACAGTAAAGGAAATTAAGAATCCAGTCAAAGTAACAATCATAATCATAATAAACCAGCCACATTCACAGTGCTACTTGTTTGCGTTCATACTTAGGCTACTGCATCATGGGTCCTATCACATTTTGCAGCATTGTTTGCTGCATTGTTGGGAAAATGTTTAGCTTATTATGTTTGTTATGGCATACACAACACGATCCTGAAAAACAGATCAGCTACTGAGTGACTGAGACATCATCCTGAGTAACTCTGTTATATCGCAATATTAGGGTGCAACTACGTAACTGCATCTATTAACTGCTAACTAACTCCCGAAGACGTTATTTCTAATGACGGCTATAATACAAACTGATAACAGATACGAAAAGTACATATAATATATAGATTTAGCCAAGCCTAAAAGCGGACCTCCACATCTCTCTTTCATGCTTGTTGGCCCGTAAAATACATTAAAGTGCCACTGAGACGAGAATTCGTAGGTCTATTTCGGCCAAATTCTGTCGCAGAATGTCGCGTTGTGTCTATATTTACCCAGAAAACTGAACAAGAAACCGTCCATCCTAATATTTTTAAGCTCCAAAGTTGCGTAAAATGTGTCCGCCATTACTGAAAACGTGTTCCTGGGTGATTGCG
>Ga0126336_10000784_pt1 | contig 14552 bp, 9 predicted proteins | sample SidCmetagenome_FD_92530 | JGI IMG/M metagenome (GOLD analysis project Ga0126336, IMG submission 92530) | Coral microbial communities from El Islote,Puerto Morelos, Mexico - Siderastrea C C metagenome | ecosystem: Host-associated > Invertebrates > Cnidaria > Coral | place: El Islote,Puerto...
ATTATTATTATTATTATTATTATTGTTATTATTATTATTATTATTATTATTATTATTTAAGGAAATGACTAAGCTATTATTTACCATTCACGTGGACACATTCCGTACAGTTGTCCAGGAATCATTCATCAATTCTAGATTGTTCTAGAAGCCCGGCCTACACGGTGATGTCGCAGCTCTTACAAGGTCTTTTCTGATTTGCTGAGAAAACAATACACCAAACAACAAAACAATGGACCCTAGCCCTGAAAACAATAGAGCTGCGTGATACCAAGGTCCAATGAAATTAGAGGTTGTCAAGAGCTGCGAGGTATCTGGTAGCCTCCCACGCAGTCGTTTTTAGGGGAAGACTGCAGCCAGAAAGCCCACCCAACACTAAGCGTGACAGCGCAAGAGATTTGCTTTGTCATGATTGGCGCGCATTGCATGCTGGGTTAAGGTTAGCTGTTATATAAAGCAAGAGAGTGGTGTGCGGAGAATAACTTCAGAAAAGTATAAAAAATTGAACAAGAATTGCAAGTTTTGTCTCACAGATTTTCATCAGAAGATATAAAATGGCGGTAGCTCGTGGGGTGATGCGAGTCGAATCGTCCCGACAGATGAGAGAAGGCGGTGGTTTTCTCGTTCGAAGGCCGATCGGAGACCGGATTAACCAGTGTGATCCTTTCTTGATGCTAGATCATTTAGGTCCTGTAATTTACGGCCCTGGAGAAGCTGTAGGAGCGCCGGATCACCCTCACCGAGGATTTGAAACTGTCACCTATCTTATAGACGGTACTAAAATTCATGATATCAGCTTTTTAAGCTTTTTCACAGGCAAATTATAGCGTTACCCCAGCGTATAATTTAATTAAGCTTGCATGTAGCCATGCACCCCAAAATTTACCAGAATCGGACTTTTTACGTAAAACTTGAAGTGAAACCGCTCCTGAATCATTTCTGTTTTAACAACTTCAAAACAAAAACTTCTTGATACAGCGAATATGATATTTACATATGTAGATGCACCGGTAGCTTTGTTTATAGTAACGTAAAAGTAGGTCCGTAATGCGTACGTACGGGTATGTCTTTTTGGCCTTTGAAGTTGACTACATTGATCCTATTGAAAAAGTGACAACAGTGTGCCTAGTTTTAGAAATTAATGCAATTAAAAGTCAAGTCTTTTTTCCCAAGTCCTGGAAAGGCATACGTGGACAGTACTGAAAAACAAAAACAACCCAAAAACTGGTAGCGCAGATATATAGGCAAATGTTTCTTTATTTATAGGAGAGATAAAGCACCAGGACAGTGCTGGAAACAGTGGTGTTTTGAAAGATGGTTGGGTCCAGTGGATGACAGCAGGGTCAGGAGTTGTTCACAGTGAAATGCCTTCAGATGAATTTCTTAAAAGAGGGGGGAAATCTGAGGGATTTCAACTCTGGGTGAACTTGCCAAAAAAAGACAAGATGATTAAACCACGATATCAAGATACTGATGCTAAAAAAATTCCTGTGGTTACTAGCCCAGGTATGGGTTGATTTTCATGTCTTGTATTTTTTAAGTATGTTGCACAGTAAATTTAAGTATCAGTGGCCTGCTGACCACACCCATCAAAGATGGGGCTTAAAGTTTCTTCAGTATGAGTGAAGTTGAAGTATTCTGTTGGGTCAATTAATTAGAGGTGAGAGAACATGTGGAACAAAGTTTCTCTTCTAAGGAAAGATTATCTGATGTAGAGGTCAGGACTCAAACCACTAAAGAGTAGGGGGTAAGGCAGATAAGAGAGTACTTGCCTAACACTGATGTAACCTGGGTAACAAATTAGTGCAGTCAAAACTGTAGAAAGGCAACTCAGGTTTTGTAAGTTTTCTCAAAGGTATCTTAAGGTTATTTGTTCTTTTGGTAGATGGGAAGACAAAGGTCAAGGTCATTGCAGGAAAGAGCCTAGGGGCCAAAGCAGTGATAGACACACGGACACCAATCATGTTCTTGGACATTCACGTGCAGGCTGGTGGAACATTTGTCCAGGAAATTCCTGAAGAATACAATGGGTTTGTTTATGTATGGAGGGGTGCTGGTTCATTCACCGAGGACAGACATTCTGTTGAGATGGGGAAGGTAAGGAATAATTAAACAAAAACCACTCCTTTAAAACAATTAGTGTGACATAGCATTTCTTACAAAGACTATGATATTCATAAAAGGACTTAAACACAATTCTAAAGCCTCATGCACACGAGTAAATTTTCTATGACAAATTTTTTTATGACACATGATTTGACCATGTGTTTGAGTGAACAAATGTTCTTTGACAAATGTCCTTGTTTGTGTGCTGCCAATGGCTTTTGGACAGCGGAACAGCAAGCATGTAAGGAGGGAAAGCTGGAAAGCTGCACAAAGTAATTCAATAACTATGTCCAAATGAAAAGGCTCCTTTTTTTAAAGTAAAGGTGAGTTAAATTATGTCATGTGGCTCTGTAGCAGTACTTTTATTGTGATATGCAGCTAAATACATGGAGCAGGAAAAGCTAGTGAGTTAGCATAGGCCATAGAAAATGGTGGTTCATGGTGTTCAAATGCTAAATCACTCAACTAGGCCGATAAAAGCTCCAAAAAAACGTGCATGTGAAGGATCTGGGAACCAATTTTCCACTTATGTTCAACAAATTTCTTTGACGATCCATCTACACGAGCAAATTTCACACTTGATAAATGTTCTCTGACAAATAAAAACTGTACTGTGCCAGATTTTATTTGTCGTATGAAAATTTGACAAATTTTTTCGTCGACATGAGCAGATAACATCTGCCATAGAAAACTTGTCAAAGAAACTTTGCTCATGTGCATGGGTAACCTGCAACAGCAAGTTATCTGAAAGGGGTTGTTTTAAACCCCCATCTACCTCACCACCACAACCAACCCAAGCCTATGCTTAGCCATACCCTCCCTCTGCCATTTTCACCTCAGCAGGGGAAGGTACGGCTAAGCGTAGGCTACCACACCTGTCCTTGAAAAGCTCTCAATGCATGAAACTTACTTTACAAAGTACATTTTTGCTTTTCAAATTTTCTGGTGGAGAATGATATTCCATTTACAAGTGGTTACATTCCTACTTTTGCTCCTCTCCACCTTTCACCAAGTCCTGGATTCACTCCTGCTTTCTCACTAGAAACCTGGACTGGACTTGTGGATTCGAAATGGAGGTGACAAAAGTATTTAGTGGAACCTCGACTTAACGAAGTGCCAAGAGACTGGAGAAATTGGTTTGCTATGTTGAGGGTTCATTATATTGAGGTTCTTTTCCATATATTACGCTAATTGGGGTTAAAAATATTTTTCATTACACCGAGGACCTCGTTATATAGAGGTTCGTTAAATCAAGGTTGCACTGTACTCTACTTGTGGTAGAACAACTGAATAAAATGTTCATGTCAAAGAAAAATGAATTTTGCAATTTCTCCTGCAGTTCATGTTAAATGCTTCAAGCTAACCAGATATTGATGTTTTATAATGTCTATACCTCTTTATTAGGTTGCCTTGCTGGGTAAAGGAAACACTTTTCAAATCAATGGCAGCCCCAGTGAAGACATTCATGTTTTGCTGATAGCCGGAGTACCACTGAATGAACCCATCGCTCGACATGGACCATTTGTTATGAACACTTGGGAGGAAATTGAACAGGCATTTAGTGACTTCCAATCTGGAAAGCTTGGTTCCATTGAAGGATCTGAAGAGCGCTATGCCAAGACACGTAAAGCAGTCAATAAACAGAAAGAAACAGGGACATGGAACAATAAGTAGATTTAATTATGATTTAATTATGTGTACAGAATATGACGCAATGGTGAACTGCTAAAACATAAACTGCCCAGAATACAGTTTGTGTATATCTGTGTAAATTTTTGAGAAAAATTTATTTAACCATTGTATGAAATATTTACCAGTTTTTGAAGACTAGTTATCAAAATTAAGCATCTTTTGGGTTGTATTTTAATTTTCTCTAAGCTTTATAGACAACTTCTTTAAACCTAGAAGAACCTAGAACCTAGAACCTACAACTTAGAACCTACAACCTAGAACCTACAACTTCTTTAAATAATATTTGCTTTCTGATGACAGCCGTAGTCATTCACCATCTTCTCACAGTTTTTCCAGAGCCTTTTGTTTCCTCCAGAGTGGGCTAGGCATGAGAGATGTATTAGACTACGAGCAGTCTCTCTTTCTGCTCAGCGATAGTTGAGGGAAACTAACAAGTGAGCGAGCGTGAAAATCGCCCGCAGGGTTAAAATGTGACATGCGTGTCAAGCTGCTAGTGTAGTGTGTCACGTTTCAATGCTGCGGGCGATGTTCACGCTCGCTCACTTGTTCGTTTTCCTCGACCATCCTTGAGCAGAAAGAGAGACTGCTTGTAGTCTAGAGATATATTTTGCGTTATGTCAAGAATAACCTTTTTTTGCAGCTTTGTGAATATGACACAAGACTTACCGATGGTTTCTTTTTTCACTGCAGTAAATCACTGCAGGGGATGTTTAATGTTTAGAGGTTCGGAAGATTGGGGTCAAACTGTCATTAAATCCTGTACTATGACTGGTAAATTTTGATCCACTTTGTTGGTTTCACAGTTCACTGGTTTTTCAGTTTAATGGGAGGATCTTGGTCATCTTTTGTAATATTGACAACATAAATGGAGGATATTAAATGTCAGCGTGAAAATAAAATTCACATCTTCAAGCCACCGTGTAATTTTCTTTTTATTATATGGACAAGAGTAGTTTTGCACAAACAACAGTGTAAGAGCGGGAAATGACGTCATCGATATCCTCACAAGTGAGGATATGGAAAATACCCCACTCGAGTTCCGGATGTAGTTTCGTATGAACTTTATGAGTGGTCTATTTTCTACTAAAACACTCTTGTCTATATAATAATATGCAATATTTTTGTAAACTGGGTTAAGGATTTCCGAGTTTATTCAAATCCTGGTTCCTATATGCGACATAACAACAAACAGAAAAGATTTGAGTTTTACCTTCATGTGGTTTAAGTTGTCTGTCATTATTTTCTTTTCATGCAAATTTATTTTGCCTGTTTAACATCACCCACATAAACTTATTTTTGGATTTGCGAGATCATGTCATTAAGTTGTTAATGTTAACCAGACTTAATTACAATATACACTGAAAAGCACACGAACACTACAATGACTTTTACTTTCATAAAGGATCACCCAAGGCATAGTAAGCATTTTCTAAAATGGCTGCACCTTTTAAAGACACAAGAACTCTGAACTTCAAAAACTAGCTAGCAATTCCTGTCAATCATAATAACACTGCACGGATGTGACATTTTCAATAAGTTGAAGGAGTATTCCTGTTTGCCGATATTGTCTATGGAGGTAATTGACAGAATTGTAAGACACTGCCATTGGTTGAGGTTCACATTCAAGTTGTTGGCATAAATGTACTTAATTACAGTGAAACAACTTCAACCATAGCTGAATGTGGCTGAATTTGCCACAACAGACTCTATTGGAAAGTCCAACCTAGCAATTCCCAGCCCCATTCAACATCTATTATAAATAAATGTTTATTTCCAGCCACTTTGCTTTGGGTTTGTCATGTCTGTTCCCAAGGCCTTAGAATACATTAATTTAATATCGAATTTAGTTGGCTTAAGTGAGCAAAGAAAGTCAAGATGTTTGACTGGATGAAAAACCTTGAGTGCCCCAGGTAGTCATTGCACTATAATATAGCAACAGGTTTAATACATTCAAAACACCTGAGGCAGCCCTTCCTGACAATCAGTGATAAACTTCATTATTACAAATTTCAGTTCAAATTTCATTTCAGTAATTCCTCACTTCAAACCAACAAACTTCAAAATTCAAATGGAAACTCAATCTGACACTTTAATTTTCATTGGATTGATTAATGCCTAGCTTTGGCATCAGGCATGTGGGAATTTGACAGGTTTCTTAACTTCCCCAATTTACCTCCCAACAATCACCTGCTTTCTCATTTTTGAGTACTTATTTTTGCTGCCAGCATTGTCAATTATATCGGAATATAAAAACATGAAGCAGGTGTTTTAGCACTCTTATAGGGTTGAAAGAAGCTGGTTGCAAATAGAAATCAGTATTAGACATTGCAGTTGCCAGCTTATCCAAATCAGGAAACATGTCAAATTACATCAGAGCCAAACTTTGAGTATCAGATTGAGTCTCACTTTTGAAATTTGAGGGTTCATCTGGTGACCACATTAATGAAATGAATACTGACATTGATTTTGTAATTAACAAACTTCACTTTTCGCTCTTTGAAAGAAATGCCTCACTTGTTAACACAAAATCAATCCAGAACCTACGAAATGGTTTGCATGGTGCTCACTGTAGTTTGATAAATTGAGAACATAATGAGTTTCTGCCTTTCGTTGTGTCCTTGACACATCCTCTGCCACAAAAACAAACTTGTCTTCCCCATTCGGTACATAATTGAACAGCCTGTTCATCTTACAAAGCAAGCTTATAATGTCACTTACAAAAATACTTTTCTATATCTGCAGTTAATATCTGTAGTGTATGATACAAGTTGATTAAAACATGAATTTGTTGAAAATGTCTCCCAACACTAAACATTGATGTGTCTTACAATAAACATTTGCTTTTCTTTAATAATATTTAATTCCTCACAATTAAGCAACATTTAAACATCAAAATTGACAAAATCTATATTGTGTGGATAAAGGTGTAAGTCTGTTCCTTGTGTTCTGACATTTTTGCAGCATTAAAGCAAATGATACAGATACAGCCAGGTAAAGATCTTAAGCCATGCTTACTTTAAGTTTTCTTGAGAAAAGTGCAATGGAATTGAAGCTCACAGGCAACTAAGCTTTTTGCAAAATCACTGTACTGCTGTATACAGTCAGAAAAAATACCCTCTAGCTCTACAGTGTAATGTCAGTGTCTCTCTTATTAATAAACCACAAATTATATAATGAATATACTTTAATTAATTAAATAATTACTAAAAATTGGTTTTTAGATTTCAGTTGTTATCTGCTGTGGCTTCAACACACTACCATGAACAAAATTGATAAGGAACCTTTTTAGTTCTTTACATGATATGTAACAGTAACCTGTCCTAAACCCATAACATAACTTGAGGAATAATTATCATTCAACATTATTTTACGGTGTGATGACCACAACATTTATAGAGTGACACATTGCACAAAACTGCCATTAATAGTTACATGTATATCAGTCTATACAGTACAAAATTACCTGTACTGGTTATTTTTCTGAAATTTGTAACAAATTACCAAAAAAGTATGCCACCTTTCTGTACACTGCTTTTTATGTATGCTTCTGTAAAAAAGTGATACAAAACCCATGAAATAATTTTGACACAAGTTGATATCATTATTTCATATGGACGGGGTGTACCTGTACAAAAATGATGAAACTCGTAACAATCTGCAGTCTACAAAAATCCATACAAAATATTCAATCATCTTCACCATCAGACCATTCTGAACCAGTTTCACTTTCATCTTCACTTGATGAGTACTCTACAGCAATACGACGAGCCAGGATGCTTGCTACATCTGCAAAACCATTTGATTCAGGCTCTTTCCGTGCCTCTTGCACTTGCACCTTTCGCAGCTCCATGCCTCGCCTGATTGCCGACAACAAGTCACTTCTAGCATCAACTTGTTCCTTAGGGGGTAGGGGTGTGTCACCACTTTGGACACTGATGCTTGACTCTGAGGTTGAGGTTGTTAGTGATGTTGATGACGGCGAGACTGTAGGCTGTGATCCGACAGAAGATTGTGATGCAGCTTGCTTGAGACCCTGCATCCCTCCCTGACCAGGCAAAGGAGGTGGTGGTGGAGGGGGAGGGGGAGCAGGTGCTGACTGGTGCGGCAGTGCAGGTAGCACAGGAACCCCATGCGATGAAACTGAATCACTGCGAGGAGGAGATGCAAATTTTTCCAGCGAAGGGACTGGAGGAGGTGGTGGTGCAACATTTGGTCGATTAACGTTTTGGCCAGTGTACCTTCTCGATTGCCTCCGCTGAGCTGGGGAACCTGATTTTCCTGATACAACTTCAGCTTCTATGACATGATTGGGGGGGCCGCCATCAGGGATGCCACCATTTAGTTGTTTAGAGTGTTCCGTGTGATGTACACTTACATTTCCACTCTCTTCAGTAACAGCTGTAGGTGATGTACTGATACCTGACGTTTTAAACTCCTCGCCTTGGGCGCAATACACTTTTTTCTTAACTGCTTTGACTGCCTTCTTTTCACCTGTTGCTGCTCTCATCCGGCCGGCTCTCTGAATACAAAACCATGTCAATTAACAAAGGATGTCCCATAAGGACCCTAAATCTTAGGGTCAAACCTTGAAGTCAACTTCATGTATGATTTATTTCTATATTTATTTATTTATCTATTTTTTTTTTCTATATCTACATATACATCATTTTTAAGGGTATTAATACTTTTGGGGGTAGTCAGTTCGTTCTTAAGAGACATTGTATTACAGTTTTACTGTTTGTGTGCATATAGTATAGCTTATTGTGCACGTACACATTTTAACGAGTTTTTGTAAGCTCCTCAGTGTCACATGGATAAATAAACTATTGTATTGTATTGTAAGTTCATGATTTTAAAATTTGAGTATGTGGAGGAAATCCTAAAGTACGAGTTTGTCTGACCACTCAAATAAAAAAGGTTGAGCAGTACTTTCCCAAGCTACTGTTTAGAGCAAATATATGTTGTTCAAAGTGATTCAGACAAAACCTTTTTAAAGTGTAATGACACAAACGAAAACACTGTTGAGCAATGCTTCCTGTGGTGTCATTTGTTTCAATTTATTCCTACAAGTGGAAGTTAATAATTTAATTCTCTTGTAATTTTTTTTCCAAACTGTGCTTTGGTGCTCTAACAATAGAAGGGTGTAAAAGAAAGCACCTTCTAGCTTCAGGTAAATGAGATGCAAGGTTGCACTCACCCTTTTCTTCTTTTTCTTTTCTGTTTCTTTTCTCATCTCTTCACACCAAAGCTCAAAGAAGTAAGTAGGATCAGTGTAAAACTTGAGGGCATCTTTATTATCATCCCTGTATGGATTCATATCCTGAAGCCGTGGTGGTTTATCACAGCCTCTATATCTCTCCTTCATTGCTGATGGTAGAGTGCTACTGGCAAGCACCTGTTGATCTGTTAGTATGGTGCATTTGAATGCTTTCCGCATGTTGATATCCTGTAAAGAAACTGAAAATTGAAAACAAAACTTTAATTGGGTTTCAAATCAGTTTGTAAGAAAATAATAGTAATACTAATGGTTTGGAAAATTTAACAGTACCAGTAATTCCATAAAACTGGGTCATAACTCATAGCCCACAAAGATGGGCAGTGTCAAGTTTGGATAGCACCAGGTCAAGTGGAACAATAGTTTTACATGTATTATCATTATGAAAACTGTAATTTAAAAACTTACCCAGTATTTCAATGGTTGAATTATGGGGCTAAGCATTTGAAGCAGTGATACTTCAAGAACATTCCCTTTATATATAAATGTATGGTGGTTGTCACAAAATTACAAAAGTTTCTAAACAAGATGGTAGCAAGTTTGTTTGGAAATCTTGAAAAAGGACAAACTTGAGGACTTTCATTAAAATTCTTTGCTGGAGCTCAAACAAAACAATTGTATGGTACCCAAATAAAAATGATCAGCATTTGCTTTCAATGTTTCAAAACAATATTTGCCTGCATTTGTAAAATCAGAAGATCAGATATTCAGGTAAGATTTGCACTGTATTATAAAGAATTTTTTAAGTAACAGTATGAGTTGTTCATGATATTTGATAGATCATACCAGCTCATAACAATTCAAAGCTCTCCAAAATATCACTTACAGCCCCTCATTTCGGGCAACTTTTAAATATCATTTAACATTTCTATACAAGTTATCACTGCATGCTTTCCAAATCAGTTACCTCTTCACACGAAGTTAAAAGTTCTTGATTGTTTTATAGATAAATTTTACAACTATTTTACAAGGAATTGCCATGAAAACACTGTTTTTTACATAACATTTTACCACTTTTCAAAATGATTGGATCTGCCACAAACTTGTCCAATACTTAAATACTGCCATAAGCTTAAACCACAAACAAGATATTTTAAAAGGATTTAGCGCGTATAACTCAGTCCTTCGTTGTATTAATTTGCGTTAGTATTTCACGACAGGGTTTGAAAACATTACACGCTTTTAAAAACTAAAGAGGACACTAGAAATATGAGGAACGTTAACACAGCTGTGGCCCAGTGGTTCACGCACTATTCCAAACAATCAAACCATTCGACAAACTGCATTTTCATGCAAATCAATATAATCACTTCGTCATAACAGCAGGCGAAAAATTATTATTTAAAAGACAATTAATTATAACAGTTATATCCCTTACAAAAAAGGGAAATTTTAGGGTTCAAGTGGACTAGAATTTATAAATGGGAATTTTTGACGCGAATATTTCTGTTCAGTTAAGTGAAAGCAAAAAGAAAACACACCTCAGGTTTTCTTGCGTTATTCATTGAAACCATAGCTGAAATGAGGTAAACTTAATCAACTTCTTGTATCAAGATCGATGTTTCAAATATTTGAACTTGAACGCCAAACAACAATGAAAATTTTCCACACTACATGGACAAGAACACATTTTTTCGTCTCGACTTCATCGGTACAAGAATTTCATAAATTTTTCTCAAGAATGCGTGTTTGTGACCTCCTATAAATGATCACTTACTTTCTTCCACATTCGAGTCTAACTGAGTCACCTTCTGCGACAAATTCTGAATTCTTTCTTGAAGAGAGTTCGTTCTTTGAAAGATACTGTTTGTCTCGGCACATAACTCTCCAAACAGATCTTCAGCGTGTTTGGAGATGCTGCTAAGTTGACGTATTATCCCGCATAACGTGTTTACTGATACGGCTTCTAGTTCACTCTTCAGCCCGTCAGCTAGCTTGCCTCGGCTTAGTTCGATTGGATCCACGGACCGCTTTATCAGCGGCATGGTTGATTACCAAATCAACCAACACCGTCGGTGAAAAGTTCAAGTTCTCAGCCTTTTCACTCCACCTCCGGTAGATGCTAAGATCCCTGTGAAATTTCCAAAAATACTACACATTGACTTCCACCCTCACTCAAACACCCAACATGGCGACTTCCTCCTGCCCACAATTCCTTGCAAGTAATTTAGCATTGTCGGAAAGACTTCGGGAAACGACGGTTTTGTACGAAAGAAATCCGACGCTATCAAAAAATAAATTCGAAACCATTCAGTGACAGAAGCTAAGAATTTCAAATGTCACAAAAGACTAATAAATAAACAACTTCTCCAAGTCTCAGGTTGGTACACCGTTCTTGAGTTAATGGCCGAAACGTTTCACGCAAAATAATAGAGCTCAGTATCACCAACATGGCGGCCGGAAATCAATGAAAACATCTGGAATTCACGTTTGCTATGAGAACGATTACTTTTCCCTCGTGAGCTAGTATACATAAACATAAACACCTCTCCTAATACTTGAATTGTTCAAACCGCCAAAAATTGTAAGAAAAGACCTTTTTTCTAACGACTGAGCTTTGTCACGGCGCCATCTTGATGTCACGTACTGGGCGGCAATTTTGAAAATTCAAAAAAATTCAAGATGCAGTATTTTAAACACAAAGGATGATATTGATATCGATCTGAAAACCTGTGAAAAGATATATTTTTAGTTGTTCCTACACTTGGTGACGATAAAAATTTAGCAGGTCTAGCGAGATTTGATTTTAGAATTTTATGACGTCACGTGCAAACCAGTAATACGGTGCTTCAGTAGAGTCTTTGTGGATATATTTCGCGGTTTTAGAGAATTTATTGAAGCTTTGTTGATATTTAAAAAATAAACTGTACTCTAATCAAATACACTCCTAAATAATCTTAAAATTCTTATAATGGGCTTACTTTAATTTACCCAGAAAGCTTAAATTTTTGGTGGGCTTATATTTGGGGGGAGTGGGGGCTTTATCGGAGGGAGTTTTGCGCTTCAGAAATGGTTCAGCTTACATTTGGAACGGTTTTTCCGTCTAAAAATGTCAAGGCTCAAAACGGGCGTCTTAGTAAGCCATCAAATGGAAATCAAGCCTATCAGATCACAACGAGATGAAACAATGAACAAGCCATTTCATAATGGGCCCCCCGCCCTCATAATGAAATGAACAGCTTTATAAATCATCACAGATTGCTATTTACGTAGGTAGAATAATAGTTTGCGTGGTAACTTATTATCGGAGGATATTCTGCCGTAGTCTTTCTTGGGCTTTTATTCGCGGTTGGGGGTATTATCCGTGTTATCGGCGGGAATTTTTGATTGCTGGTTTTGTTCGATGATATGGATTGCTAAACCTGGACCCTGCAAGAGCGGATGCAAAGGTCTCATTTACTTGGATCTCGTATTTTGATACGGACAACAGACACCTTCTGCACCCTATTTATCGCCTAAATTTGCTTAATTTTTGGTGCCTAGCCCTATGATTCATGCGGGTCCACCAGCTCTGTTGTTCTCTGCAATTTTTGTCACAGGAGTTGGGAGGGGGAGTAGGGAGGGGGAGTAGGGAGGGGGAGTAGGGAGGGGGAGTAGGGGGGAAGGCCGCTACTCAAGTTCTAATACAAAGCACGACCACTACGACAAGGCGTTGAGAGTTGCCGGATCTTAAGTAGACCTGGATCAGTAAAACATTTGAAGTAAAAAATATACAGAACGACTGATCCTTACGGCAGTTAAAGAAAGACACAGAAGAAGAAATACGTGAAGTAAAAAATGTATGAAATTATGAATATATCAAATTCATATATTTGAACTGCGGAATGAAGAAATAAATGTAAAGCAGATCCTCGCAGTTATTAACGCAACTTATGCAGTTGCGAAAAGAAAGCCTGAAAAAATCCCGGCAAGCCTGATTTTTTTCAGGCTTTCTTTTCGCAACTGCATAAGTTGCGTTAATAACTGCGAGGATCTGCTTTACATTTAAAAAAATGTATGTAACAATTTTTTTTTACTCAAGTTCTGCAAGTTTAAGATTTAAAACAACTTGAAAGAGGCAAGGCTGATCGAACAGCTAGTATTTTAATGGGATTGCCCAATATTTCGGTTAGACAAAACAAACCTTCATCAATTTAATCTCTTCCATTGCCGACTCTGATCTAGACGAAGATCCAGCTATAAACTGTTCCTGTTTGCACAACGGTGGCCTTGCCTAGTTTATTTTTCACTCTTCTCTGGATACAGGCAAGCTTGTCTTCGTTAGAGACGCTAACTCAAGCAGAGCAAAAGGACTTTCTATTCAAAGTGGTGGCAGTATATGACACGTATCGACAAAGGGAAAACATGGTCACAAACCGGCTTTCATTCGACTTAACTGTTTTCCACTTGAAATTATATTTAAGGTATAAGTGCAAGCTCTAGGAAAATTCACTTTTTATGCACGTATATGCGTACATGTTTATCAAGATATCGAAAGCTTGTTACGCAGAAATGAATATATTAAACAAAAGAACTCTTGAAAAGGAAAATACGAGGTGTTTTGCTTTCGTTTTTGCTCGCGTCGAGCGGTAAAACGAGAACAGTTATGCTTGTGCTTTTATATGCTTGCGTTGCTACCGAGACATGCTTGTAGTCAGTTTTGCTTCTTTTTGTTTCAAATCTTAAAATGGCGAGCCAACTTTCGGCAGTTGACCTGTGCAACTCAATATCCAGCCGGCGCAGCAGGCGTAAACAGGGAGGGGGTAGGGGAGGGGGGAGGGGAGCGAGGGGGTAGGGAAGGTGTAGGGGAGCGAGAAGGTGGGAGGAATGGGGAACTGTAAAGAAGGGAGGGCTTCTCTCCTCCCTTCTCCAAGGTCCTCCCATTTTCCTCTCACTCTCTCGCTCTCCCTACCCATTCCCTATTTACGCCTGCAGGCTACTCATTATCTACTTTTCAACTTCAACAGTGTGTGCTTCTCGTGCGCGTGCGTTAAGTACCCAGATGGAAAAACTTGAAAACGTTTAGTTCAACCCTGAAGCTCCGAAAGTCAAAAGAAGAATCACTGGAGATGACTGAAAAGCGAAAGCCTTCAACGCAAATTTTTTAAAAGAGCTTTCGCACAGAAGCGCCTGGCGTCCCCTTACATTCTGGTTTCACTTGATTGGTACCCATTACGTCAAAGTAACCTCAAGTTCAACCCGTCCAGGTGTACCCGATTTCACTCTTTCGTATTTTGAAAACGGAATCATTAAATGTCGATCTTAAAACACTTTTCTTTCACGTGTTTTCGTTTTCGATCGCTTTTGTCTTCAAAAAACGTTTTCCGTACACATACACGTTTTCAATCACTTTTGCTTTAAAACCTGGAGATTTTTTAATCGCGTTTTCAAAACTTTTTCCGTGTTTGAAACTGAGATTCAGTTTCCACACGCGTTTTTAAAACGTTTTCTGACCACAGGTACCCGTGTCAATTTATCAGAAAATGGAGCTTTTTGAAAA